>Ga0209367_1011488_pt1 | contig 11736 bp, 4 predicted proteins | sample WorMetLIZISLAND2_FD_187412 | JGI IMG/M metagenome (GOLD analysis project Ga0209367, IMG submission 187412) | Marine gutless worms symbiont microbial communities from Max Planck institute for Marine Microbiology, Germany - Olavius geniculatus... ... | reverse complement strand
ACAATGCTGTACGGTTGTGAAACATGGACAGTTACAAAACGCTGCGAAAGCCGAATCCTGTCCTTTGAGAGAAAATGCTACCGGAAGATTCTAAGGATAGGATGGACACAAAAGGTCACTAATGAATAATTGTACAGAAAGATTCAATTGACAGAAACCCTACTGCAGAAAGTGATACAGAGAAAGTTGCGCCTCTTCGGCCATATCTGCAGAATGAACGACAGCAGAAAGATAAAGACCCTGGTGTTCGGAATAATGGATGGTTCAAACAAAAGAGGACGGCCTCACCGAGAATGGTCAGATGACATTGAGCAGTGGTGTGGGGCAACCCTGCAGGAGTTAAGCCACGCTGCAATAAATAGGCAGCGGTGGGCAGCGATAGTAAGAATGGCGTCAGACACCAACGGGCATTGAGCCCACGGTTGTCGATGATGATGATGATGACACATCGTACCCAAGACCCGACCTAACGGTCGGCCAAAAACGTGAGGTTGTCCGTGAAAGCCTTTACTGATACATGCATATACAGATCATAGTACATTGCACCGTCTGTCAACGACACTCTGCAGCGGACCACTTAACTGACCAGGAAAGTGTGACAATTTGAAGCCTTCGCTTTAGTACGTCATATCCCAGCAGGGGTGTCTACGTCCATTGAGGACTACGCTCAAAGCGTATTACCTTTCTCAAGGGGGCAACTTTTAGGGCTTCAAGGGACAGTTATCGTTCTACCAGAATTTGACCAGAAGTGTTTTGTGAGTTTAAAAATGCACCAAATTCATTTTGACCGGGGCTCCGCCTTGAACTCCACTATAGAGGATCTTACTTGGAAAGTTTTCTACCGGCATCCACGAGTACTGATGCCAGCATTAACGGTGCTTGACTAAGCTTGACGTGAGAGGGGTTCGAGTTAATGTTGGGAAGGGGGAGGTAAACATTGGACGGTGGGGCTTACGTAGTGTGTCCAAGGGGGAATAAACGCCCCTGTATCTATACGATTAAGAAGACTACGTAGCGTGACGCGGCGGCAATGGATGATGGGATGGACTGCAGCGTGCGTGTGTGCGTGCGTGTCTTTCAGCAGCAGCTGGCTGGGAGACGTCGACGACGCACAGTAAGCAATTGCACGGCATCTCGGCGCCGACGTTGCGCTAAATTAGTTACATTCTGCCGAGACAGCGAGCTAGCGACGCCGCACGGCACGACGGACGCAGCGCCGACTGGTGACTGATTCCGGCATCAATTTAGCGCTGCGCCATCATCATACGACGGACTGATGGACAGCAGGACAGCATTATAAGCAAAAGACTTATACACATCAACCTACAGCACGTTCTCCAGACTGACTACTGATTGATACGTAGCCGCTAAACGTTACGTTCACGGCTTGGCCGTTCAGGTGTCAGTTTTTTAACGAGTGACAGCTATGCTTCGCGCGTCTTAGCCATTGTCTGGGCGTTTGTCTGTCCGTCTGTTCGTGTGTCTGTCACACCCTTGAGCCCTACCAAAACGGTGCAAGCTGGGATCACAAAATCTTCACTGTGAGCTGCCCCAGAGACTCCGGTTTAACGTGACAAAATTTCATGCCCTTGGGTAAAGAGGTCCCCCTTGAACGAGAGGGTCAAAAAGGAGTACCCCCATAAAAACGTTATTTTGCCGCTATTGGCGCGTCTACCGTGAAAACAGTCGCAGATAGGCATAGACATGCTGCTTGTCATAACAAGCACTGATAACGAGCTTTTTAGAGGTATTAACATTGATGACCTTAAATGACCTTGAACCCCGCAAAATAGGGGGTTCTAGTGTTGTTTTGCGATTTTCGGCTGCGGTGCACACTTCAAGAGTAAATTGCGACGAAATGGCTTGAGATAAACAAAGACAATCTGCGAATAGGAACTGCTAATGCTAACGCGCGTTTCATGAGCTTTTCTCAAATTACTTGTTTTATTCAAATGCAGTGTCTTTGCCAGCACGCAGATGAAGTTGACGGACTACAAAAACTCATCATCGCCCTATCCAACGGTACCATCGTCGATCCCCTATGACGTACGGTTTAGCCACAATACATGCGACGTTGACGTTCCCACTTCCTAATTTCTATTTTGATTAATAGTAACCCTAGCCGTATCTATCACCGTTTCTGAGATATGGCCAGTTTTCCATTGAATTTCCTACTCTTTCCATTCAACGCCAATTTTGAAAATGTTCCCCTTGCACTAAATTGCTAAAATTTTGCATGCCTAGGTTTAAGACACATAGCTGATTAGTAGTGTAAAAAAGTTTTCTAAGACCTACCCGGTTGTCAGACAACATCCGTTACAAACAGATAGACAGACGACAGACGGACGGACGACAACCAGGCTAATAGCTCGAACGTTACTTAAGTACGGTCGGCTAAAAACTTCTCAGTTCGTGTGATATGTTACATATTGTGATGTCATCATGTCATTGGCGTAATAAATACTGACAAATAAACAGACTATCTATATCTGATCTTAACGATATAACGACGCTATTTTTGGACACAAGAATAAAGTTTAGGCCTGTCATCAGGAGTAAGCGAAAAAATCATACACATTTTAAAGAAATCTAAAAGTCAAGAATTCAGCTATAGGCCTATATAGTATAGGGCAACATTCACTTTTAAACAGTGACAGAAAACGCGGCAAAGAAAGCAATGTAATTACCATTTCTCCGTGGACAGTAAGTAAAACTGTCCCAGTTATATATTATTGAGCAAAGCCGTAAATCCAGTTTCCGTCCAACACGTCACTTCAACCATTCTGTGTGAAAAATGGAGCACGAAATAATTCATCTAACCTTGGGCGACTAACTGTCAGTATGTCAACAAAGTATTCAGACTTTGACAATTACCAAGAGCAGAGCAACAGCGTTCTCGTGTCGAAAGTCAAATTTTATTGATAGGGCCTACTTGTAGTCATCTGGCATAACAGTTGCATGTGACGTTTATCTGCGTAAGCTGGGAAAACGTCTGGCGACAGAAACGTACAGGGGACATCCGGGGCAATAGAGTTTGCTTTAATAAGGAATGTTCTATAAACCGATAAAACAAAAAAAACAGCTGTCGCTAAGAAAGTTTCTGTTGCAATATTGATCTTCAAGGTCATCCAAAGTCAATGATCTCATGTCATCTAAAAGGCAACGTGCGACTTCCTGTTAGTGATCAAGAGCAACCTAGGCCCTATCTCTCACCGTTTCTGAGATATGAAAAGTTTTCAAAAAACGCTCATTCTTCCTGCCCCCTCCATTCAACCCCAAATTTGAAAATGTTCCCCTTGCACTGCATCCCCCAAATTTTGTACCAATAGAGCCTCGAACGAAGATTAATTATTCGTGTAATAATTTTTCCAATAAAACCTACCCTTTAACCACAATACATCCGTTACACGCAGACAGACAACAACGATGCTAAAGACGTCGTACAGCATAGCTGTAGCGCGTCAACAACACCGGTGTTGCATCTAGGGTTCCTCAAGCCTTGCAGCAGAACGTTTCACCACAACGAATTGAATATCATTAGTGTAAGCTCAAAGTAATTAGGCAACAGATGCGAAAAATGATTTGGAGGTCATTGAAGAGCGGGCGCGTAGACTGGCATGCAAGCAGATTATACTGGGTGGTGCATAAACAGTAAAACACATAATAATGCTTTACGTTCCACATTTGTTCAATCGTGGTTTCAGAAACGATAGCCGCAATCAATGCAGTGAAGTGGTTTAAATTGAGCAATTTTGGATTAGTTGCGTAAGTACTGTCTATACACAACCTTAGCTTTCCGCGTGACATGACAGACACAGTATAAAGAAATAAGTGAATGCCAAAAAACAAAACACCCCCACTGTATTCTGCGCCAACCTGTAGACTATAGACAAGACGTGGATCAATTTCTAAGACGAAATGAAGGGTACTGTCTTGCTGTTGCAGCAGCCTGGCAGTCGCGTCCTGTGCTTTCGTTCAGGCAGTTTAGGGTCGCGATCAGTCAGTCGTCAAAGACTACGATGACGACGACGACGTAGCGCTGAATTCGTCGAAAGTCGATACAGTCGAACGACGGTCTGCGGTCTGCAGCGGGCGGCGGGCAGCGGTACATCGGCGTGAGTCCGGTGGGAGTCATCGGTCAGAAGGCAAGACTGGTCGGTTGGTCGGTCGGTCGACAGATAGACATGAGCCTGGACGGGAGCTACATATCGTGTAACGTTGTACATACTCTATTGAAGTTGTGTCCTGACGTTTCACATACCGAGACAGAACGTACAGACGTGACACGTGCCGTGATGGGTCATGCTTGAATGCGTTGCAGGCTGTAACTCTAATTACTGGTCCGTTGTCTTTTACTGCCGACATCACCGTTACCGGTGACTAGCCGTAACGTAGTGCCGAAAATACTTTTGTATGTCCTCTACGTAACTCATCCGACTCATCCAAATAACAACAATCACGACTTAGCCTATAGTCAATCGTGACGTGCCACGTATATACTGTATATTATGTCGTCTGAACACAGTATCAATAAAGTGTGTATAAAACGTCGGGATACCAGGAGCAGTGCGGCGAGGGGCGCAGAACAGCAGCGTCTGCAGTAAGATGTGCCGCAAGACTTGCGTCCTATCGTCGTCGTCGTCGTCGTCGTTCTGGCTCGCGGGTCCCATTCGTACACATTTTATTCGTGCCGCGTTAGCGCCTCTCTGACGCCGCCCGCTAATTGAGCCTCGCCGCCGCCCGACAACACTGTCCAACATTATTACACTTCGTGTGATCGGAGTCGGCTCTGCAAAACATACCAGCATCCCAATCGACCACATCAGTCCTTCACGTTGCGACCCGCTCGGAACACTGTCCAACATTACACGCTCACAAGGACACGAAATGACTTCTTTCTATACGGACCGTCTATCTCAATTCGACAATTTGCACGCAGCGATTGCTGCTGCAGCACCGTCGTACAATACTCCAATTTCCAACGTCATAACTCAAGAGACCAGCACTACAGCATTCAAAACGTTTAGCGTCGTTAGCTTCATTGTCTGATGCTCCGTAACTGTTATTCCAGCAGCTACGCACGGAAGGCCGACGATCATGAATCTGTGCCGTGATTTCGCCCAATGGAACGTTACTCAAGTGCACAATAGTTCCTGTAGGCCTATATTAATTTCAGCCGAATGTTTTGCAAATGTTTTGCAAATGTTTTGTCTATAACATGTAACAACGACTTGACGAATATTGATGGCTACAACTGACTTTTCAAAGATATGCCTATCCCAATCGTCCAAGGCAAGCGCCGCAGTGACGCCTAAGTATCCGACACAGATCATTTATTTCGCAAAGCTCACTTCTCTAAAATTATTATAAACGAATATATAATTTTTTGATTAGAGGAAATAGGCTCACTTTACAAACGTTCAACAACGAAGATAATAACGGTTATCATCGTTACCTTTACCGAACACGTATAAACAGCAAATTCACAAAAACATGGGCTTGGCGAGCAACAAGAGGCAGTCCATAACAATTACGTGCTAATATCAAACACTGACGACGAAACGGAACTTCAGCCGTCATTATCACTGTATTTGAAGTTAACTACTGTCTCTCACACTGATATGAGTTGTTTTGAAACAAACTGGGGAAATAGGACTGCGACTGATATTTCCGCAATTTGAACAAAACAACTAATAACAGTACCATAATTTTATCGAATGATCAAAGGCGCTAGACCCTCACAACGCAGCACCACTGCTGTCTAGTCATAATCAGCCTATATCAAGCAAAAATGTAGTCCAATGCCGACAAAAAATGCGGCCGTCCACTTAGCTATGTACACATAGCACTCACTTATTTTAAGCTTCAATTATTATTATAAGTGCCGTTTATACTAGGCCTACTATCATCAAAACTGCATACATAACAAGATAATGTTCATACGAACACGGCGTCTGTCCAATGCATTTCGACAGTTTACAGTTTAAGTCCGTATAAATATAATCACCGGTTTAAACCGGTAGTAAAAAAATCAAACAGTTTGATTTTAAATTGTACAGCAGCAATGATCCTTTCATACTTCTGTATTATTTTAACTAAACAATAAACATTGTCAGTTACGAGACCATTCGATACGTCACCAGCGCTTTTCTATAGAGGGTCCATCGTCACCATGCGTCTATCTTGCACCGTTATGAAGATATGGCGCTGAAATAAATCTGTAAAATTTCAAATTAAAATTCCAAACGGTTGCTGAGAAAGCAGCGTAAAACTTTAGGGGTCCACTTTTTTGCCGCACCCTGGACGGCGCATGTTAGAAGTCAGCGACGCATACTACGAAAAACTTGCGGCGTATTTTTGTCAAAAAAGCAGAAGGAAAGCGCCACTATGAGATGTAACACGCGCAAGATTTGCTCGTTTCTGCAAGTCGTCGTCGATGTTACCTAATAACTGGCCGCCAGTAACAAGATGTGACATCAAAGACCGCCAGCTGATGACATTGCTGCTGCTCGCCTGTTTACAACCTAACCTGGCAGTCGCCGCCGGCCTCCGTCTGGTCTGTTGTCGCATGCAGACTACAGTCTGGTCACTCTGGTTGATTCAACATCTTCCAGGCACCCAGGAACAATAAGCAAAAATGTCGACACACCGTGTACCGACATGTGTGCGGCCGTCCGTTTGGTTTGGTTGCCGAGGGTCTACGCGCCAACTGCACTACGACTAGTGTATAGTGGGCGAAGCCGCCTGACGCAGCCGACCACATTCATTAATTCATATATTCGTCTAAAATAGTTGACATTTGGCAACGGCCAACGCATCTTCCACCAGCCGCTAAAAACATTTATACTACGTGAGGTATACGCCATTTGCTGAAAACGTGCCAACTGAAAATTGGCACATCTGTTGATATTGCCTCGTAAATATCTACACAAATTTTAGCGTTCTTTGTTATTTTCGAGTTAGAAACCCGCACGGGAGAGACGGACGGACGGCTTAAATCCTTCATGCGGTCAACAAAGACAGTCGCATAATGAGGATTTCAACAAAAATTCTTAATTCGGCCTAGGCCTACATTAGAAGCTCAAATCTTGAATGTTTTAAAATAAGTTGTATTTCTGTTGAAGTAGAAAAGCCTAAAATGGTGTGAACATTCCCAGGGACACGAATAACCGACGTATACGTATTCAGAAACCTCCAGCGAATAGCACAGATTTTGCGTAATCGTGGCTTATATGGCGACCTAGTTTACTGTCAATGCCTGAAACGCTCGGCAACTCGACAGTCAGCTGCATACCATGTCGACACTCGATGCGTACTTTTCCTGTTTCTGCACAGTGCGTCAGAAAGTCTATGTGGTTTGCTATGCGCTGCGATGTAGGCTACTTGCTAATTTGCTATCGGCGTGAAATGCGTCCATCTTGCTCTAGATAACAGCCACTGTCATGACCATTCCGAGTAGAGTAGTTCATTGTACGGCCGCCGGATCGACAGACAGACGGACGAGGTAGACTCGGAGGATAGAAACGAACAACCAGACTCGACAGTATATACAGTACATCGCATCGATTGTCATCTGTCACCATTATGTCTGCCCACTCCACATTTACGGTTATACCACCGCATTCACACATACACACGCATGCTGTCGATAGTCAAATGAGCTATATCGGAGCAGCTTCCACTGACCACATACTGACGCTGGGAGCAAACGCTTCATGTATGCACTAACAGCAGTGCTCGGAGTAGGCGAATGGCAAATGGGTCCATCCTGTTGAGGTGCACTAACAATTTTGTTTTCTGAGACGGGGAGTAAATGGAATGTGGCATACATTGGACACATTACAATAATGTTAACTTCTGTGGCTTCGACGCTAATCTTTCAAGTTCTATGCAGTCACGTTTCAAAACTCATCTTATAGGCTTACGTCATGTAGTCTACAGTGCACGACGCTATGGACATTAATCGTTCATGTTAACTTCATGTTACTTACTTATTTACTTATGTACTGGCCAGTGATATAGTCCTCGATATCAAAGTTTTGGTCTTGAGGCGCGTCGAAAATAAAAAAAAATAAAGTATTGGTCTGGGTTTTGGTCTTGAGCAAAAAATATTGAAAATTTCAAAACATTTTGCTACTTATTGCTGTTAATTTTTTGACAGCGATTTTTTCCTACTAATCTGAGCGGTTTTTGGACGATTAGACGTATTTGGTACCGGTATTCTGACTGTGTTTCACTTTTACGTATTTAAGCAACTGCTAGTTAGCGTGGTAACTTACATCGTATAGGTACATGTAAACTTGTGAGAGTGGAACTTAAGCTCGGAGATCAGACAATGCAATGGGCACGTAGCACTCAAAGAATACAAATATTAAAGGAGCTACATCCATTATTTATCGCAAAAATTTCGACAAAATAGTTAAATGGACTGAGTTTGTTTTCGCAACGAAGGTTACAGGACCAACGAGGACCCGTATTTTTGTTAGTAAACTAGGCCTAACGCTAAGATAGCTCTTTCCCAAATCACATTCATTTTCGCAATCGAGACAAACAGCATGCGCTTACAGGTGAAACGTGCGCGACCGCTGAATTAAAGCTAGGCCAGAGATGTACTTGTATTTATAGGTATATATCTAACCTTCGTCGTGATCGACGTCGACAGTCAGTGAAGTGCAGCGGGTGCTGATTCGACGACTGATCGCACAGCTGACATCTTGACACCGAAACACTGCAGACGTGAGAGAGACCCGGTCAGTCAGTCAGTCAGTCACCACGACCTCGCGCCACTACTCGCAGAGTTGCCTACTCCACTACGTCACTCGCAGTGGATCTGCAGGCTGCTGTGTGACTGGTGCCGCATCAGTTGCACCGAATCGTGTATAGATCACGCTCCAACAACGATCGACCACCGGAGAGACGGCCAGCTAGCACGGCAAGCCACGCCGGGCTCAGTGCGTTATTATTGCTAATAGCCGTTATTTCAGCGCCGAGCCAACGCCGATTTGTCGCGTGGTTCGCCGGCGACTGACGGATTCACAGAGTCTTGCATCGGTCGACTCGAGGCCACACAGGACAGACAGACAGACAGACAGCGCCACACCGGCTACTACTAACAAGAGCACGAGAGACGACGCAACGAGTCTTTGAGAGACGGGAAACAGACAAACACCCTCCCCGACCCGGCAGACTCCCCGTCTTTAACCGAACACCTCTAAAACAGAGTCCCCGTTCCGTTACGGTAGAACATAATAATTGTCAGTAATGAGGAAAAGCGTCCCAACTTGGTTCTTTAAATTTGGTTATCTGTTCTCAAAATATTTTTTTAGAAATTAAAAAAGTATTATTTTGTCTTAGAAAGATTTGTCCCTGAGATTGTGTCCGGGGGGGATTCTGTCCGAGATTCGTGAGGAACAAGCAGCAGCGACGCCGCCCGATAACCCGAGCTCGTGGTTCGTCCAGCTACAATCAATGTTCTTTTATATTGACGACAGCGATAGACCTTTCGTTCCCATGCTCTTGTGCCGCGCCTGCAGACGACGAGGTTGCATTGGCATTTTGAACGATTTTGCATTTTAGTAAGCCAGATAGAAGGAATAATTCGAACCGGTTGGTTGTTTTATTTGCTGAAAATTGCAGCTGGTCAGTTATGCGTGTTTGACAGCAGGATCGACTCAGTCGCGCGCGTCAGTAAAGCTTAGAAAATCTTCGTCACAAACAAAATTATATTTGCTTGAATTTACAGAAAATCACGGCTATCTAGGATGAGTGAGACTATATTGCACTGTTCAAGAACGAGTGACGTCAGAGACGGTGCGCGTAGTGTAGGCCTAGGCCTAATGCGTGCTGTGTCTGTGCTTGTAAGGCTGTGATGTGGTCGCACTTACGCCCGAAGATCCTCATTTACTGCTGTACTGAACATTTCCATTCCCCCAACATCATCGATGAAGTCGACCGATTCGCCTGAAGCGACGAAAGTTAATGGAGCGTGACTTTTGTGGGCGTATCACCTATCTGCGTGCAGTGTACGTAGGCCTTACAATAGATCTGTAACTAAACTTCCTAGCCAGTGGCGTCATTTCAGTAAATCACTAGTAGGTCGCTGTAATCCTTGGGGTCTAAGTTTACGTAATGCATTGTTTTGCAGCAGTAACACCGTTTCAAAAATAAGATTTACAGGAGAAAATTAAAGTCCAAAGTCTTTGGGGTTCCATAGACTTCTTCAGTCTCCCCTAAATGACGCCTCTGTTCCTAGCCGAATTTTTAGAGAAAAACATCCGGCTGAGCAAAAATTACGGTTGATATTCGGATTAGCCGAATTTGGTCGCAAACAAAAAATTGCGACTAAGTTATGGCTAATTTTCGGCTGAAATGCAGCTACAACACTTATGTCTCGTGGCACATAGACAGCTTTATATTTTTTTACAAATTGAAGTACACAAAATCAGTTTAGCTATTATATTATGTGCATGCTGCTGAGGCTTTAATTAGTCAACGAGTAAAATGTTTAGTTCAGACTTTAGAACAGTATATACGTTGTCTATTTTTGTCATGACGGACTTTGAGTCGCGTCGTCGCTGGTGTGAATTTCAGAAGTTCAGCTGCGATTACGGCTAGCCATATTTTTTCGGCGGATTTTTGGCAGCAGTGAAAATTCCGGCGGATCCGGCAAACAATTAGGGCCTACAAAATTATGTCATCTGAACTGCGCTCATTCTTACTAGTCTTAGTGTACAGTTCTTCTCTTTTTCATTTTTGACACTTAGGTCTATAAAGAATTTTGCATTCTGTTTGTAAGGCGGTGCTATATGATGGTATATTTAGCTTATGTGTGAGGCATAAAAATTAAAAACACACCAAAATTTATCAATCGTAACTCGAACATGGATAACCAGATTTTAACAATTTTTGGTATGAATATTCCAGACACAACTGGCTATCAAATGACCATTTACGTTTTCATCTGACCATGATTCTGTTTTTGTACTACCTGGGGAAATGACAGCAAACAAAATTTACATTTTTATTCAATGCAATATCACTATTTGATTCAAATAACGCACATTTGGCACATTTTGTCCAAATTTTTAGCACTTTGGTTGGCAGTTTATCCAATTGTACAGTTGTGCAACTGCTGACAATAAATAATTGAATTATCGGCAGTTTGTGTAAGCACAGGCAGTGAGATGCATTCTCTACGTGTTGATAACTGTGTTGATAATGTTCTGCTCCAGACTTCAACCAGTCACTTACTGAGTTCATTGATCGGGTCCTATTCCTAAACAGAGTCCCATAGATTCGCTGCTGTATAACACTGACACTGTTATTGTCAAATAGACTGTGATCAGGGCTGTTAGAGGTACATATCTGAAGTGATGAAATTTACTACTTTTCACGCGCAAAAGCAGCTACTGCTTTCAGCGCGTCTTAGCCATCGCAATTCTGTCTGTCTGTCCGTCACACGGGTGGATCAGTCAAGAACGGTGCAAGCTAGGATCACCAATTCTTCACGGACGGCTGCCTGGAAGACTCTAGTTTCAGGAACCGTAAAGCCTTTCCATAAATTCGAAGGGGTCACCCCGAACGAAGGCGCTAAATGAGAGGGGGGTGGGCAAAATTTGTGATTTTTGGCCAATAAGTCGTTGTATCTCAGTAACGGTGCGAGATAGGGCCTAGGTTACTATTAATCACTAATAGGAAGTCGTACACTGGCTCTCGATTGGCGCCAAATTCAATGAA
>Ga0209367_1011487_pt1 | contig 11736 bp, 10 predicted proteins | sample WorMetLIZISLAND2_FD_187412 | JGI IMG/M metagenome (GOLD analysis project Ga0209367, IMG submission 187412) | Marine gutless worms symbiont microbial communities from Max Planck institute for Marine Microbiology, Germany - Olavius geniculatus... ... | reverse complement strand
AAACTCAACAACAACAACAGCATCATTTTCCGCAAATTTTCATTCCGCAAAATACACCTTATTCCGCAAGTATTTTCCGCAACGAAAATTCCGCAAAATACACCTTACAAAAATTCCGCATTCCGCAAAGTACACCTTCCCGTCTGCATTGCTTGTGTAAAGAGTGCCCAGTGGTGACAATTTTGTGATTTATGCATATGTATTTAATTAGGGTGTTTTTCTGAAAGGACTCTACGTACCGGTATGTTATGGGCCTAAATATTTTGACATGCAGCTAAATTTACATATAGCCAGAACATCTAGCAGTCAGACTGGCTCTGCATTCATTCAAGTGGTGTAGCTTGAGAGTCTAATGGGTAGCGTGTCAGGACTCAACAATGTCGAGGTCAAGAGTTTGACTTCCGGCCAGAAATATCTGAACAATTAACCAACGATTTAATTCATGCACAATTGTGCTCAACTCTGATGATATGTGCATTATTAAAAAAGAACAAAAAAAGAAGTAATTGTATCTGACAGCAAGACTTTGCTGAAAATCACCATCTTCCATTGTTATTTTATTATGTCATTTTGTATATTGCTTGTTATGAGGATACTGTAAGTGCCTTGCACGTCCACGATCTTGCTCGTGTAAACTTTTCCGCTGCAAACTTTTATTGTTAGGACATTTTTTACTGCACGGTGAGCACATAAAAAGTGATTGATATATTCCTCGGTGTAAATGATCATTGTCCACATATGTTGCACTCACATGTATTGTAATTTGAGGAACTGATGATGTTTTTTTGCAATTGTAAGTTTCATATTGACTATATACTATGTGGCGGTGCAATTGTTTTAGGGGTTATTATAGAAAGCTAGAATTTTTTTAAAGCACAGAGCGGCCGAGGCAGTGAGTGAAGATGGCGACAGAGTTGGAACAATTGCGCCAAGAAGCGGAACAGCTCAAAGTCCAGATTCGGGTTGGTACACAGTTTGTATATAAGATTTTTTTCATAAACGGTAATGAGAAACTTTGGTTGCCAGGAAAATTCTTATTTGGAAGCATAAGTATTGATAACATTTGATAAAAGTTTCAAATATGGTCAGCTGCAAAATTTGCATTAGTCAGTGTGCATTCAGCTGGATTCTCTAGACATATGTTGATTATTGTTCTGTTGACTGAGTATATATGTATAAGTTTATGTATATACTATACGATGCTATACATGTTCATAAAGTCTGGTAGACTGTAACTGAAACTGGTTTATGCAGATGCATGATCATTTCATGGGGAATATAGTGATTATCTTGAGTTAGGGGCAGGCACATCATACATCATATCATATCTAAAATTTGTAGTACTCATATTACACAAAAAGACCATGGATTCATTTTAACATTATATACCGGTAGGTAAGATGCAATCCATTATGTTGCTTTGCTTACTAGAAGGAATTCTACATCGTGCATAACCAGTGCTACCAGGTGGGATGCTAGGACTGACATGCCGTACCAGCCCTTCCTTGGCCATTAGTTTTGTGAGATAGTTACAAAATGATATGTTTAATACACAGTATTAGATCTGCAACCACCTTTTTCCCACTTTGAGCCCTGGGTATAACACGAACATCAAGCAGTTGTTTACCGTGGCGTTTGGGTGAAAGCTGCGCAAGTGGTAGTAAATGGAATGATGAAGACATGCGGCAATGCTGACGTTTGCTTACAGGAGGCCCGCAAAGCAATGGCAGACACGTCGCTGGCTCAGCAGGCGGCCAACGTTGAACCTGTGAACAGGGTACAGATGAGAACAAGGCGCACGTTGCGTGGTCATCTAGCCAAGATCTATGCGATGCAGTGGGCATCCGATAACAGGTAACTAACCCATCGAGTAATGTAGGCCTATTTACGAGTTGCTTACTTCTTGTGTCAACATTGTTGCTAGTGGGGACTAGATCTGTTGGCTTTGATATTGCTTTGCCAGTTTGTACGACGTTGCACGTCATTTACATGGTCTCCAGAAAAAGTGGTATCCATTTCTTTTATTGCGATATCTAGCGATAAAAGGATATTTGGAATTAATACGCAGGCATGTTCTCCAAACTTGTGTGAACCAAATAGGAAATAGGTGCAAGTAGATATTTTGATTTTCTGTTGTATATTGTTTGGTTGCTTATCTCTTTGTCAGGTTATTCTGTCTTTGACATTTGCAGAAATCTGGTGTCAGCTTCTCAGGATGGTAAACTGATTGTGTGGGATGGATATACTACCAATAAGGTATGTGAACTTTCTGACTCAGTAAGGTAAACTCTTCACAGTTTTTACAGGTTTTTGTGGAAATTAGTGAAATGAGATACACTAACAAGCTGTGCTAGCACTTGCATACAGTATCTGATGTGTTCAAAAAATGTCTCCAGTGTGAAGAGATCCGTCAGTCACTTGAATCAGAGCTGCAGAGTACCCTCAAAGATTTTTATCCTGATCAACTTACAGTACAAGAGGGATGATCCACCTTCAAGAATGTAGTTTGCAACTCATCTCTAAAGCACCTCGGAAGAACAGAACGCAGATGTCCGGATTGGTTTGACGAAAATGAATAAAATGATATTGAAATCCTGCACAAGTTGGCTGGCTGGATAGAATTCGTTATCTTTAATGCAGGCGTCGCAGGTCTGGTCAGAGGCTGCAACTCAGCAGCAGCACAGCAGAGTGCTGGTCGTTCTTGTGCTCATTAACAGTTAACACTGCACCGAGCTTGTCATCGCGCAGTGTCACTTCTGCCTTTAAGCTGGCCACATTCATCCTGTTTTCAATTACTGGTAGTCGCGGTCAAGTGGTAACAGAGCTGTCTGTGTTTGACCGCTGCTGCACTTGATGACGTTGCCGTAGCAACACCATCGGCGTCATGGCGTGTCATATAGCTTTCTTGTCTCCCGTCGGAATGCATCTGTAGCCAGTTGTATTGGACATGGGGGCCGATCGTTTAATCTTCATCTGTTAATTTTGGATGCATGCTTCCGACATTAAAATGCTATTAATTAAGATGCTGCATGCTCATCAGCACACGGATACCAGTTACTCAGAGTGACAGACGTAGGCTACTTTGAGTCTAATCGACATATCTTACGTCACTTTGTGTTACGTAGGTTGCAATGTGAAAACTGAGTTGCGTACATTTACTTCGTTGCATTTTTAAATTACGTGGCGTAATAGTGCGTGTTTGTATTTACTATTTGTATTTTCTTTGGTGTACATGACGTGACACATATTTTTACCGTTATGGTAGGCCTAACTATTAAACTTTTTACTACGTGGGTGGACGCCGTGCCGGGCTTGAACTTTGGCGTACCTGAAATGGGGGCCTAGAAATTTGCTAGAGTAAACGGGCTGGGCCGAATCAGCGATGGGCCGGGCTGTAATTTTTCGGCCCGTGCAGGGCTCTAGTTGTCTTGGAAGTTGACGGACTGCGCATTGACTTGTTATTTAAGGTGCTGCAGATGAAGCTGGCTTTTTAGCTCACTGTGAATGTTTTCTGATGCACTTAGTCACTTGATGCATTGTGCAGATCCATGCGATTCCACTGCGATCGAGCTGGGTAATGACGTGTGCCTATGCACCGTCTGGCAACTTTGTGGCATGCGGCGGTCTTGACAACATCTGTTCAATCTACAGTCTGAAGACGCGGGAAGGCAATGTACGCGTGAGCCGCGAGCTCTCGGGTCACAATGGATATCTCTCGTGTTGCCGGTTTCTTGATGACAACCAGATAGTCACCAGCTCCGGCGACATGACTTGGTCAGTGATGACTTTGATGATTTATTTGTTTATCATACACTATCTGAATGCTTTTTAAATATTTTGTTTGGCAACGTTGGATGTACAGTTGTGTATTAATGTAAATTTTAATTCGGTTTCATCGTCTCATTTCGCTTCTGTATAGAGAAGTTGCTCGTCTTAGAAGGTGAAAGTTGTGACAATAATGCTGCTGTAAGGACTGTATAAGGAGATGACTTGATGTTTAAAATTGCAGAATCTTATGTTTTTTGCATGCTGTCAGCGAACTCAAGGTAACGTTGTCCCCAGTGTCCATTAGACATGCTAATTAGGTCTACTAGTCAGCCAAATGGTCGATCTTGTCATTAACTACTAAAATAGTTAAGAGGTTAAAGAAGTTAAAGGTGGTGTTATAGCTCTTTATAGGAATTAACCCATCACAGAGCTACGGAGTGACCTCAGTCTTGAGAAACAAGTCACAAAGGTCAGCATGACTTGGTTCTACCATCTTCATCAACTTTAACATGTCTGGCGTACACTCAGTACAGAGTCTGCTATGACACTGGTGCACGCCTTTGTGATGTCTCGACTGCAACGTCGTTTTTCTCCAGGGCTCCAAAGGCTATCAGAGACAAGTTGCAGCGAGTGCTGAACACTGCAGCTCGTGTGGTTATTGGTATCCGGAAGTTCGACCGCGGTCTGAAGCAGCTGATACATTCTGAGCTCCACTGGCTTGATGCACCTGAACGCATCAAGTATAAGCTCAGTATATTTATGCGTCGCTGTCTGGATGGAACTGTCCCATGATATCTCGCGGCGCGCTGCACCCCAGTTTCTGCGACTGCCTCAAGACATCATGTTCGTTCTGCTGCCAGTCATCAGTTTGTTGTGCCGTCTTACCGACTGAGTTCATATGGATGTCAGGCTTTCTCTGTCGCTGGCCCGATGACATGGAACTCACTGCCAAGACATCTGCGTGATCCTATTCACACCATATCTGTTTTCGGATGATTACTCAAGACATTTTTCTTTTTCTTTTTAGAATACTAATGTGTGTGCTGTGCATTAGAGGCTTTTGGATTTGATGCACTATATAAATTTACGTTTTACTCACTTACTTACTAAGCCAGCCCGGCATAGAGTAACTTCATTGATTGGATGAAACGATTTACTGCTACACAACGCTATCACCCATTGCTATTGATAGCGGCAGCATGACTGTGGTAGGTAAGACTAAGTGTATAATAGTGAGTGGTCTTTATGTGTGTTGCAGTGCACTGTGGGACATTGAGACCGGCCAGCAGACGACATCATTCACCGGTCACACTGGTGACGTTATGAGTCTCTCGGTAGCTCCAGACTCACGGACGTTTGTGTCTGGTGCATGCGATGCCTCAGCCAAGGTGAACATTCCATGTGCCGTTGTTGCGTTTTGTGCTCTGATTGCTTTGGATTGCAGATTTATGTATCATTGTGTAAGCGCCATTCAAATTAAACCTGTTGTAGTTGTATTAGGTTTAACTGTGATTTTACAGTATGATTTTTACTCGTGCTTTAGTTTTATGTACTTGTGTAATGTTGCTATAGACATGTTTGGACCGTTGAACCAGTATTGTGTCCAAAGGGCATATTTCATGTGTCATGTAGTGCATATTGCCTGAAATGAATCATGCATACTACTATACTGGTGGTCTCTATTCTTCAGTAGCTGCTGTTCTGAGGCTTTGGTTACATGAAAATGAAACTGTTGCATAATTGTTTTGAAATTCTTTTACGCATAACCAAAGTCATTCTTTAACTTGTGTGCATTTCCACTGCAAAATTTTGTTGTATTTGTGTAAGTTTACATGTAATTTTGACAATTTAGCTGAATTCTTGCTGTAGACTGAGATGTGTGGTCGTGTGACAGATGTGGGACATCAGAGATGGAATGTGCAAGCAGACATTCTCGGGCCATGAGTCTGATATCAATGCTATTACTGTGAGATTGCCCTCCTCTTTATATGCATTTGATACTTAAATCATCATTTTTAGTTATTATTGCAAATTTCACAATGCGAGAACTACATTCTAAGCCTCGGTAAAAGTTCCGAAAATTTAATGCTGTGAACACATGAGAGCTAAGATGTGCTTACAGCACAGCTGTGTTCAGCAGTTGCCTTTATCTTAGCAAATAATTAGGGTAGTTGTCAGCTGTTATTGCATCATAAAGGCATTGACAGTTTTTGGCTACTGCTAGTAATTTATGGCAAAAGTATTGAAAAAAGTACTGAAACGAATGTGTAAGCTATTTGTATATATTGTGCCGAGTGCTATTGAAGATTTTGCACAGACCAGCAGCATTTTTGGCTGTTGACTAGTCTATGATGCTGTTTTAATGGCATAACACTGGACATACTAGTATTGTTTTCTGTGCACTGACCATATGAATAGTGTGGTTTGAAAACTAGTTAATTTCAGGTTAACAACAGGTGTTCAGAATCTACAGCTGGTCACTGGACAGGTGCTGAAAGAAACTTTCATTTATGCAGAGCAAAAATATTTTTAAAAATTTTTTTGGATATTTCACGTGCTTTCAAGATATGTCATCTGTGTCATAATTCAATATATCTGAAGCCAGTTTTCTGTCCGATTGCTGCTGCTGCATCTGATATGTGGACGTCTCAATAGTCTGTATTACAGATCTTGTCCATCAGTGTCTCTATTATATACAGGCTTCTGACTCAGACTACCATTATGTTAATTACATATGCGTGCGTATAATGCAGTTCTTACAATTTTTTGTTTAACCTCGTTTTTTTGTGTTTTGTGTTTCTGTAAAGGTTAAACTTTCTGCTTATTGTAAAGTTTAAACTTACCGTTCCATTATTATGTGTTTGTGTGCATTCTGCCTGAAAAGGCCGTCTCTGAAATGACATATACTGTGTCAGGTGGGACGTTAAACCCTACTCACTCACTTACTCTTAACTCAAAAACAAAAAGATGTAAAAAAACCAAAATTGGCATGAATGTTCCCGAGGGACTGAATAACCAGTGTGCCAATTTTCAGTTAATGAGTCGGAGATTGTAGTTAGGGTTGCACAGCCAGGTGGATGGCTGCATGATCTCATCAGTCGGTCAGCATTTTTTCTGCTTGAGTTTGTAGTACTGAGGCATGTTCGGTAGCCAAGCCGCTTGGTATTGTTTGCTAAGCTGCCTACTGAATGGACCGCTTTGCTTGCTCATAGACACCACGAATATTCATGATGTCTGCCGGCTTGCTGTGTGAAAACATAATGACGGTTGAACAAATAAATTTCTAAAAAGTGGAAATAATTGTCATTTATTTCCTTTGCAATCCATCAGTAATAAAACAATGCGATGCTAGTGACACTACGGTACTCAAACAATGCCACGCTGACAAGGTGAAAATATGCTGCTATTTGCACTATTATGTCTTATTGCATCAGCCATTTTTGTTTGCAAGCTAATGGCAGCAAGCAAGCATGTACGTGAGGTGCTTGCTGTGCTAGCCAAGCCATTTGGCGATGGTACCCAGCTGCTTGGCTACTGAACACGCCCCTGTTGTCAACGTCATTGCAATGCTGTGTGCGCAGTACTTTCCAAGCGGATACGCATTCGCGACTGGATCGGACGATGCGACCTGCCTCCTGTTTGACATTCGCTCGGACCAGCAGATTGGAATGTACTCTCATGACAACATCATCTGTGGCATCACGTCCGTCGCATTCTCCAAGAGCGGCCGTCTCCTGTTTGGCGGCTATGATGATTTCAACTGCAACGTCTGGGACACTCTGAAGCAGGATCGCGCTGGTTAGTCGGTTTTGCAGAAACTTCATTAAAATCACATCTAGGACGTCTCAAACAAGGAATGCAATTTGCAAGAAACAATCAATGAGCCTACTCGGAAAATGGAGGCTCTGTCCAAACAGCAATTGACGGAAGATTTCAGAATTTAGCATGACACTGATTGAAAATAGAAAAAAGGGAGTTGGTAGTGGCATCAATATCTGAAAGCAATTAGACGATTATGATCTGACATGACTTGTTGTTATTTACTACTTAGGCATACAAATGGTTCTTAGTAGTATACAAGAACTTGACCGAGCCCGTGTTTTTTTCGTCTCCAGTTTAATTTGTCATGTTGTGATTGTTAGGTGTGCTGGCCGGTCACGACAACCGCGTGAGTTGTCTTGGCGTGACTGAGGACGGAATGGCCATTGCCACCGGGTCGTGGGACAGCGTCCTCAAGATCTGGAATTAAGCAGTCCCGTCGGCGAGCAAGCACCTGCTGCCTCGGGATGTCGGCCTTGTGTTAGCATGCATGTACACTCAAGTCCAGCGAACGTGTGTTTCTGTATAACTATTCTTGCACGTCGATCAGTCGGTCGGTTGGTGTAGAAGTATCGTGGTGCAAGTGGCGGATAATTGATTGATTGGTGCCTGATGATGACACATGTACTTGCATGGATGTGGTTGCCATAGTGTCCGCGAGCATGCGCCTGTATGTGTCGAGTCCATGTTTTGGCGCTGGCCTTGCAAGCTATCGTATACGACATTCTGCTCATCTATTTCATATGCTACATATATTGGACTGTAGATAGAGCTGCTGCGTACGTGGTGAGTGTCGAAGTATAGTTTTCACTGCATTCGTTTCTTCGTTGGCATGTAAATCATTGTGTAATATACTTAATTGTGATTCTGATTGTAGAGTCTGATCGTGTGGCTAGTGGCATTCTGTTGTCGATTGGATGTTACATCAGACTATTTGGCACTCACCGTTTGATTAACTGGCGATTTTTCATTAGCGCATTTATACACGGACAGCGTTGTTTTTGCTTCCTTGCTGTTATATCTTCTCTTTCCAAATAGGAAATCTGCGAAAGCAGTGCCCTCTCCTTAAGCGTTGCTTTTCGAGACTGGCTTTTTTGGATTACCTCCAGTAATGGGGCCATTTAAACAAAAACCAAGTGTATTTATGTGTTTGTGGGTGTTTCTTTCTAGCGGAAAATCAGTGCCGGTACTAAAACAGCATTCCATCATTTTATGGCTGATATTTTGAAAACAATGGAATGAAATTGTCCCAAGCATCACTTACGTCCAGTAGTTTTTTTCTTAAGGAATTTAGAGGTGGGCTTGTGGCATATCTGTACTCAAGCATGAATTATTTGCCTCTGCTTTCACTTTTCATCCCATATGGTCAATAAGTTGACTTTCACTCCCAGCCCATTTTGTTGACTTGACACTAGTTGTATTTTTTTGGCCATTTTCAAAGTCAGGAGTTCAGAGTTGAGCTTTAGCTTAGAGAACAAGCTGTTATTACAATATGCTCCCGGTCAGACAGGTGTCCAATCCATTCAGTTGAAATGCTTTTTTTGGACGAACTTTAGTGTCGAAATTTTTTTTAACTCTTGGGTGTAACCTTCGATTCATTTAGCTTAGCCAGTTTGTTGATTTTTTGACACATCTTGGCCCATTTGACTAACTTGGTTTCTAACCCCGATCTCCTGTGGCCAGCAGACCAAAAGAAGACATTAGACAAATGGTCCTCTGTGGGCAGTAACTGCATATTGCTGATTGTCAGTGAGTTTCTGAGCTGATTTTGTTACGTTCTTAATTCACTCATGTTAGAGGTATATTTTACTGTTTGCTATTGAGCTGTCATCCTTCTGACTTATTGAGCATAGTACGTTATGCTGGCTATAGTCTACATTCTCATATATACTCATCACTTCCACTTGGATGAGTATAATCCGATTTGTAGTTAAGCTTAGATTAGTTTATGAAAGTTTTAGTGTATGTAAGATGAATTGCTACTGAGCACTGAGCAGTGTTTGGTCCGGTTACCTGCTATGTGTTGACTTGTTGACTTACTGTTCTGATGGTGAATGTGATTGAACTATGCTGGCTGTCCAATTTCTGTATCCAATCTGGCGTTATCATTAGTGCCGTTTGTGAGTGCTGTTCTTAGTTGTTGTCAGTGCCTGTTTTCCAAAAAAAAACTAAGGCAGCTTATGCTTTGCTATTTCTCCTTTGTAGTTTCAGGTCGTGAGATCAGTTTTTATAAGGTGATCTTGTCATTCAAGTTTGGTGGGATGCCCTTCGTTCATCGTTCCGTGGATATTGAACGTAGGTCTCTGAGACAAGAAGTCGGACATCAGGATGCATAGAATCAGTTAGCTTATGGTAGATGATATCACCAATTTCTTGTTGGCTTCTTTTCTCATCTCAGTGAGCATATGATGTGCTGTATTTGGTGGTGTCTGGTAGATTGTGCGAGGCAGTGGTGTATTCATTTCATTGGTCGGCTGGATACTAGGTTTGTTCTCTTGCCATCTGTGTTCCGTAATCTGCCGCGTACACACTGGACTTGCGGATGCTTTGTCTATTTCAGTCTACTGTGCCATTATCGCTCGCATTTGTGTAATATTTATATGTCATCATCGTACGGCGAAGCGTGCGTGCGTGCGATTGTTCGTTGAATGTCGTGTTGTGTCATCGTATTTTCCCGCCCGCCATGTAGAATATTACGCTACGTGCATGTGTCTATTGTGTGAGTGATTAGTGGCTGCCTGTTCAACTGCTAGATTATTCTCCCACGTATTTGTCTTGTCATTTTTGCATATTGTCTCGAGTAACCCTTACCTTTAGGTGACATTAGCTGTCCTGGTGTCACTTAGGCAGTGCAGTTTTTCTGCGGATTTCTGTGGCATGATGAAAATTGCTCTAACTAAGTGGACTTTTGTGTTGCATCTTTGTTTTGCAGTGAGGTTGAATAGAATGTGGAGAAATCACCATTTTAACATACGAACGCTATAATGCTGTTTGGTATTCCGCTGCAAAATGGCTGTTGTATTTCAGCCTAGTTTCATTGTTTTAACTAGAGGTTGAGACTCTATTGCAATCATGTGCACTTGTAAGGATTAAAATTTTAATTAGGTCTTTGAAGTGTGTAATATTGTCTGACGTTGTTTACAGTTTGATGTAATTTTACCTGCGGAGCACTGATTGTTATGAATTATTAAAACGTGTTGGTCATTGGTTGTAGGTTTTGGTCTTATCAGAGAAAATCAGTTTGGTATTTGTTCCTAATTAGTTGACATCTTTCCACTCAATTACCACTCAACTGCTGTTTTGCAATTTTTTTGACCGTTATGTCACATAGTAAGTGCAAGGACACAAGATGGACAAAAGGGCAAGGTGCAGAGAATTTAATTTGTAGGACATGAAACAGCAGTGTTACTGTGTAATCCAAGTCCCATGCCATCAGCAAGTCATTTGTGGAACAGATTGCTGTGAAAAAAATGCATCCCTGGTTATTTCTTTAATAAGCGATGCTGAATACTGAATTCGAATCGGAAGTATAAGGTATAATTTATACGTGATTATAGTTTACGTATTTTGCTGCATTAATACATCACTGATATGGGTGATAGAATTTATGTCGTCATACATGTCCTATCCACTTTAGCAATGAGGATCGCTGAGAACAAGGCAATTTAGGCAAGGGCCATGATGAACAACGCTGTAAAGTGTAAAAAGTTTTCAACAATGTGCAAAAGAAAAAGTGCCACTGACCAGAAATTGACTAACCAGTCTAATAAGTATATATGTAGTCTATGGCCGGATAGCCACTGCATAGTTTGTCACAATCGTGGTCACAATAATGCTGCTTCGTGCAGAAAGACACATCGGATGAAGGCATACAGGGTGGTCCAAAAAAACGGACCCCCAGTTTTTTTGGGATAACTTCGGTGATTCAGCACCGATTTTAACCATTCTTTCACTGTTACAAGCAGAAATTTATGGCGCGTAAACGTTAAGTTCTTCCGCCCACCGCACCTTTATTGTGTGATCACATTACCTAGCAAAACAAACACTGTCAAAGCTACAGTGGTCTCGGAGAACAGGCAACACATAAAGATATTAATTTCGTAGCATAAAATAGTTAAGCTTACTTACTTATTCGCAGTAGTGCCTTGT
>Ga0209367_1011485_pt1 | contig 11738 bp, 11 predicted proteins | sample WorMetLIZISLAND2_FD_187412 | JGI IMG/M metagenome (GOLD analysis project Ga0209367, IMG submission 187412) | Marine gutless worms symbiont microbial communities from Max Planck institute for Marine Microbiology, Germany - Olavius geniculatus... ... | reverse complement strand
GGGGGACACCCCCTCCCCACACCCCACGCCTTTGGCGCCTTCGGCGCCTCGACTCGGCTCCCGCCTTCGACGCTCGACCTTGCCCCCAAAACTTCAACTCCTGGATCCGCCTATGCATAGACTCCAGCAGTGTGAACTGTTTCAAGAATGGTCTGGAGCCCACAAGAAAGACTTCGATGGGCTTCTTTATGGACTAATCGGTCCGCTTAACCCTACGGCCGAACCAGCTCCGGAGATTTGTCTACCGGTTCAGGTGCGGCCCCACCTGGTATGTTACCTGATATGTGAAATAATAACGCCACAATCACAGACAACAGAAGTTGAATCGAAGCAGACAACGAATTATCATCGTCCGTAAATAAAACAACAAAAAAGCCAAAATCTTCCAATTACTAGCACATAAACTTTCCTGAAAATATTCTCTTATACGGCAACGTATGCTAAAAATTCAATAGGCAAGTAAATCGACACAAGGAGCATGTCGCAAAACTATCTTCGTGATAATCGTAACAGCGGAAAGAAGAAATCAGACGACATTAGAGCCGGCGGTTTGACGTCGTGGTTCTACGTCGTCAGAATGATTAACGTTAATGCATGGTTCTGGCTTGTTTCGGTTGCAGGTCGACCGCGGCGAACTGGTTGCTGAACGTCGAGATCGCTGCAGAGTTCTGACAGTGTGAGAGGACCGCGGACTGCGTTCCAGAGTGCGAATGACGGTGCGTAATACAGCGGCTGAGCATCTGTAATCATGATCACCACCATCATCATTGTTATCCTCACTTAGTGGCCGCTGACCGTTCTCTGCGGCTGAGAGGTCGTTGGATGTGCCGTTGTTCCAGATGTCGACCAGCTTGTAGTGGCTCGGGTGACTCTTGCTGCAGTTGAACTGGCGGCGGTGACGACGTGTGCGCCGCACCCTGCAGATCACCACGCAAACGACGACGACGATCAAAGCACTCAGCATCAAACTACCCAACAGCGCCGCCATTACAGTCGCGTCTAACGCTAGATTTGCGGTCGCCAGCCAGCCGTGCTGTCCGTCCGAGCGCAGGTGGTCCATGGACACGTTGCGCTCAACGACGCTCACGCACACGCGTACGCTGGTCGACAGAGGTTGAGTACCGGCGTCGGTCGCAGTGACTGTCACCAGGTAGGTGGCGTTCACGTCGGCCGGCGTCAGGGCTGCGGACAGTCGAAGTTCACCGGTGTCGCTATTGACGACGCAGCATACGTCGACGACGGTCGAGTTGGTCGAGGGTTCGATGTTGTACGTGATCTGAGCGTTGATTCCGCTGTCTGCGTCCACTGCTGCCACCTACCGACATGTGACACACACACACAAGACAATGCTATAGGTGTATTCTCGCCTCTCCCATACCAAACTGATATAATTTTCTAGGCTAATAACGAAAGAATTAGTTTTATTACGCCGGTATCTGGTGTAAAACAGGGTTGTATACATTCACCATTTCTCTTTCTCATGGTATAGACTTTGTGATAAGGAAGACTATGGAAGGCAGATTTTGGTATCAGTTGGGACCACAAGAGACTTGCAGACCTGGATTTCGCAGATGATCTCGCTTTGCTCAATCACACTCATGGAGCTTTACAGGACATGACAAATAAACTCCATGGGCTCGTGAAAAAAGTCGGGCTACGAGTTAGCGATGGCAAGACAAAAACGATGACAGTAGGAAAACAACATGTTATGCCACTAATCACTCTCGACAACCAGAACACGGAGACCTGAAGATGGCAAGAGGAACATTGGCAGATTCAAGAAGACATGGCAAGACACATTAAAAAAGATCTGGAGGTGATGGCCATAGACTTGGGCGACAAGACGACTGCTGCCAGCGATCATGCCAACTGGAGACAAATCGTCGACCAATGTTCCGCACGGAACTGGAGAAACTATGTCTAAGTATAAGACTATTGCACAACTACAGTACATCAATTCGGCAAATATACAAAATTAAAAATCTTTTTCAACCAATGCAGTGGCTGTTTTTACTACAGAGACGTTGCTTGCTTTCAGTAGTTAGGCAGCTTGGTGATGCTGATTCCAACGCACTTATGCACAGAACGATACATTTATCACAACGAGCAATGACACTGCTATGTGCATTACATTTTATAGGCCTATGTACATTTTAGTAGCCTATTGCATCGTATCATAATTCCGCATTTCGCAGATGTCTGAAAAAAGAGAGAGACATTTTCAAGCATCTTATCAATTAATGAAAGCCATTGTTATTATATCTTATATATATTATATATAATATATAAATATATATTATATTATTATATATAACCTACTTATGGACTGATATCAACTTAAACGTGACGTCAAAACTCCACGCTTGTTAACCTGCGTGATGACAGTGTCGGTTAACGCCGTGTATGGAACAAAGACCGTCGAGTCACAGCTGACGTCACCGTTGACGTCACGATAAAATGACGTCATTGCGGGGCGGACGAATTGCGGCTTGTTGTCGTTGAGGTCTGTGACGTAGATGGTGACGTCAGTGGTGCTAGTAAGTAGGTCCGGGGCGCTGGTGTCCGCAGCCACAACCACCATCTCGTACTTGCCCTGCGTTTGTATTATCATTTATCGCATGTCGTTCACGGCTATAAACTTTTGTCACGTGCATTGTGCTGATTTTCGCGTTTAATTTCTAATAGTTTATCAGCTGTTATTTATTCTTTGGATATTAATAAATTAACATTTTGCAATGTAATGCGACAAAACATTAAACACGTTGTGACATGAAATCCTTCCTACAGAGAGAGATTGTGCCAGTGAAAAAAAAACATAAATATCGGTCAGCAATTTTAACAAATAATACGAACAAAAGTATGGTGGCTTTCCTTTATGACTCACGGTATAGAATAAGGTGTATTGTCAGTGTCATATTTTTACAGCTTACTTTGACATTTGGAGAGTTTGGACAGTTTACTATCTAACTAAAAACGGAGATGTTTGTATGCAGGTGTTATGCATCAGCACAGCCGTCATAATCTTTTATTATGTGGACGCACGTGTCATGTAAATGACAATGATTTGCTGTAAAGTATGCAAAACGTAAGTTGTTCCTGTTTATCATAAATAAAACATACGAGAAAGAAGTCGTCACAAATAAATTAAGCTTTACTGAAAAGAACAATGAGAAATGCGTGCGTGCGTAAGAGAGTTTGACCTGTATCTCGTGATCCAACGACTGTGTGGTCGTGATAACTCCCGACCGACGATCAATCGCAAACTTGTCAACCGCCTCGCGCCAACTCAGCGTGAAGCGATTGAACGGTGAGAGCTCGCGGTCTTCCGCCAACACCACGCCCACCTGGACGCCTGCTGACGTCATTTGTCAGTGCATGACGTCACTGGTCACCGGATGACGTCACTGGACGCCTGGTGACTGTCTCTCCTCGACGTCGAAGATGTAGACCGGCAGCTCAAAGCGCGGCGGTTCATCATTGACGTCTACGACGTTGATCGTCAGTGAAGCTTCACCTACATGCACATCCTTGCGTCCGAGTTACGATAATAAGATAACCACTAGTGCACTGTACTACACGAAGACAGCAGAGATGCAACTCCCGGGAGGAAGATCATTGGGCTGCAATTCTTACTTTATGAGGCAAACATTGCTAATGAATTCGAACGCCAGAATTTGAACAATTTAAGTACAAGCAACAAATTCTAGTAACAAGCAGTAGAATTGAAGAAACGTTAAATCTAACTCAAATTATGTCAATAATCAGCTACAAATTTCGCTTCTAGACTTCACCGAGGGGCTTCGGCCTTCCAAACCCCTCTCAGAACCCCTCATTTTTATATACAAAGTTACGCCCCAGTGTGAGAAATTCAAAAACTATAGAGTGCCCCTTTAGCCTAATTTTTGTCTAGCAGACTTCGTGGTCTTATAATGACAGTATAGGCCTAACTGTTGAACTTCGCTATTACAACAGAAACAGCATCGTTTTGCATGTGTCTAACGTCGCTATGTTTGCAGTGTAATAATTTAATAAAACGTTTCTTTCCAATGTAAAGAACACATTCTTGTAGACGTAGATAAAATCGAGCATTTTTAAAAAAAATACCTGTCTGTTCTTAATATATTTGTTTTTTTCAGGATATTTTTTATGGTTTTTACGCGCGAAAGCAGCTACTGCTTTCAGCCCGTTTTAGCCATCGCAATTCTGTCCGTCCGTCTGTCAGTCCGTCTGTCACACGGGTGGATCAGTCAAAAACGGTGCAAGCTAGAATTACCAAATTTTTACCATCGGCTGCATGGAAGACTCTAGTTTCAGGAACCGTAAAGCTTTTCTATAAATTAGAAGAGGGTCATCCCGAACGAGAGCGCTAAATGAAAGGGGGTGGGCAAAATTTGCGATTTTGGCCAATAAGTCGCTGTATCTCAGTAACGGTGCGAGATAGGGCCTAGGTTACTATTAATCACTAATAGGAAGTCGTAGACTGGCTTTCGATTGGCGCCGAACTCAATGACCTTGAATGACCTTGAACGCCAAAATAAAAAGTTCTATGGATTTTTGGCGATTTCGGGCTGCGACACAAGTCTATATTATTCACAAGATGGCGCCGCGGAACTATCGTTATGCGATCCAGATAGAAGATTTAGTATTTGTATATTAACTTAGCGTGAACACCACAATTTTTAGCTACACTACTGAACCGGAACTGCTATATGCTTTCGCGCGTCTCGTGAGCATTAGCTCAAATTTCTTGTATCAGCAGCTACAAAATGATTAGTAGGCCTATAGTGTGAAAGTGGTCACCGGTTTTCGGCGGAGAGCCGGAGTCGATGGCCAGTATCTGGCAGTTGATGAGCGGACTGTACTCAAAGTCGATGCGTCCTACAACACTGACGACTCCCGAGTCTTTGTCGACGTTCACTCGACCAACGCAGTCGCCATGCCATCTTTTCAGTCCAGTCTCAGACGTCGGTCGCTTCCGCGTCGGGTAGTTGTACGTTTCCAAATGATCAAACTGTGAAAAATTGTCTCTGTTTTTGTTGTCAGGTCCGCGATCTTCCCCGTCGTCGTTTTGTTTCGTTTTTTCTTCCTGCCGGCTGGTCTTTTCTGTCGCTCGTCGGTAGTTCGTCGTGTCCGAGTCACTAAGACGTCTATTGCCGATGATGTAGTGCACCAAACCGTTGTCGCCTTTGTCGGCGTCCACCGCGCGGACCTGGACGACGAACGTGCCAAGGTCACTGTTTTCTATAACGTCCACGCTGTATGACGTCACGTCGAACAGAGGAGCGTGGTCGTTGACGTCCAACACGTGAATGGTTAGCGTGACGTCACTGGTCAGTGCGTGCTGGCCGTGGTCAGTACAGGTCAGAGTGACCGATGTCTCGTTTATGGTCTCGTGGTCCAGTCTTCTCGCCGTCACCAGCTGCACATACATTTTGAACGGGCGGTTCAGATTTGTCTATATTAAAATATGACTCAACTACAGTTAAACTTACAACGTTGGAAATTAAACACAAATTTACAGAAAATATATGTTTTTGTGACAATGTAACATGTAGACACGTTTTTCGCCTTAATTTAAACATTTGTTTGAGCTTAGCTGCTTAAAGAGTTTCAACTAAATGCACTTCTTCCCGCTTTGACGTAAAACTGGAGTGTCTGATAAGTAAACCAACCGCTTACGCTTGAAAACTTCATGAGTATAAACTATAAAACCATTGCAAGCGAGATTAAAGCGTGATACTAATAGCTTACTTTTACAAAAAAATATTAAACACATGTGTTATGTGACTTACCGATTACCTATGGAGTTTGCACAGTTTGATAATGTGCTGAACCGTCAAACGAGGATGATTAACCGCAATTGACGACTCCGCGACGTACGTTCATAAAGATTGTTAACAACAGCAGTAAGCTGTAGTGTTTCGCAGTATACACTATGTACATCGGCAGACGTCGAAGAACTCACCTGGTACTCGGCGTCATACAGGTGTTTCAGTCGCAGCGGCGGACTGTCGGTGAAACGTGACGTCATCGTGCAGCTTGTCTCGCCATTGCTGCCGCTGTCGTCATCTCGCACCGTCACGTGACCCACGAATGTTCCGGCGGTCGCGTTTTCCAGAACGTCGACGTCGTGTGTAGCGGAAGTGGTCAGCGTATTGACGACGATGACAGGTGCATGGTCATTGACGTCAGTGACCCGGATGACGACTGTCACGTCCGATGACATCATGACTTCCGGGCCGCTGTCGACCGCAGTGACTTCCAGGTGGTAGACGGACGTGCTCTCGAAATCTAGCTGACCGGCGACGACGACGTCGCCACTGACCATGTCCACGGCGAACACGTCTCCGTAGCTGGCTTGAGACGAGCTGCTCAGGCAGTATCGAACCACGGCGTTAGCGCCGTCGTCGTCGTCGTCGGCATGGACGCGTAGCAAAGTGCTTCCAGTCGGTAGGTCCTCGGCGATGGTCGCGTCGTAGTTGGGTCGGTCGAACCGTGGACGATTATCATTCACGTCCAAGACGACCACGGCGACCTGGATCGACTCTGATCTGGGCGGTCTTCCGCCATCCAGCGCCGTCAGCGTCAGTCGGTAACTGCTGAGTGTCTCGCGGTCCAACGGCCGCTCAACAACCAGACGAACATCCAACGATCCGCCGGACTGTGTGCGCTTCAGCACCAACTCAAACGGAGACGACGACTGGGACAGCTGGGCGGCGAGCACGTAGCCGTGCACGGCGAAGTGTCGAGAGTCGTTATCGTAAGCGGTCGGAAGCGCGAACTCAACGCCGGGTGGGACCGACTCCGAAATGTGCACGACGAACGGCGACTTGCACGCGAACACGGGGTCGTGATCATTAACGTCGTGTATCGTCAACAATATCTACAAATTATTTATATAAACAATGCCTGTCATAAATTTGCAATAGGTGTCAATATTACAATTATACTGGTGGCACAGAATAAATAATCACTCGTCCATGTTGCCTACAGTAGGCATCACAAAAAAGACAAAATGACTAAACAGTAAATATGTTCCTTTTTTTGTGTTTGTGCAATAATATTTTTGCTTTTGTGTGTCTGACGTAACCGAGGGCTGTTTTCTGCAGTCCATTTCCACTCAACCCTGCGTATTTTAGTACCAGCGACAGGAGTTACGGTAGCGGTTTAGACTGATGCAAAGTTGCTGTAGACATCAATGGAGGTAATGTACGTCAATGCTGAGATGGGTGATCGTTTGCATATGCTATTCTTAGATTAACGTAGCTTGGCCATCCCACTGTGGGTAGGCGTAATGAGTACTGGCGATGATTACGGCTACTACTAGAAAAAAGCAGCGAGTTCTGTGTAGCAGTGGACCCAGTTACCAAGACTATTGGCAGACTGAGCCACGATGACTGTTGGAGGCTGTTAATGAATACAACAGTTCCGGTGAATTGGGTTGCATGCTATCTTAATGAAGTTAAACCCTCGCCGGCTAAAAGCGTCTCAAAGGGGAACAAACCTCTACGCGAAGAAATCTTCTTCAATAGACGTCAAAATCTATTAATAGTATTTGCTGCAGTAATTTCAAAACAACTGAACGGTTATAAACATTCGGCGATGTTGCAGAGCAAAGACACCGCGGCCACATTCAGAACCTGTAGTTCCGTTTGAGGCAATCACCCAATCACCGCACTACTATAGGAAAGAGAACAACAGAAATGCGCGTAAACGTGTGTACGGACCTTGATAATGTGGAAGTATTTCATCGGTTGAACAGCAACATCCAGTCGCACCTGACACAACTCGTCGTCGTCGTCACGTGACCCATCCAGTGCTTTTGGTGCACATATCGCCTCGCGGTCGGCACGTCCGACTATTTCCAGCTGTCCGTCTCTTGATATGGCGACGAAGTCCGAAACACGGCTCAGAAACCGGAAACCGAGCAGCTTCAACACTTCCGGCGAATACTTGTCGACAAGTCCGGCGTCGAGTTTCAGTCCGCGGCCGACCTTGGTGCCGACCGGGGACTCCTCGTCTACGCCGTAAAGTACTTCCGAGTGTTGTGGGAGCGTCGGTCGCTGGGCGGTGGCGCTTGAGAATTGTGAGCTCACCAAACAGAAGACACGCACGATGTTCACCACAGCCAGTCGCAGTCGACGCGTCGTTGTCATGGTGACCTGACGTCGACCTACTTCCGGTTTCGTCTCCTGACGAACTCGTTCTTCGATTTTGTTGTAGAAATACAGCCGAATGCAGACGACTGTCTAACAACATTTCTCTAATGAAGACAAAACATCACCAAACATGTCGATTGTCGAACCGCTAGAACTTCAACATCTGCATGTGCGCATTTAAGCGTCGTACGAAGACTGTGCATGCATAGACTGCTGTACCGACCGCCAGTCGCTGCAAGTACATCACTGGTGCGAAATATACTCGAGTTGAATTTTCGCACCCAGTAACGGCGGTAGTTTGGCTGATGACACGGCGCGTGATTGGACTGTGCTGCTTAGAGCATCTCAACCCCGAGTGTAATGCGCTGCTGCTGCTGCTGCTGCTGCAGTTGATGCTGTAGATATGTCATAAGAACTGAAGCTCGGATTCCATCAGTGACGCAGCGCAGCTCAGCGCGCTCAGCAGAGCATCTGTAGGCCCTACGTGTAACACCGTGCGATCGTGTTTAATTAAGTAAGTAACTACGTAAGACGCAAATTTATATAGCGAACGCCGTTTGGTTACAAAAAGTCCCTCTAATGTTTTGTTTATTATATATGTTTATTGTTTACTACTATGCATGTTTTTAAGTCAAGCGACACGTTACGCTGGTGACAAATGAGTAACTAAAGTCTGAATTACGCCCCAGGTTGCTGATGTTGGGGCTCTAAAAAAAGTTCTATGCTGTTTATTTTTGTAATTAGTTTCCAAGTAACAACGGTCACGATACAAAGACAGTCAGACAACTTAGAGTGGCAATACCGCGCTTTGCTTGCAGTGCGTGCATCGCGTGGTAAAAGTATGGCACAGGATATTTATCCGGCTGCCGGATATATAGTCACTGCGAAAAAAAGCATTGACCAAATGACAGAATGAGTTAACAACTTGACGTGCTCGACTTGCTGGCATAATTTAAGATAAGTCGAAAAAGAGTCAAATAAGAATTGTATAGGCCTAGCAGCTTTTACAGGTATTTTCAAAGCCGAGTTAATAGTATTTGACTGTGACATATCACACGGTGCAGTTTTAATGACTGTTCCATGACAAACCTTCAAGTAGGTTTTTGCGAAAGTTTAAAGTTAGTCACTTAAGTGAGAAGCTTCTTAGCATTCCGTTACAGTAGCTTGATTATTTTAATAAGATTTTTTCTATATTTTGGATGCAGTCGACCGATTAACAACGATTAAAAACCGGTTAAAAACGGTAAAAATAATACCTTAAAACGAGTCCGGGAAGCTTAGTTGACCTGTGAAACTGCAGGACAGAAAGGTCCCACGGATGCTCACCCTACTCTCTTCTCCGTCGCTGGGCAACTGACAGCGCATAAAAACAAACGAACACACGCTTACAACGCTATCAAACTGCATCGGTTTCCTCTCGTCTCTGTGCGCCCGGGCGGCGCAACAACGCTCAAATGACGATGAATGTGCCGAGGCCAGTCGCATGGCAGGCTCACAGAACCGGCAGCCTGCAGCTAGAAATCATAACCAGCTCCGTCCGAGCACTGTCTGCATACTGCCACTGGCGGATGCAATAAACGTTCATTGCCGTACGGTTCGTTTTGTTTGAAAGCAAAACAACGCCGCTATATAGGCTTAACCGTTTTAAAATTATTCTAGCATTTTCAGTTATCGTCATTACGTAGGCTAAAATGCTAAAAAAACTGACAAATGTTTATAATAAAAAGTGCCCGAACATACTTTTGACCATGCTTGCGTTGTTTATGGCATTCAGCACTGACGGCTGTGCAAGTTAAGTCGTCATTTAAACGCATTTTGCCGCTCAAATTGTCCCGGAACTCAATAATTTGAAATCGATAAGCGCTACAACCAGGCTTGTCGTGGATATGAAATTTGCCATCCATATCCATATCTATATCCACAGATTTTCCGTGGATATCCATGGATACATATATATCCATATCCACAGACGCCTATCGTGCGTACATATAGCCACTAAATTTTCGCGAAATACAGCAGTGCCAGAGCGTCCATTCCCCCAGGCATTTTTTGTTAAACTGTCAAAAATAAATAAAAGTAAAAAAAAATAAAACACACTTGCATTGAAATATGATTTTAGAAAAGTATTTTCCGGCTCTCATGAAAATCCACCGTAATTATTTTATTGGCCTTGCTATAGCCGACCGTTAAGTTGAGCCTTGGGTACGATATATCGTCTCTCTGTCGTCTCTTTAACCGTAACAAATGTATTGTGGCTAAACAATACATCGTAAGAAGTTGTCGATACCGTTGGATAGGGCGATAACGACTACCTACTAGCTGTTGAAAGTAACCATGCCTCTGCCTGCAGATTTTTTGGCCGTAATTTGGAATGCAGTGCTTATGCCTGCAGCCGTCACTTACGTGCGCCAAATTACTGTATCTTATCCTAGCACTGATTTTAGCGTCCAGTATAGCAACGTCACCAGATCGTGCATGGGACTGCAGTCACTCTGAAAAATTGCTATCTTTCCGCAACAGGACACTGGCTTTCAGATATAGGTTGAACGGTCGGCCCATGGCAGCAACAGCTAGGATTTTTGTTCTCCAAGACGCATGTTGCATTCATGTAGACTTACGCCTACAGGTATAGATAAAGTGAACGCTTTGAATAACATTTGGTTTGTACTTTCTACTAGCATTAGATGTATTAGGAATCCGAAACGTTTGTAATTTTGTTACCGTTTCATAAAAAAAAAATAAATATAATCTCACAAATTGATAGACCGTTTGTTGCCCAAACAACAGTATTTAAGCACCATAGATTAAGATCTGTTGCTGCTATAGTGCACATAAATTAATTTAGGCTAACTAAATAATGACGTGCTGATGTCACTGATTATTCATTTGGCTTAATAACATAAATAAACGAGAAAATAAAGAGTAAGAACGACAGACAGAAAAATATTATATAGAGATAAAACACTTAAATATTCATTTTAATTAGCAAATGCCACAGCACAATATCCATGGATATATCCACAGGGTGGCTGAAGTCTGATATCCACACATGGATATATCCATATCCACGGCAAGCCTGGCTACAACTTACTCCACCAGAAGTAGTTTCGCTGGAATCCTGTGACGTCATCAAAGTGGATCATGTCCTAGGCCGATGTTCAGTCGGTCGGCCGGCCGAGTTAACGCAATAAACGTCAGAGTGCGATGAAAACAATATTTCGTACCGTAGCGAGCGTCGAAACCGTGGCCGGCATGTTTCGCCGTATAGCCACACGGACGTCGTACGTACGGGCGGCCGGGTCGGTGTCACATTAAAATGTCTCCCCCATGAAAAATCCGCCCGGAAAAAAATTATCACGCAATTGAAATGTTATCAAAATATCTTAAAATATTGCCAGCCCCATAAAAAAAATCTCCCCATTATAGGATCGCCTCCCAGAAAATTCTTTCCCCGGCCGACAATTTACCGGTAAAAATCCGACCCGCCCGGGCGGCCGCCGGGCGGGACGGAGTTTTACCGGTAAATTGTCGGCCGGGGGAGACTTTTCTGGGGGGGGGCGATCCTATAATGGGGCTCCG
>Ga0209367_1011483_pt1 | contig 11739 bp, 5 predicted proteins | sample WorMetLIZISLAND2_FD_187412 | JGI IMG/M metagenome (GOLD analysis project Ga0209367, IMG submission 187412) | Marine gutless worms symbiont microbial communities from Max Planck institute for Marine Microbiology, Germany - Olavius geniculatus... ... | reverse complement strand
GATAAAGGGGAAGGGGAAGGTGGAAAGAAGAGAGCTTAAGAAAAGTTGGACGGACACATGGACACCTAGGTGATTTTATACTCTGTTCAATGCTATGCATTGCATTAGATAGACAAATAGTAGCATAGTTGATTTTCACTGATTGCTGCTATCCGTGTTACGTGTTATGTTTATTATGGTTAGTATTTAGTTATATTTTTAGTGACAAAAGTTTTGTTGTAAGTCTGTTTTTGCTTTATATTTGGGTATCAACGGAGACTGCACAAGTCATCTGATGTATCTTTGCTGTCATTGTGAAATTATATATATTGATTTTATTGTTTTTTTAGTTTTTTTTGTTTTGTCTTCTACATTTGTAATTTGTTGGTTTTTTATCATTTACTGTAATTGTTCTATTCTTAGCCGTCGTCAAGATACATTTGTGGAATTGACTTTGGTTGTTAGGGTCACAGAGATAGCACAGGACGGCTTCGTCATTCCTATAGAGAAGCTGCGCAAAGGCTTGTGTCCTGGAGCAAAGCTTGACATCTACTTTCCCGGCTTTCCAACATTGAAGCATCTCAAGCATACGGTATTATGTTCTGAGTGATTAGCTTTTGCCTTACTGCAGTATTACTGTTATTGTAGGACAGTCTTATTATGCTCAGCCATGTGCTTGTTTATCCGTCTAATAATAAGAATAAAGCGAATTTATACACTAGGCGCTGCAGCTTTAATCAGACAAATGTGTCTTTAGTTGTACTTTGAACTGTTTGTAGTCTCATATGTGGTCTTAAAGGTCCCTAGATACCAAAATTAACATATACATTTTATCCATTTTTCCAAAATTGCATAATGTTTTGATAATTTTGACAGTCAGTGCCAAGCGTTTTGTCAACACGGAGAAATTTACCTTTGAAATCGACGATGTACGAAAATCACGTAGAAAAACGCACCGCCATATTTGCATGTAGACGCCCTCGGGGATGTCATCACGCTAGCCAATAAACATCATGAATATTAATGGCCTAGCCTAGACTGATGATGTTACCGGCTAGGCCATTACTATGTCTCTAGGCTATTCTCATGACGTCACCGGGGGAACTGGTATTTTTGTATTGCCGTATTTCGTTTGAAATTGCAGATTAATTTCGTATATTTATGAAGTGCGAATCAACATATTATATATGCGAGTTAGATGTCTAATTTAAATCTACATAAATTGCACGAGAGAGTTTGACCGTGGCAGTGGACCTTTAAATTAAGAACGAACAGGCATAGGAAAACCAAATTTGGCGTGAATATTCCTGCAGTTTGGTGCAAGACGAGCTGAACGTTTTTAGCCCATCTGCCAATTTTCAAAGGTTAGGGTTAAGGTTAGCATCGTGCAGCTCTTAGCAGATGGCTACATAAGATGTCAACACTGGGCCAACATGTTTAACTAGTTGATGTTTGGTTGGGAGAGGAACAGCTTGCACTGTGTAATATTTGATTGTTAGCTGTCCCGATGTTAGTTTGTTTCATAAACGTTTCTAAGGTAGTTATAACTTATTTTAGTTACGTTGCTGCAACACTGTCATTGTAGAAAACTCTTTGAATGTTGTTTGAGATTTTGAATTAATTAAAATGTAGTACAGTTTTGAAATTTAGAGGCCTAGCTGATGTGTGCAGTATTATTGCTGCAGTGTTTAGAATGTTGCTACAACGTATGATTGACATGAGGTTATGACTTTCTTTCCAGGCATCTCTGGAAAAAGCCGAAGTGAAAGTATTTCAGTTGAACAGCCGCAATGATAACATGATATTGCAGCTGCAGCAGGACACTGATCCTGCGGTTTGTGTTTACTTACTGCTCTTTTACATGCTTATTGAGCTGTCGCTGATACAGCTGCTTAAATTCGCACAGATTTTAGCAGAAAGTGTAGGCTGTTCTAGTCGTTTTTCTTATGGGTTTTTTTTTGTCACAGCAGCATTAGCATATTATCCGTTTGTGTCTGTGTGGTCAAAAGGAGTAACTGATCGAACCACCAGTGTGGCTATAGCCCCACACTTAAACCATCACTGTTAGCAACTTGACAAGCCTTCTAGCTGTTCTAACTTTTATGTGGGAAGTTATGCCAAATATGTTTACTAGGCCTATGGCTGCGATGACGTGTCGAAGTGCTTTGCCCTACCTACCGACGTCTATCATCTGCCTTTACTGTTACAGTCTGCTGATCGCAGACTGGATTTATCCAGTCTGCGATCAGCTGTACGGGAGATAAATTGATTGCGTTTGCCACGTTTGTGTCCAAATACGACCAGATGCCCTACGAGCTAAACCTGCAGTGGCGCTGACAGCCGTCAGATTGTCGCTGTTCGTGCGATAATGTGGGGATGCATATTTGTGTTGTGAATAAAAACTTTATTTCTATTTATTTATTTATTCATTCATTTATTTCTTTTGTCCTCAGCGACAGCTCTTTCTAAGCTATCAGCTTGTGAATGATTTGGCTATTGGTCAGCTAGGCTAAAGAGTTTTTGGTTTAGAAATACTGCCGTAGCAAACTCTGAAAGGATCCAGCAAAATGATAGTACAGTTATCAGCATTATGCATTTTTGTGCATGTTATTTTGCTGCACAATAGCAAGTTGAAATCATTTGTTTTTTTTCTCGTTTCTTCTGATAGCAGTTGTTTCCATGTCATAATCTGTTATTTTTTATTGTTTTGCAAATTTGATACACCAGTTACATGTGTATATAAAGGGTGGGCCAAAAAAACTACCTTATGAAATATCAATGAAATATGCATACATAACGAATTAACGATACAAACAAATATTTTGGTAAAATTAAAAAAAGCACTTCAGACCAACATTGCAGTGAATGGTCTGTATGACACTAGACTGTGTGGGTCTAACACAGTCTAGTGTCATACAGATCATTCATCGCAAGGTTGGTCTGAAGCATTTTTTCATTTATAATTTTTATTATTATCATTAGTTTTTGCTTTTATTAATATTTTACAAGGTAGTATAGAAACGCATTTACCATGTGGTGGGATATATAGTAGTCACATTATTGCAAATTGTCTGCAGAGTGTGCCAGTGAAAGAATTTTGAAAATTTGTCAATAATTTGTGAAGATATGGACAAAAGTAAAGTGGCATGTTTTTTATGGCCCACAGTGTAGTTTGATTATGTTGTAAAATGTTGTTTTGTTTACAAGTTAACAGTTGGCAGTTTGTGTTATTAATTCATGTTAAACTAACTTGTGAAGAATATCTGAAAAGCCTTACGTAAAAGATGTTTTTACCATATGTAGCACTGTATTTCGTGTAGTCAGGTTTCTTTAATGTAGTGCAGTTGCCTGTGGTTTGGCAGACATTGCAGCAGGTGGCTGATGAACTGATCGGTCACAGTGTGTTTGTTGGCTGGCCTCATCTTTTTGAAGCTTTGGTCGAATCTGTCGCCACAGATGAAATGCAGTACGTTCTATTGTGGTTTTTTGACATGTTGTCGTTAGCTTATAGAGTTACGTTTGTAATTGTTATTTATTAACTAGGCATAAATCACGGCCACTTAGCGTAATACGAGAAGTGATGTTGAGCAAAGCAACAGACAAAGATTTCGCCCCATTGCCGACAGATTGTGTAACCACTCGCCTAGCTATACACTGCATTATGCAACTCTAATCTTTACCTGATCTTTTGAACAGACATTTGGTACACTAATTACTTTTGCTCTGCATGACGTTTTTGACCATTTTTGGCTTTTGTATGTTTTTTTTTGTTTTTTAATTAAAAGGATAGGATATACAGACTGATGGTCTATGCCCGCTGGGCCATAATTAGGGACCAACTTAATTCACGATTTCACGGCCGTGACATTTTCCGTGAAATTGACCTCCTTCCGTGAAAAACGCTGATTTCCGTGAAATCCGTGATTTTTCGTGAATTTTAGCGCTTTTAGTTTAATTTATGACAATTCCAGAGTTTTATCACCAGCTTTTGTACGGATGTTGCGGTTTACCACGTGTCGCACTTTAGCACTAAGTAGTTGGCATGACTGTCTTGAGTCTTGACTTTGTGTAGTAAATATTCATTGTTCTGAAATTTCTTCTTTTGCATTAGCACAGCACCTCGAAATAACGTCTGTGTGGCCCGTGAATTTCCAAAACTTTTTTCGTTTTTTCGGTGAAATTTGACACATTTTAAAAATTCTGCCGTGAAATTATGCATTTTTCCCGTGAATTCGGTTGGTCCCTACTGATACTAAACTGCTAGAGTCGTATATAATTGGCTAAAGTCTTTACATATATTGGGCGACTTCACTTTTTGACTTAGACTTTTGCTGAGCCTAAAGCTAAAGCTGAACGCTAAAGTCTGTACTTAGACCACAGTTCAACTAAACTTTGGTTTTTAAGTCTACTGACTTAGACCAAAACAATTAAAAATGGTGGAAAAACAGGCAAGCCTAACAGGAAATTAATCAACCAGTTACGCTTGGACTTGCTTATTTAATTGCACTGTGCATGCAAATAACGTAATTATGTAACGTCTTACGTCACTGTGTAGCCATTACGGCATTTATTTTTGGTATCAGACTGCTTTAATTTACTAAAATATCTGTACGTATATAATAGTCGCCATGTTTTCGCTCAGCTAAAGTCAGAAGTTGAAGAGGATTCAGGCTCAACAAAAGTTAAGCCCTAAGGGCTAAAGCTATCTCTTCCATGCAAATCGAACTAACTTTAGCCAGGTTAATTCGGTTCAGCTTTGGTCTTAGTATCTACTTAGACCGAAGTTTAGGCTCAGCGAAAGTCTAAGTCCAAAAGTGAAGTCACCCGTTGTGGATTATAAATTTGACAGTATTATTTGACATTTGCATCGCAGCTGTCAGTCATCATTGACTGACAATGCAACATAGTAGTATGTCTTAACAGTTGAATGTGTTGCTGTGTCTTTGTGAACAGGGATTGCCCGGGATCTGCTAATATCATTATCTTCTGCCAGTTCCTCTTCATTTCTGTTATGGGATTCATATTTACTCGTCGATGTGGAAAGATTCCTCGATCCATACCGTTGATGTAATTATTAGTCTGTTTATCATTTGAAGTATGCTTTTACTGTTAACACTAGTGCTTGCTCAGCAGATTATCATGATTACAGATTGCAGTCCCAGGATTTCGAATCCTGGGATCCCAGCCATTTTTGCCAATCCCGAATCTCATGATCGTCGGCATTTCAGTCTTAAGATTTTGGGATTATAAAAAATTGAAAAGATTGTATTTCAAGTCTCACGACGGGACAGTCAAAGGCGCTGGAGATGATACAGCAAAGGGAGATGATGATATCTGCACACAGCGATTATGAGATGTCACTGATGCTGGCTGGTCTGGACACGCTCGAGGAACGGCGTGCTCAGCTCACTGATCGGTTCTTCTGGCGCAGCGTCCTGCGTGAAGGGTCTTGTTTGTACTGTCTGATGTCGGACAAATGCGATTCTTTAGTGACAGACAGACTGCGCCGGAACTGTTGCCAGCTAGAAGTAATAAATTTCTAAATTCTTTCATTCCATACTGTTTGGAACATTTTGATTAAGCCAGGTATTTCTTTTTTTTCTAGTTTTAGCTGGCAGCGTTTCGAGTGTCTGCGCGTCACATCAGATAATCTCTGTAATAACATTCTGTATATAACTGTTTATTACTGTGACCATGACTATGACTGCTATGCTTTTATTTCATTCTTTTACGCTTGACTATTTTTTTTATTGCATTGTATATATTGTAAGTATTAGTGTGTTGTCTTTGTATATATATATAATGTATTATGCCAATCCAGCCACTGGCTGCCATACACAATAAACCATATTACTATTATTATTATTATTGAATAATACAAATAACAGTTATAGCTTTTTAAACAATAAAATATTGTATGTGTGTTGGCGTCTTACTTTTTCCTATGTACTGTAATTTGTACTTTGACAGTCACAGTGACTCCCGTAGGGCTTATTACATCATATACATGAAGCAAGTCTATTGGGGATGGGGATACCAAAATTACGACCATTCTGTAAGCCTAATCCTGAAAGTGGGATCCTGGGATTAAAAATTTCTTAATCCCAGGTACTGGGATTGATAATTAAATCCCGGGATTGCAATCACTAGTACTGATGATGTTTTCAGAATGTTTTGTTTTGAAGAACAGTGTTCTCTTAGCTTCAGTACCTCTGACACTGTCTGTGTTATTTGCAGATGTTATGTTAAGATGACGTTGATGTATGCTTTCACAGTTACCTTTCAGAATGCTCTTCTTCACTTACAGTTTGACATACCATTACAGCAGTTGCTTCGTTCTGTATGTACTGCTTGACATACTTGTTCGTTGAAATTATTTGTATCAATTCAGTTTTATCAGTGATAAATTAATTTATATATATATACATATTTTTATTATATTACGTAATATGCACTGTGTCCAGAGAAAAGTAATCCCCTAAACATCGTACAATAAAAATTTCAAATCTGAACGAATTTCAATAAAGTTTTTGCATGCTTGATTTTTGCGCGCAAAAGCAGCTACTGCTTTCAGCATGTCTTAGCCATCGCAATTCTGTCTGTCCGTCCGTCCGTCCGTCCGTCCGTCCGTCCGTCCGTCCGTCCGTCCATCTGTCGCACGGGTTGATCAGTCAAAAGTGGTGCCAGCTAGAATTACCAAATTTTCAATGTTGGCTGCCCGGAAGACTCTAGTTTCAGGAACCGTAAAGCTTTTCTATAAATTCGAAGGAGGTCACCTCAAACAAGGGCGCTAAATGAGAGGGGGTAGGAAACATTTGCGATTTTTGGCCAATAAGTCGCTGTATCTCAGTAACGGTGCGAGATAGGGCCTAGGTTACTATTAATCACTAATAGGAAGTCGTACACTGGCTCTCGATTGCCACCGATTTTAGTGACCTTGGATGACCTTGAATGCTTAAATAGGGGTTTTTATGAATTTTTTTGGCGATTTTGGGCTGCGAGACACTTTTCAAGAGTGAATTGCGCTGAAACCAATTGATATAGACATAGACAAGCTGCATATGAAGTTTTTAGCATTTAACATAGATTTAGACTGTCTAAGTTTCGATTTTCTAGGTTCATGGAAACCTGCGCACGAAGACATCAAAGAGCAGTACCCCCGTAAAAGTCGTTATTTTACCGTTGTTGGCCAGTCTTTCGTGAAAACAGCTGGAGATAGACTGACAGTTTGCGAACAGGAACTGCTATAGGCTTTTGCGCGTTTTATGAGCATTAGCTCAAATTTCTTGTCAATAAATTGCTAAAGCAACCACCAAATTTTATTAAAAAATATTATTTTTTAGCATAGTTTTTAATTGTTAAATATCGATGACAAAATATATTCCTTACCAATATGGTGTTACACAAGTAAACTCCTTTGTTACCATACATTTGCATAACTCCAACAAACAACAGCTGACATTCCTATTGTATGATGTCTAGGGGGTTACTTTTTTTCCGGACACAGTGTATATCCAATGTACCATGAAAGCATTTAGTGCCCAGTCTTCTGTGATTGGATTGGCCAAACATTACAAGTAGCCTTGCAAACAGGAAAATATTTTACCTGTTAATGTAAAAGTAACTGATTTGTCCATAACAGTTTGTTTTACTAGTTGAGTGAGAAATTAAGATTTGTGGAGAAGAGGCATGGGAGTTTTGTGACCCCTTTGCAGACTCCTATTTATAACGTTATCACTGGTCATCTACACAGTGTGTGCAGCAGTTTCCACACAGATTTAGCATCACTGTATGCTTGTCTGATGTGTGTAGTGCGATGATACTTGATGCTGCTGGGTAACCAGAGTGTATTCAAACCTCAGGCCTTCTTTGCCTTTTTTGTGACCTTTTTTGTGACCTTCTTATAATCGGGGGACTGAAGTTTTATAAGCAGCTATATTTTTTTTAACTCAAACGGTCTATCATATTTTTTGACATATAGTATTTTGTCATCTCAGAAAGCTACACTGCATCAGTAACAGTAGCATTGTTAGTCTTCTGCTCCACATTTTATGTAGTTTTTTTTATCTAATGGTGACACATTTCTGACAGGATCAAATTTTGGTCTCAGTCAAATGGATAACTGAGTACATAAGTACCTTGAAATTGTCTTAGACCATTATGAAGGCCTGTCATATGTCATGCTTGATACAATGTCTTTTTTCATTTGTAGGGCTGCGAAAATTAACGATTAATTAATCGATTAATCGTTAAAAAAATTGTTCGATTAATTTTTTTTTAATTGATTAAAATTAGCCATCGTTTTCCTGTTCTTGCTAGTTTTGTAAAAACAGTAGCCTACTTTGCGTACCTGTGGCATCTGTTCCATGCGAACGCCTGTTTAGCTCATCAGGCTACATTGTGAACAAAATGCGTGCTGCTCTTTTGCCCGAAAATGTGACATCACTTGCTTGTTTGTCTATGTGATTGGCTGAAAGCCTGAAATGCGTGCTAACTGACTGCATAGTGTACAAGTAGGCCTATACGTTTCCAACTTGTATGAACGGTAACAAGTACACTTGCGTTTTGCAGTTTTCACGGTTTTTTGCATTAACTGCAAAACTGAAAAATTGTTCGAAATTAATCAATTAATCGTGATTAATTTTTGGTGATTAATCGATTAAAAAAATTTTAATCAGTACCAGCTCTACTCATTTGTGATATAAATTTTGTTTTCAGGGCACTTTAATAGCAAACCTCGTGCTCAGTGTGACACTGCTTAAGAAAACGTGAGTATTTAGTTATTTTGCATTAAATTATGTACCATAATAATGATAGATTTGCAAATACTTATACTGCGCATATGTTCTATTGACTTTGCTGGGGTTGTCTATTGTTGCTTAAAAGTGTGCTTTGCCTTTAAATGTGTATAAAAGAAATTTTGGCTCCAGAGTACTGTAATTGAACTATTTCACTGCACAATTCGTTGACATTACATAACTGTAATATACTGTGTATTAAAGATATGTAATGTTGTTGAACCTGGTGATGGAGTTTGAGTTTCACAGCTGTAATTACTACTGACATGACTGTGTTGCCAGGTATCCATGGTCTAAGTATATGTCAGTGATGATGATTTCTGTTGGTATTGCTGTGGCTACTATGGCTTCTACTGACTGTGTGGTAAATTTTTGTTTCTAAGTCTTATCCCCGGTTTTTGAAACGAGGGGTAAGCCTCGGATTAGTTGCCCGCAGATTGAAGGGTTACCCCAGGTTTCAATCTCGCTGTAATTTTTTTGCATTTTTGCAACGAGGTGTAACTCTAGGTTAGTAACTCCGGGTTTAAACTCATGGTAACTTGGCAGTCTTTGTAAACCAGCATCTGATTGGTGGATAATGACCACGTGACTTGGCGACATGCCGAGTTGATTTATTGCGGATTTATTGTTTGGTCATTTTTAGCGCTGCCACCTAGCAAATGGCTTAAATAAAAAATGCTGTTACCAACATTACAAGCAACAATTTGCAGACCATAAAATGTTTTGGCAGACATTATAGCAATCTCAATTATGATGTTGAACAAAAATGATGTTGAACGAAATAAGCATAAAAGCATATTATTAGATGTCATTTTAAAATAATGATGTTGCACTAAAAATTTATGTTTCATTATCAATTTAGTCTGAACACCTGTTGCAACTTGAAATTTGCTATTAATATTACTAGACGGCTGAATAGATCGACAAATCATCATCGAAGTAGTCGAAGTGAGCCACTTTGCTTGACTCGAGTTTGGCGCTTGTTTACCCCTGGGGTAACACTCCGATGATGCAGGATTAACTTTCAACGAGTTACCTCTGGCTTAAACCAGGGTTACAGGGTTAGCGGTTGCAAAAATGCAATTTTTGCTCAACCCAGGGGTAACCGTTGATCGAGAGTTACCCCTGGTTTACCCCTTGTTTCAAAAACTGGGCATTAGTGTAGCTGAGCGTCCTAATAAGCTGCATTATGCATCTTGCCTGTGCGTCTGTTTTGCGTCCATCTGTCTCGTATGGTATAGGCTGCTGGCTTTAGCACAGAAAGACATTGAAACCAATAAAACATTTTCAGCGTGGGAGTAGCTGATTTGCCAATGTTCGGTTCAGAAGGTCAGTAGTGCTTAGTTTAGGTTAGCCGTGAGCCGTGGAACTTTGGAGACAGAGTTGATTGTTAATGGCATAATACTTTGAATGTAGTTGTAGCAGTCTGCTGCATTTGTCTGTATATTAATAATAATTATTTTTATTGTAATTATTGTTGGGATGGAGTTAGGGTTGTGCGGCACTTGGTGGATGGGTGCATAACGTGTCAGCACTGGGCTGGCGTTTTTTTTTGTAGTTGTAATTAAGATGATGACAAATAAAGGTTGTACGAGATGATAATGATCTTATATGACTGCAGGCTCGGTGGGAGAGAGTACTGGAGGGCTCTGTTTCAAATCAGCTTTATAGCTGGCTGCTTGGTTAGTTGAATGTTAACTGTGTGTTGAAAGCATTTAACGTTTTATAGAGATCAGCAGCACTATGTCTGCAGTGGTATAATTGGTTGATAAATCCACAGGTGCACTGATTCATGATGAGTGGACAGCAGTGTAGTATTGAGTATTTTTTATCAGGATATTAGTGTGTCAAACCACTGTCTGAACTCCGGAGTGTATAACTTGTAGTATAACTTCATTTAACACTTGCTTTTCCAACTGCAGACTTATAATGTCTTTAGCAGTTGCTGATTTCAGTTACAGTTTGGCAGCTTAATAACTAACTACTGCTATGATTGACTGCTATCATCAGTGATAAATTTGTTGCGTCTGCTGTTTTAACGAAATTTTAGTCTTGTCTCTCTTTTTTCCTTATAAGAATACAGATGCATTTTCAGACTATCATGTTCGAATAATGTTGGATCTGTGGCCCTAAGCAGTTTTCTTGAGATAGTTGATGTTGCTTGTATTTGATAGTAAGAAGCATTAAGCACCCAAAATCCATTGTAAATACAGCGGAAACTGACAGTTTCACATTTTGCTGAAGTGAAGCAAATTCTGGGCAGCAAACTGTAAATTCACACAGTGGTGTGAGAATGTGCATGTTATGGAACACTGTGGGCAGGCCTGAACTGGACTAAGACCTTTCCAGTACAACTCAGCCTTCCATCCCTTTCGGTATGAAATAAACTCCTGCCTATGGTTAATGTGATGCATATGGCAGCTCATGCTCTGTAGCTCTGAGATAGGTTTTGATGCAGAGCTGTAGACAACGTATTAAATATTAGTAGTAAACTATGTTGTGATGCGTTGTTTATTTGTGTTTTAGGTTTACTGGCATTATTGTTTGGCTTCTATATGTCAGCATATATGGGCATCTACCAGGAAATTGTCTTTGCCAAATATGGCAATCATTCTAGCGAGGCTTTGTTCTATAATGTTCGTATCTTTTCTGTGTTATTTTCTACACTTACGTAGCTGTGTGCTTTTGTTTGAACCATGGAACTTTGATGACAGAGTTAATTGTTAATGGTATGAGACTTTGAAAAACAGTAGGTTAGCAATCTATTGCATTTGTCAGAATAGTGGCTGTTATTATCATTATATTCAGTTATCCACTGATGCCAACCACTGCTGAAGTGTGATTTTCGATTTGATTTATTATTTAGTTTAGTTTTATTTTTGGTTATATGTTTCAGTTTCATGTCACCGGTAGTTTTCAGTATTATTTTAAAATGTCACAATGACCGAGTTTTAGATTTTTT
>Ga0209367_1011482_pt1 | contig 11740 bp, 2 predicted proteins | sample WorMetLIZISLAND2_FD_187412 | JGI IMG/M metagenome (GOLD analysis project Ga0209367, IMG submission 187412) | Marine gutless worms symbiont microbial communities from Max Planck institute for Marine Microbiology, Germany - Olavius geniculatus... ... | reverse complement strand
CACGCGCTAGAGAATTACCAAGTCTTACTAGCGCACCTTTTACTGGGGACGGCGGCTCCCCTTACAATTTTTTTCAAAGGGGGGTCAAAAATTGGCTTAAAATGCAATAAAGGAGCGCTCATAACTTCGGAGTTAGGGGGTGTAGCCCGACGAAACTTTGGCACTTGACGCGGCTCTATGTTGGGGTGTTAACGCATGTACAAATTTTGGAAGCACCGCCGCCCTTAAAATTTGGGAGGGAAAAAACGTTCAAAAATCGGTGCGATTTATGACAACTTTCAAGTTTGAGCGCAAATATCTCTGGAACTGATAAAGGTAACGACATAATCTAAACGGCGTTGACGAGAGCGATCTTTTTGGCGTTGAACAAAAAAATTTGTGAAATTCCGTCCACCACGAACCAAGTTATAAGCGCTAATGTTGACCTACCCTAAGTCGACAATGCGCGTTCGGCGTATGCCAATGCATTTGAGTTCGGGCCAAGTGACTTTGATGCCGGGGAAATTCTCCCCCCCTTTTTACCCTCCTCCTCCTAATTTCCCCGAATCGGACTTTGGGCGCCGGGCGGACTCACGTTGGGCTTTGCCCAAAATTTCTAGTTTTGTTCAAAATACACTATGTCTCAAAAACAGTTAAAATTGTTTTTGACATAATTTTGTCAAATTTCCACCCACTTTGATAATTTTTTCAGCAAAAAGATGGCCAAGACAATATAATTATGTAAGGTGCACTCGTTTTCCATCTCACCTAAACATAGATGCTCCAAACTGTTGTAACAACTTAATTAAGGACACAGTAAATTGAAATGTGAATTATTTTGCAGAATTGTAAGTTTGTACAACAGCTCACTTGCAAATTATCAGAGTTTATGCCCGTACTGTGCCCCGCATACATGAACAATGGCTTAGATGCAATGCCACTGGTTGATAGCCGAATCAGAGATCAACTGATCAAACAGCATTCACTCATTGATTGAACATGTTTTATGCTCCTCAGTCACCTATTTTATTATCTGCTGTTTTTGCCATAAATATCTAAAACCACAAAATTAGTAAACCACATGACACCCTCTGTCGAACTGATGACATAAAGATGAGCAATCTGACACAAATAATCACCGTGTAATGCAACAATTTAAATTTTTACTGAATCCCGCTTTTGCATTTTGCAACAAGTGTTTGTCTGTCCATCAGTTTGTGCACAGTTGTCATTGTGCCACATGCTGGTAATTGTAGTTTTCTTGTATCGAATACTATGGCTAGCAAAATTGCAGTCATAACATAAGTTGCAGTGGATGTTAGGCTTATGTGTGTGAGCACTGCTTGGTACAATAAAAATTTTACCAATATACCCTGCATTAAATTTGCAATCAAGTGGTCATTAAAAATTTCATTACATCCCATATGTGTCACTACACTATCATATGAAATCTAGCCATTCATATAATATGTGAGCTAGTGTTTTGTAAAATTTGTGAATTGACTTCAGAAGAATGGCGTTTTTGATCTCTTATCTGTTGTATGATCTTTGCAGAGCAGATGCCTAAAGGGCTTTCTTAACACTTTGACCAGAAGTCTAGGCCCATCTGCACATGCACAGGTGAACCTTGTGTAGCATTCATGTCTCAGAGACTCTCTGTTGTCTTAATTTACAGCCAGTAGAGAAAGCAGATTTTGAACACTGACCGATACCCACAGCAGATAACGTGTAGTGCTGTCAGTGGCATTTTCATTGGATGGAAACCTTGGGCTCCAAATTTCGCATCGTAAAAGTATGGGGACTTCGTTCAGCTCATTGGGGGATTTGGCACAATTAAGTGTAAGATTTAAACTATAGCAAATGTGGCTTGCTTTTCATGTGTTTTTCTGAAGCTCAGGGTGTTCCAAAATTAGCAGTGGTGGGGTGGCTGAAAAACACAGAAAATGGGAAATGGAGAAAGAAAGAGAAAGTAGGAGGAGAAGAGGAAAGAGGGGATGAAAAGAGTGGGTAACTTGCTCCATGGGAGGGTAGACGCCTCCACAGACGTCGTCGTTGCCACTGTATATACTTTTTTGTGGAGTGTTCAACTTGGTCTGCTGTAATTAGTACATCAAAGACTTACCTGCATGTGTGTAGGCGTGTGAGTAATGACTACTCAACCAGTTAAACAGCTGGTTTCAGAGGCATGACAGTATTGTCCATTCGCTTTTTACTGCGCTGTATGCGCTAAATACTCGTAGCATGTTTTTGCTAGACAGTTGTCTTAGATAGGTTTATGCTATCAGTGTCCATTCTGTGGAACTGATGGAGAAAATCGTTCGAATTGGCAGGACTCAAGAGTTCTTTTCGCGCTGCTTCTTTTTGTTTCTGTGATTAACTTGGGCTGTTGTCTGCAAAATTTTGTCTCTGAAATACGGAGGACGTTCATAAGTCTGTCTTACTTAGTTTGTTCATAATAGTAACGCTGGTAGAGTGGGTTGAAATTCAGCCAATAGGTGCCTAGTGAGCGGACAGACATAAGCTTCGTTAGTATCCGCAGGCGCGATCGTTTTCGTTGTCTTTGAACAAGTTATTTGTATTAACCAAGCGCTCAACGTCATCTTAGTGAGGATTTGCTGCCAATGTTCATTGTTCAAGCAATAGCCTAATACCAACGGGTGACACTTAGCTACTGTTTGCAGTGCTGTAATTAAATATAGGCTTATCATAAAGAGTTTGGTTACCAAATTATTTAAACAGGTGACTATTTTACCCTAAGGCATATTTTGTTGAGATTTACATGGATGATGAATGCAAAATTAATTTCTTTAACACTTAATGTTATGAATAATGAATATGGTCGTGAATGATGTCCAAGAATAATAGATTTGTTCATGGCACATGTATATAGCAGCGAATTAGCAAGCCTCTTTTTAACTGTTCAAATAGAATAACAATCTCTGTATATTACGTAAATGTTTCAGTGATGAACATTGACTTCAGATGAGTAGTGAGTAAGGCACGTGGTGGAGGCACTTCATAAACTGAAACTTCAGTGATCTTGCGGCTTCTTGCAACAAGTATTCTCGCAGCCAGGGTTTTCAATAGACCGGAATTTTCAGGACGTCATGACTTCCAGGCTAAAAAATTTGGACGTCAATGTACAAAACCTGGAAGTCATGCAGTAGGTCTACAAGAAAACTCAAGTAAAAACTTAATGCAAAACAATACTTAGGCCCTACTACGTATGTGTCACTTATGCACCAACAACATAGATAGTGGTTTTTACGTGCTATAACTCAACTATGCTGTATAGCGCGTCTATAACAGGATTGTCATCTGTCTGTCAGTCTGTCTGTTGGTTTGTCTGTCATGGATGTATTGTGGTTAAACGGTGCGAGATAGAGCCTAGGTTGCTATTGTAAGAGAAAGACCCATATTGGCTTTCAAATCACATGAAAGTCATTGACCTTGGATGACCTTCAAAGGTCATAATGCACTATGGTATGCCAACCGTGCGGTATTGTGGCCAAACTACGATGATACCATCGGATAGGGCGCTCGCGACTTTCTATAGGCTGTCAGTAGTAGTCATGTCTTCATCTGCAGCGGTTTGGCCGCAATTTTTAATGGAAAGCTTCAAGCTATAAGTGGCCGTATCTCAGAAACAATGAGAAATAAAGCCAAGATTACTATTTATCACTAATTAAGTCACATAGCCCTATTGGCTTTTAAATGACGTAAAAAAATCATTGACCTTGGATGACCTTGAAGGCCAGTAGTGGAACGAACTATATAGGCTGTAGCGCGTCTTCCTTTGTTCCTTTGCAACAGCTGGGCTTTCTTGTAAAAACAAGCAACATTTAATTCTACTAGCTTTATGCAAAACGAAGATCGCAGTTTCTGGATCAGAACTGTTCACATAAGAGGCCTAAATTAATACGGTTGCGTGCCTCGTCTTCATGAAATGAAGTATTCAGAAACACGACAGTCAGCGAAATTTTTTTAAACCAACAAAACATTCGAAAACAGATTCTGACGTCAGTTCCCAGTTTATTATAGACAAATAAACGTAATAAGAAGCAAATTGATTTGGACGTCGTGACGTCCACGTCTTAAAATTTGGGCGTACGGGCTGAAATTTTTGGGCGTATTTACGCCCAAACGTCCGCTATTGAAAACCCTGCTCGCAGCCTGTGCATTTTCTTGCCATTTCACGAGCTGCTTCTTATTGGGTGTTGGAAAGCAGTGAAATGGGTGTGATGAGCCTTGGGTTAATTAATAGTGAACATGATAGTGGAGCATTGCCAGCTATAGCCCCCGTGGCTGTGGGCGCCAACACCCGGGTTATGGTGCTTTCCCGTGCACATTTATGATGATTAGATATTGAATAGGCCACTGAACGCATCCCCCACCCCGGTAACCACTAACCAGTCAGCAGTATGTCGACTATGGAAACCGTTTCATGGGTTATTTTAGTCTGTAATTTGTGTCTCATTTGCAACGTTAAATTACGATTTGTGTATTGATAAAATTGTACATTAAATCCTACACTGTTGTTTTACAAAGACATTATATTTTGTGGAAAATAGCTCTTAACAAATTTTGTGTGAAACAAAACCCGTTTGGGTCGGGGCTCTGCAGGCAGTGGATACCCTTTTCATTCCCTCCTCCTCGCACCTTCAGTGTTTCGATTTTGGCGTCTCATGGCGTCTTGTTTTTTTACCGCGCAAGACCATCACCACATGATGACTACGTTTGTATAGCTGTAAAAAAGATGGAGAGATTTGCCCTTTTCCTGTTGCTGTTCCTTTGAATGCTACCAGCACAAAACACTGCTTGCGGCTGTAATAATGTGCAGTAGCTATGCTGTCCGTTCATGACCCCCATACATAGCGTGTGGGCCTAATCTACAGTGATGAAATATTGATCCATCGGCCATGCATTTCTGTCGGCGTTTCATTGATGAGATTTATTATCTAATCTGCCTGCTAAATCTACGACGGTTGTCACACCTATCGTACATCAGTCGTAAAACTTACGCCGATGATTCTTTTTTACCGATGCATAGTCTCATAGGGTTAGACTGCAGAAACTTTAGTGCAGTACTAAGACGAAAGTTCGAACGCCTGAATTTTTTTGCACTGCAGTAGCACTCTTGTTTTTTTAAATGTAGTGTGCATTACTGTGTCCAGGTACTATGCTTTTTTCTGTCCATTTGCCGTTTTGTAGCGCAGAGTTATCAAAACAATGGGATAAATAATGTCCGTTTTAATGGTCCGTAAATTTTTACGCGTATTAGCTACCGTAAATCCGTCCGGCCGTCTGTCTGTCACAACACGATACCGAAGGGGGAATCGGTAAGATAGAGACTTTGGGTTTTCACCATATGATAGCTTAGAGCCTCTGGTATTTTGTGACAAAATTTTATGCCGCTGGGTAAGGGGTTCCCCTCGAATGATTGGGGAAAGAGGCATCCCCTTAAGAAGTTATTTTACCGCTTTTGGCTTGTCTAGCGTGAAGATGGTTGCAGATAGGCACTGAAATGCTGCTTATCATAACAAGCACTAGCGACGAGCTTTTTAGGGGTGTCAACGTCGATGGCCTTAAATGACCCTAAACCTTTAAAATAGGGGGTTTAGTGAATTTTTCGCGATTTTGGGCTGAAACACACATTTCAAGAGTGAACTGCGCCAAAATGGCTGGAGATAAACCGAGATAATCTGCACATGAATTTTTCAGCATTGAATGGTAAATTTTCGCAGTCCAAATTTTGACCGGCTACGTTTAACGAGGCCTGCGCACGCGGTTTTCAAAGAGGGCTACTCCCTAAAAGTGGCTATTTCCCGCTATTGGCTTGTCTAACGTGAAAACGGTTGCAGAGAGACACAGAGACATGCTGCTTATCATAACAAGCACTGGTGATGTGCTTTTTAGTGGTATTAACATTGATGACCTTGAATGACCTTGAACCCTAACTGATTTTTTGGCAGTTTTTGGATGCAGAAGAGTGAATTGCGACAAAATTATTGGAGACAGACCAAGACAACCTGCGAACAGAAACTGCTGTTCGCTCTCGTGCGTCTCATCAGCATTAGCTCAGATTTCTTGTAGCGTATCTGGCAAGGAGTTACAGCTCGAAAAAGATAGAGATTTTTGCTCTGTGAGTGCTTTTAGTTGGACATTTCAAACGTTTAAATTTATGTACAGCAATGCTGGTTTATGGACTGTAAATGTCGGACTGCAAGGCAGAATACGATTTTGTGAGTTAATAGAGAAGGTCAGCTGATGAGTTGATGGTTCGGTCGGTGAATTACACGCATTAGCATCTGGCACCTGAGTACCACGCCGACCTGCACGGTTTGATCACCCATCACCAACAAATGTCAGCCTCACTCAAAGCATTAAGCTCTAATGTGGCTTTTAGTGTTACGTATAGGTTTAAGGATGCGGCTAGCTGCGTCTGCGACTGCGGCAGTGGTCTGATGGCGGAAGTTGAAGCAGTCTGCGGGCAAATATGAATTTAAAGCTTCTTAGCATCAAGTTGATCGGTCTTTTCCGCATTTTACAGCTGCACTAACTTACGACTAACTTAACATTGCAGCTTAGGGGAATTAACTGACGTATGTCCTTTTAGTTTGATTGACACATGATAGCTGAAGCGACTCGTCAGAGGTAAATTTAAGCGTTTCCGATACTACGATGACGCCGTTGACAACTAGACATTGCTAGGGTTTTTTTACTCTGTCACCAGCGGTGTTGACTGAAATGATGGGATTAGTGTTTTTCTTCCCCGAGTGGATAAAAATAAAAAGGTATATTTTTATTGTCAGTGCAATCGACGTCTGTAAGGACACGTCTGCAAATTTATCTACATGTACAACACGTATTCCATTGTATGTACATATTCTATTATACTATAGGACGCCATTTTCAAAGTTCAGTGCTTGTTAAAAAATAAAAAGTTAACGCTTTTTATGAAGATAAGAATGTTCAACGAGTAGGTGCATGTAGTCTAGGCCTATGGTTGGTTTTGACTTTTGACTCGTATCTTTCAGCTTACAGTTCAGTTTTCGCCGTGGGCAAGCAACCTTGAGCCTGTTGCTAACTTGCCGTGTGCTCAGGTCAACTCAGCCTCCTACTCTCAGCGTGACGGGGATTTTGAAATAAGTAGTAGCTTTCGGGTTATGAGGTGAAAGTCTAATGTGGCTGATGGGGCGGTTGTATGTTGCTAGCTGCAAACCACGAATCCAATTGTTCGCTGACGCGGGCAGTGGATGACTGCATAGTGTGCTGAGTTATCATTAGCTCATGCCACTTCCGAGATTGTAAAGCGCTTCTGCGTGTGGCGACTCATGTAAGAAGTGCTATAGCAAGTACCGGAACTTTTACTTACCTTATTAGAACTGTATGAGACCCATTACGCTCAGGGCAGGGTGGGTCAACGTCACAGGCGACTCGTGTCTGTCATGATTCTTCTAAGCAACCCCGACACGTGGTATTATATTGTGATATTGTATGCGGAGTAATGGCTGTGGGCTGCCTGTAGGCGACTGATTACGGTAATATATAAATTATTGATGACTGCTTGGGGGCTATTTGGCCTAATTCGGATATACTGCGCGAGTAGCTGAATGTGTGGCCTATCTAAAGCCACTGACCGATTAACATTGTCTTTCAGACCATGCTGCACTCATCATCCCAGGCATGTAGGTCTGTGTTTGCGATAGCTTATTGTATAATTCCATTTTATTGCATAGGCATACACTGGTAACGGTTTTGGAGCTTTGCACGAACAAGTCGTTTGTCGAGTACTTTGTTGTCCATGCAGTTGCACTGAGTCTGAGACTAGTCTCCAAACCGCCGTTGTTCGCCGCTGCCACCGCCGATGAGCTAGCGATTTAGCGAAAAAAAATTAAATCAAACAGTGCGTTGTGCTCACACTGCTGCAAGCAGAGCCGCCAGCGCGGATGCGCGTGTCCTCGCCAGTCGTCAATTCTGTAGTGTATTATAAAAGTTACTAATGTGACTCCATGGGAAAACGGTAGTGTATTCTATGTCGTCACGAATCACGTAAACACTGTTGCTTTTGGTCTAAAAATTACTATCAGTTAAGCCATCCGTTAAGGCTTCAGACCAGCGGTCAAGGCCTTAGCAAACGATTCCGGGGACTGAGTTCAGACGTAGCAGTGTGCGATGTGCGTAACCCATACGGTTTGCAGTCGAGTTAATTGAAAGCGATCCGAAGCACTGCGTGTGACGATTATTAAACTTTGGTGCTTCTGTGCGATATGTTGATTTTGTTGCTGAATTGAACTGAATTTGGCATTTTGGCTTGGCACCCGACCCGTTTAATAACGCGGGATATTGCACAGCATATATTTTAGAAATGTGGGGGTGAGAGACACTGACATTTGCAATACACAGAGACAAACGTCAAACAGTTACGCTTTTAGCTCTTAACAGTCCAGCGCGTCCTTCCGATGCATGTGCGGAGTCGTTTTTTTGCAGCAGCATTTGTGAGTTCTTTTATTGCATTTTTTATTTAATCTCGTCGCGCATGTGCGAGGGCACTACGTGGTTGCATAATAGTGTGTGTGGCCTGCAGCCGCAGCAGCGACTGGCAGTAAACGTTTGACGGGCCGTTGATGGAGACTGAATGTATGCACGTAGGCCTATGACATGTGCGCCGGTATCGGGACGTGATCAGTAGCCTATAGGCGCTATTGAACACAGTGACATTGTAGACATTGTATTGTCACTGGCGTCCAACTGCATGCAACCGTGACTCTACATAGGCCTACACGAACGCCATCACACATTAGTTATTTTTTGATGCTTTCAAATCTGTCGTCATTTTGACAGGCGTTGGCATTCCATTGTCCGCTTGACGCCGTGTAGAACGCATAACGTTATAAATACGTAGAGCTAGTAACGATTAAAAATAACAGCTAACGTCCTTAAAATAACGATTTATCAATCATCATTTTTGTTTAGAAGCTAAACCGTGATTGCTGTCCACGAACTCGTAGATTATTGCCGTTGATAAATTCGCAGATGCAGAGAAAAACACATAGTATTTTCACCCATGCAGTCTTGTAGGCAGACAGAATGTTTACGTTTTATTTTCTGGACATTTTTAGTCCAGGAGAACGTTAAACGCACGTGCGAAGTGTACAGAATTCGATGCTGACTGTTAAGCTTCTTTCGTCAATCTTCCGCGACGTATGTACCGTTCATGCCTTCATACAAGCTGGCGCCCAACCCACGGGAAATTGACGACAGCGGCGGCGCGTTTGATACGACACTGTTTAGACAGAACTGCGTAGTTTTGTCATAGAGCATTGGCTGCTTAAGCCTGCTCTACAGCGTTCACAGCACAGTATACACCGCTCTGACTGTGCATATAGGCTAGGTATAGTCGACAACGTGCGCAATTCCAGTTATGTTGTTCTGCTGCTTCGCTGAGTCGCTCTCAGGAATACAGACGCCCCCTCGCCCATTATAGTGGTTTTTTTCTCAATTTGTGTGTGTGTAGAAATGTTGTAGTTTCGATGCGAATTTAGTAACAAGCAGATGCGTTGCCATGTGCAGCCGTACACCTTGTTTGCGTTCCCGCCCACTGGGCCGTGTGTCTAGTGTGCTGGCGTTTGATCCGCGAGTTACGTGCATGAGATACATCTCACATGTCATTTTTGGAGGTTTTTTGACGTTCGGTGACCTGGTTCTTTGATGTTTTGAACTGAAAATTGGCACACTTTTGTTTAGGCGAACGTTCACACCAGTTTTGGCTTTCTGTGACCGCTGAATTTCTCTACCCAATTTATACGTTTGGTCAGTATTGTCATTGTCAGTGGTTTTTATCCCTATACTTGGTGGGGTAGCTTGCGCCGAGTGAAAAATAAGGGGGGAATTTTGGTTAGAGTGTAAATTAAAACTCCTCCCTATTTTTCATTGGGCAATCTACACCCTTAACAAGTAGTTCGAAAGGGGAAGAGGGCTTGAGCCCGAAAGTGGGGGGGGGAACTTGGGCCTATAAGTGGGGAAAACTTTCGCCCAATCGCGACTCCAGATTTGGGGGGAGGGGGTAAAAGCCACTGGTCCTTGTCTCTGCGTCTTCGCTTGCTACACTTATGTTACCTTTTTCCCGGGGACTAATGCCGCCGTCTCTGAAGCTCTCTCGATGTACTGTAACGTGTTTGGTTACTGAATTTTTCTCTTCATTGGTTGCTTAATGCGTGCAAAATGTTACACGTAGTTGTTGGTTTGTCATATCATAATTATACAGCCGGTATTATGTGGTGATCGGAGTTTGTTTTGGTGCATGTCTGTTACTGCAGTTTACGTGGAACACCTACACAAGAAGCACAACAGCGTAGTGCTCGTTCATGGACTTGAAATTCCGTCGCTTCCAACCCGAGAATGTACGTATAGAATTATTGTACGTTTACAATGTATTCATGGCCTAAAAGAGCATTTCCACTACGGCGTTGCGTTGCGTTGCTTTGCTGCGATAGCTAGCGCGTTGCAGTGCGCTGTGCAGCGCGTTGTCGCGATAGCAAAAACACGAATTTCCGGCTTATTCAATGGGAAGCATTTCCACTACAGCTGCGGATTGCGTTGCGATGCGTTGCGTTTAAAATAGAAACGCCGATAGTGTTTCTATTTTTTGTTTACTATCTGAGCAATAGTACTTGCGTTGACCAATGAAAACGCTCAACTAGCCCAAGTAGGTCATCAAACTGCTCGACAGACAACCGAAAATATCGCCGGAACAGAGCTGGGCCAGACCTTAGCTCCTGTATCAGATGCTGATACTTGCCCTGGTCATCCCGGTTGGCGATGACGGGATGAATCCAAAATCTAGGCCTGGTTTTTCTTTTTTTTGCGCAACACATGTGCAACAAGCTGCTGCTCCCAACAGCAATAACTTTTGTATTTGTCGGCTTTACAAAAAATGTCTCCACACATTTTAACTCGCTTCAACGCGCGTTGCGCGTTGACATTAAAGGTCTATTTCCACTACGGTTGCGCGTTGCGTTGCGTTTGACAAAGCAACGCAACGCCGTAGTGGAAATGCTCTTTAACTCTCAGAGGTGGGGCGTAGGGGTTGCAACTGACACATTATGACTATGGGGTGGATTTGCTAGTTCGTCTTCATGGGACATTTAACTTATTCAGCACTATTTATAAATTCAGAGTGAAGTCGATTATTTGTGGTCATCTTTCAGGCCCTATCTGTGCGTTGGGTGTCTGGCTTTTTCGCCCCTTTGCCGGTTCGCCCCCTGGCTTGTTCGCCCTCTGGCTTTTTTGCCCCCTGGCTGATTCGCTCCCTGGCTCTTTCGCCCCTGGCTTGTTCGCCCCCTGGCTCGTTCGCCCCCTGGTTCTTTCACCCCCTCACCTTGGACGTTTTGCCTCCGTTGAATACCGATAATTCGACATTGAGGTTTAGACAGTTTATGCATGATGATGAGAATAAACGATTGCGTGAATGTTTAATGCTTTGTTCAATTCTGAAATAAAATCATTAGGCCTACACATGTATTTTATTATACAGAGTTTTAGTACGCTTTCTCGCCTTAGAATGTTTGCAATAATGTCTGATGCTGTCTATAGATAGGCGTTCGTCAAGCGGTTATTAGGCCTAGACCCAAGTATACACTGTGTCTCAAAAAAAAGCATGTGACTGCATTTTTTGCAATAACTGGAACAATGAATGTCCGATTATAATAATTTTTGGCACACTTATTAATGAGACTATATGCCATCGAATGGTGGTTTC
>Ga0209367_1011481_pt1 | contig 11740 bp, 7 predicted proteins | sample WorMetLIZISLAND2_FD_187412 | JGI IMG/M metagenome (GOLD analysis project Ga0209367, IMG submission 187412) | Marine gutless worms symbiont microbial communities from Max Planck institute for Marine Microbiology, Germany - Olavius geniculatus... ... | reverse complement strand
AGGGGTGTATATTTCACCTATATGGGGAGCAAAAACCCCTGGGCGGATTGAGCCCAAATTTTGTTTGGTGGTAGGCGTCCATGACGTAATCACGCCATTAAAATTTGGTGACGATCGGTTCAGGGGGTTTTGGTTGGCTGAGGGTCAAAGTTTGCATTTTCCCATATACTTTGAAGATCGTCCTTACAACACTCACACTACCGTGTGCGTGTGATTCGTCTTACCGGCAATGCTCTAGAAAAAGTGTCCGTGGGTGATCTAGAAGCCCTCGATGTAGCAGTAGCTCTCGAGTGACGACATCATGACGTAGAACAACCAGAGAAACAGCAGCAGTGCTGTGGTAGCGTACTTGACCTTGACCGGGCCACCTAGCTCGCCGCCAATAGCCGGCATGCGGCGCAACAGCATCGTGATGATGCAGACGAACGCGCATGCGCAGAAGATCGTCACTGAGAAGCCCAGCGTCCCGGCCTCCACGTTGAATTCGTCGCCCTGCCAATCAACCAATCGAGTATAGGTCTCAACAAATGTGCACGTATTATGCGATCGCAAGTTTAACGTCTTAATCGTTACATTACCAGACCCGTCCAGAGTCGGGTAGGGGGTAAGCTACCCTGGACCCCGCAACGTTTGGGGGGAATTCCGCCGTTACCCAGAAATATAAAGTACGCCAGAATGTACCATTTTGAAAAGAAAAATTCGAAAATTTTCTCCCCAGAGGGGCCCCGTGAAAATGTTTGGGGGCCCGTGAGAATGTTTCCCGGGGCCCCGTTGTGGCTCTCGACGGGCCTGTACATTACCAAGCCATACACCTTTTGAGACGCCTTCAACTCTGTCAGAACCAAAAAGCATCTGTCACCTTCTTGCTGTCCTGCCAAAATTTGCAATTGTTTCACATGTTTAGCTCCATGCTGTTTCTTGATAAATTCGTTCATTTATAGATTCATTCACTAGTTTACTGCACTGTATTGTCAATACTGTATTGTATTAAGCCCTATAGGCATACAGCAAGCAATACGTATAGGTCTGAACACAGTCTACAGTACATTATGCGAGTAAAAAGAAGCATAATACGTATTTCATGACCGTAATCGACGGCGTGTTCTGCCTGGGCGCACGTGTAATATACAAACGCGAGACGCTATTAGTCGTCACGCTTGAGTGAAGTGAGATGATGGGCACTTATAACACCCCAGACACTGTAGTGAGAGATAACAGGACTAAGTAGATCATGAAATAATAAAAAAACACTTACAAGAATGACCAGTGGTGTACTATGTGTGCCTATAAAGTAAGTTAAAACCTAAAGACAATGTACGACTTTTTAGAAACTGAATTAGAGATAAAACGGTCGCTAAAACAGTAGTGTTTTTTACCTTAAGTTCGGTTAATAGACGCAGTGGCAGACTGTTCCACACAGCCGGTGCAGCATATAACAAAACATTTCAGCTAATGCTCACGAGACGCCCGAAAGCCTATAGTAGTTCCTGTTCGCAAACTGTCAGTTTATCTCCAGCCATTTCGTCGCGACTTTTACGGGGGTACCGCTATTTGATGCCCTCGTGTGCAGGTTTCCTTGAACATAGAAAATCGAGACTTAGACCGTCGAAATTTAGAATTAATGCTGAAAATTTCATAGGCAGCTTGTCCATGTCTATCTCAATTGGTTTCGGCGCAATTCGGTCATGAAAAATGTGTCTCGCCACCCGAAATCGCCAGAAAAATCCACAAAAACCCCTACTTTAGCATTCAAGGTCATCCAAGGTCATTGAATTTGGTGGCACTCAAGAACCAGTGTACGACTTCCTATTGGTGATTAATAGTAATCTAGGCCCTATCTCGCAACGTTATTTAGATACAGCGATTTATTGGCTAAAACTCGCAAATTTTACCCACCCCCTTCTCATTTAGCGCCCTCGTTCGGGGTAACCCCCCTTCGAATTTTTTAAAAAAGCTTTACGGTTCCTGAAACTAGAGTCTTCCAGGCAGCCGATGGTAAAGATTTGATGATCCGAGCTTGCACCGTTTTTGAGTAATCCACCCGTGTGACGGACGGACGGACAGACGGACAGACAGAATTTTGCTATGACTAAGACGCGTTGAAAGCAGTAGCTGCTTTCGCGCGTAAAAACGATCGCTGTGCAGACTTTAGGTCCGCTTTTTCCACGCACATTTTGATGACCGATCAAACTGATTTCCGATCAGCTTTTAAACTTGATCGGAGACTATCTCTGTTACCGTTTTTCAATCGCCAATATATTAGCGATTGATCGTCCATTAAATCCCCAATTAAGTTGATGGCCGACTATTGGCCAATCAAGCTATAATTGATGATTAAACACGGCCGATCTGCAGTTCAATGCTATTTGCACCAGAAACACTGTTTTACTTCGCCGGTCAGAATGGCAGTTCACGCATTAAATTGAAGTTCCAGGCATGGCGATCAATCACTACTGATCAATTTACACTATATGGTGTCTCGTAAAAATGGAATAAAAACGCTTTCGTATCGATATCCAACAGTACATGATTCGTTGTCAGAGAAAAAGCGCGTACAGAGCGATGTAACTGAACTGAACTGAACTGACACGGTTTAGTTTTTGACGAACTAACCAATGGGCAAGCAGGGCGAACCCATTGGCCATTGGTTGACGCGTACGCGAGTACAGTCACGTAGGCCACTGACGCCGTTAAACGGTGCCTACTGTAATGCATTACTGCTTGCCCATTGGTCAGTTCGTCTCTAAAACTAACCATGTCAGTTCCGTTACGTCGCAGTACGCACCCTAATGTTGCCGCGTATACCTTCAGAAGAGCTAAGAAAAAACTGGAAACGTTTGTTTTCAGCGTACCTTAGCGGCGTGGTAGATGGCAGCAATGGTCCAAGCGATGCCAATGCCCAAGAAGACATTGACCGCATTGCTACCGGTCACATTGCCGACCGACGAGTCCGCGTATTCGTCGTTGATAGCCGCTACCTTACTGGCAAACGTGTCTAGATCAACAGATCATAATGTTCATTAGTTAATAACCTGCAGAAATAGAAAAATCGAGGTATTTTGAAACAAATACGTTTTAGGTTTTTAAAACTTTTAGGTTTTTATGTACAGATGTACATAAAATGTACATAAAATGTACAGAGACGACAAGGCACGAATTTTTAGACCTAGAATAAACACCACAAACGCCGTTCTCCGTGTCACATCATTTTTGTTGATTTGACGTCAAGGGTCAAGGATTTGCGTTATAAACTGCACAACAGGTAAAAGTAAACCGTTCGACGAATTCAGGAAAAGAAAACATTCGGTAGTCGAACTCCCAGCCAAAACATGCAATTGAAATTGCAAATTGCTGCCACCTGGCGAATAAATAACAAAAAATTACTTCGCTGTTGGTTTATTCTGCTGTCATGCTGAATAAACAAATTGAATGATTGACTAGACTTCAAATGTCAAATGTCAAATAAAATACATTTATATAGCGCGTTCTCGTAAAAAACCTCTAATGCATCAACTACTGACGGATTTTCTAGACGTTTTCACCGCACAGTCATCGCAGTTATCAGGCAATCAATCAGAGTGGTCTTCTCAGCAGAGCTATCCCAAGGTTCAGAGTAAAATACATGTAGGCAGGTTTAGACGATGATGTCCGGGTATGATTTTCTGAAAAGCCAGGTCCTGAGACGTGGGCAGTGACTGAAAGGTTGTTATCTTCTCTGGCAAAGTGTTCCAGGAAACTGTGACTGCCCAGTTACCGAGTTAAATTTGCCGAAAAATGTTGCCATTCAAAGTTCCACCTCGACTCAGACACGTCGCAATACGCCGCCACTTTCATTTTTACCTCCGCCAAGGAGGTTATGTTTTTGTCGGACTTTGTTCGTTTGTCTGTTTGTCTGTGTGTGTACAAGATAACTCAAAAAGTTATGGACGGATCTTTTTGAAATTTTGAGGGTATGTCGGGCATGGCATAAACTACCAGTGATTCAATTTTGGGCGTGATCCGGGAGGAATCCTGGATTCTGGATCACTTTGAAATTTTCGTTACCATTGCGTTAAAGGGGGCATAATGGAACCGCTGGCAAAGCGAAGATGGTGACGCCACCTGGCGAATAGCTTTGCCTTGGCGGAGGTACCTGCGGGCTACGACTGCTGTTCTAGTTTGGCGATAACTTCGACAAATATGCATCAACAGAATTTGATAATTCTTTCAGCATAACGTTTACAGATAAACTGAAAAAAGGGTGAAACAAAACTTATGATCACATATGCCCAATTCACACCTGCGACACCGACGTGACTCAACAGTTGTGTCGCGTTGCTGGTGTGAACTGACCATTATATGGTGTCCAGCAAACTTCCAGCAAACGTCCAGCATTAGCACGTGTATTTTGAATACATTTGCTGGAAGTTTGCTGGACGTTTGCTGGATCGGGTAAACACACCATTAGCCGCAATGAGAAAAAATACGTTTGCTCTTTACTAAGTCCGACACTACAGAAAACTAAAAAACTTTTTTGTGCCTCTGCACTCTGTAAATTTACAAAAGGTTAAATCGCCAATAGTCAACAGGCTCTCTCACAGCTCTGTGACCGATGCGAGCGGTGCTAATCTCCGTTTCCAAGGTCCCGAGCCGGCAGTGTGCCGCAGATGCCTCACCTGCCGTATGGGATCACACACCTGCCACCTGATACAGGTGAACCCATCCCTGCTTTATATATGGGAGTAGGCCAGACCTCTGCATATTACTGCCGTAACCTTCCCGGCAGTGAAGCCGATACCAATTTGTCCTGCTTGGTGAACAGAGGCACACGTGTGTGAACAACTTGCCCAAGGTCGTTACCTGGCAGTGCATCGGGCTGGAATCGAACCGGGGACCTCCGGGTCACCAGTCCCACACGCTACCGATTGAATGACAGCAACTGTTAAATTTATCGTGTATTAAAATAGGACGAAATTGATGCTGTGGGACCTGGTACGCTGGTGCCAAGAGCGACGAAGCTCAGAGCGGTGACACTGTCTTTAAGTCCGACCGTACAGCCGAAGTGCGCCGCTACATCGCCAATCACGGCCGTCAGTAGACCGATGATCAATATAGACACTGTGAACGCCGCCCAGCCGCCCACGTAGTCTGTGTACATCGACAACAACCTAATTATGACAATGCTGTATATCGGCAATCTGTATTAACATTTACATGTATGGACTTTTTTTGTATTCGTTTCATTGTCTGTCGATTCGTTTTTATCGTAAAACAGCGTTTTGTCTGTTTTTATTAAACTGGAATAATGAATGATGAACGAATGATAATAAATATCACCATCATCAACGTTATCGTCATTTTTACGCCCAAAATACAAACAAAAACTCACAAAAACACAGTTTGCAAAACATATCAGGCTCAAAGACTATTTACGGTAGTCGAAACTACAGCCTACATAACCTAACGATAACGATAGCCGATGCAAGTCGAAATCAAATTAGAATCGAATTAAATGACATCAAAAATAAGGTAAAGAAAACACTTAAGTTCCACAGTGTTGCGCAAAACTAGACAATCTATAAAAGTTCCATAGGAAGATGACATTGTGTGTTTGACAGACAGTAAATAAATATTGTAGAAAAACGCGATATATAAAAACAGTCAATAACGTTGATAAAACAGCACTGATAATTACACTGTGTCCCAAAAAACATCCCCAACTTTTTCAACTGTAACTTGAAAACCTATTATTAAATTTTGATAATTTTTGGTACAAATAATCTTGACACAACTTGCCAGCAAATAACTGTCCAGTTTCCCACCTCACCCAATGTTTGCTTTTGCACTACCTAGGGAAATCAGATCAAGCGAATTATGTGTTGAAATAAACAGAAAACCTGAAAAAACACCCCGGACATTATCGATCGTAACTTGAACAAAGATTATCAGATTTTAACAATATTCAGCAGAAATTTTTTCGACACTACTGGCTACTTAAAAAATGCTTTAGTTTCCACCTCACCCAACGCCTGCTTTTGCACTACCTATGAAAATCAGACCAAGCATAATACGTGTTAAATTAAATGAAAAAACGTCAATAAATTCCACCTATCCTAATCTGTGGGCCCCAACGGCAGGTTTATTACAATGTTTGATTGTCTTGCAGCAGTGTGTCTATCAGATTAAGTTAGGGAATGTTTGTGAAGTCAAGAAGCGACTGGTACAGCCTGGATTGGTCTAGAGCAGAACATTATCGATACTGCCGTCAATGAATGGAGAAAGCGTCTCCTTGTCTGTGTTCGCATAGTGAGCCAACACTTCAAGCAATTTTATTGCAGGCAGTTGAAAAATGGACAACTGGATGAATTGTCAGCTTCAGTGTCAGAAATGTGAACAAAATGTGTTTTTATGCCATATGTTAATTAAGCAGTCATATTGCATAAGGCAAAAAAAGTGATATTTCGCTGGTTGTGTTTTCTCAGGTAGTGCAGAAACAAACGTTGGATGAGGTGGGAAACTGAATGATCATTTAATGGCAAGATTTGTCAGGAATATTCTTACCCAAAATTATTAAAATTTGATAATTGGTTTTCGAGTTACATTTGAAAATGTCAGGGATTTTTTTTTGGAACACAGTGTATATAATACAATTAAAACCAATGACGTAAAACATGCAATTTGGAAACTTCCTGGTGTAGGCCTATCGTTTATGCTTTAAATTATAGTTCTGAGCTAGAATGCAACAGAATGTAAAATTGCTTCAAAAAGCGGTGCACTGGTTGTGTACAAGAAATCTGAGCTAATGCCCAGGATATGCGCAAGAGCCTATAGCAGTTCATGTTCGCAGGTAATCTTGGTCTACCTCCATCCATTTCGTTGCAATTCACTCTTTTGCAGCCAAAAATTGCCAAAAATCACTAAAAACCCGTATTTTTAGGGTTCAAGGTCGATCAAGGTCATCAATGTTGACATTCCTAAAAAGCTCGTCACCAGTGCTTGTTATGTTAAGCAGCATGTCTGTGCCTATCTGCAAAGGCGTCCACTTCATTGACAGGTCAAGGCAAATGCCTTTTGGAAAAAGTTGGAGAAAAGTAAAAAATTGAAAATTGGGGGGAATAAAATTTCCTAGAAATGCATGGCACAGAATGGGACAATTCTGCGTATAACAGCTCAATTGTAGTTAAGGGGTAGGGGTTAGCGGGTTCAACCGCCCCACGGAATTTTTAATTTTTATGTGACAATTTTGCGTACAACAAAAAGTTTGCGCAAAAGTTTCGGCTCGCTTCACTTGCAGATTATTTGTAGACCTAGCCCTACTTTTAAATTGTTTCTGCCGCCCTGGTTTGCTTTTATTATTTCAACTGCATACAGTAAATTTGATCAGTTGATTCTGAGGAAAATAATTAAAACTGTTCTCACCAGATATCATATTTTAATGCTAAAATGCACCAAATTCGATTTCGGCTGGGGCTCCACCCCAGACCCTGCTAGGGGAGCTCACAGCGCTCCCCCAGACCCTCTAGCTGCATTTGAAGGGTCCTACTTCTAAGACAAGAAGGGGGAGGTAAAGGAGAAAAAGGAGACGGGAGGAAAGAGAAAAAGCAAGGGGACAGGAAAAAAGAAAAAGAGGAAAAGGGGGAAAAGGCCTGAAAAGGAGAAAAAGATCAACCCCCGAGCAAAAATTTTCACTACAGCCTTGCCTAATTTTAAAGATGTGGAGCCACGCCACCCTTGTTTGCCCCTATATTGTTTAAACTGCACTAAATTTGGTCAGCTAATTATATGAAAAATAATTAAAATTTGTTGCCACCAAATATCACATTTTAAACGTTAAAATCCACCAAATTGGATTTTGGCTGGGGCTTTGCCCCAGACCCCGCTAGCGCTCCCCAAAACACCTAACTGGATTCAAGGGGTCCTACTTCTAAAGGGAGGGAGAAGGGAAGGAGGAAAACGAGAGGGGGAAGAACAGAAGAGAAGGAAGAGAGGGGAAAAAGAGAAGGGAAAGAAAATGGCAGAAAATGGAAAAGGAAAGAAAGTGTAGGTTGAGAGAGAGGGCATCCGAGTTGGGGGGGGGGTGGACGCCTCTACCTATCTGCAGCCATTTTCACGCTAGACAAGCCAACAGCGAATACATAAGCACTTTTTAAAAAGTACCCCTCTTTGACACCCAAGTGCGTAGGCCTCCTTGAACCTAGAGGGTCCGAACATGGATTGCTAAAATCTACATTCAATGCTGAAAATTTCACATGGAAATTGTCCTGATCTATCGCGAGCCATTTCGGCGCAATTCACTCTTGAAATGCGTGACGCGGCCCGAAATCGAAAAAAAATCACTAAAACCCAGTATTTTGGAGTTCAAAGTCATTCAAGGTCATCGATGTTAACGTTCCTAAAAAGCTCGTCGCCAGTGCGTGTTACAATAAACAGCATGTTTGTGTCTATCTGCAACCATTTTCACGTTAAACGAGCCAATAACGGTAGAATAACGTCTTTTAAAGGGAGGTGTCCATCTTTCTCCCCTCGTTCGTGGGGACCCCCTTCACCCAGCAGCATAAAATTTTGTCGCAAAATACTAGACTCTAGGCTAGCATATGATGAGACCCAAATATCTCTATCTCACCTGGTCTCAGAATGGTACCGGGTCGTGACACGAGAACAGACAGACAGACAGATGGACGGACGGACGGACAGACAGAATTACCATAGGTAATACGCGCTATAGCCAGCTATGCTAGCTCTCGCGCGTAAAAACTGGAACAAATACCGGTAAACAAGATACACCGATGGCACTGACCAGTGGGTGGTACGAATGCGAAGAGAACCTTCCAGAAGACGGAGAGACAGTGCATGATGTAGTCTCCGAGTGATGGAACCTTGGGTCCCTCTTCCGCTCCTTCCTCCGCCTTACTTCCTTCTTCGCCTCCTTCTTCGTCGTCCTCGCCTTTATACACCATTCACCAGCGTCACAGCAGGCCCAGAAAAAGACTTTTACAGACTCCGCCTCCCCGGGACACTTATCAGCCCTCCATTAACCTAACTAGGAAGTCTGGAAAGACTGCAAGCTCTTCAAATGGGGTCCTGGGCCAAGCATTGGCCGCAAACTTATTTCTGTGCATTCCCAGCTCGAAAATTGCATCTCGTGGTTACGTTTTTGGTCATTTCATGCAACGTTTTCTACTGGTTCTTGCTGATAGGGCCTGCGTTACCTTCTTACAGCGTCAGCAGTGAGTACAGGGTGCGGCAAAAAAAGTAACCCCCTAAAGTTCTTCGTTGCTTTCTCAGCATTTTAATCTGAAATTTTACAGATTAATTTCTGGAATTGTTCTACGGCTAAATGCCAAATAAAATTTGATTCCATTGAAAAATAACGAAGTTATAGAATTTTTAACATGACCGCCTACCGATTTTTTAGCATGAAAAAATGTTCAAGCTACAACACCAGTTCAATAACATCGCTGAAACAAGTCAAACAATACAGTTAACTAATGATCAGATGCCATAATTTCATTGTCACTGTGAATGTTTGAAGTGTTCACCAACAGCTCCAAGCTCCAACACAAGCCTTCAGTCGCTTAATTTGAGAAGTCTTTCACAGTCTTGTTGATCAGTCCTTGTGGTAGGTTGCCCCAGATAACCTGAAGCGATTCCTTGAGTTCAGCGATTGTTTTTGGCTTTGTTTTAAGCTTGCCGTAAGCCTCCGACATTGCACCCCACAAGTAATAGTCCACTGGATTTATACTCAGCGAATTTGGAGGCCACTGCTCCTCTGTGATGGAATCTGGACAGCGTGTTGGCCCGCAGGCCGCAGCCCATTCTGTGCGCTGCGCGCTGTGTGTGCTGGTGTGCCGTCCTGCTGGAAGATGAATCCGGTGAGCAGCCGGGGATTGTTTTAAAAGAACGACAGTTCAGTAATAATTTATAAACAAAATAAATTACTGTTTGTCAAAGCGTCACTGTGACGTCATCAGCAGTAACGTGGTAACCAGTTTTTGAAAATTAAATAGCACTTTTAGCTTAAACATTTTTAATGCTAAAAAATCGGTAGGCGGTCATGTTTAAAAGCCTACAATTTCGTCGATTTTTAACAGAATCATATTTCACTTGGCAGTTAGATGTAGAACGTTTGAGTAAATAAACCTGTAAAATTTCAAATTAAAATTCCAAACTTAATAAGTGCGCTTAATAATCTTGATACAGTTTTCACACAACGATGACATAATTCACAAAACACGACATATCCCACGCTTAACAATGGCAAAAAACTTTAGGGGGCTACTTTTTTGCTGCACCCTGTAGATGTATGTCATACTACGGTCTCGAGTCGGATAATTAAATGTTAAGCGCACTTATTTCATGCTGGCACTCGTAAGTCTACCGTACTGTCTACAGTGTGATAAAGCGTAACCTATCTCTCCGATAATTCTAACACCCTTTACCCTACTTTCGCAACCGACGACGCTGCCGTTGGTCACAGCATTGATGCAATATGTGACAGTGTACCTGCGCTGATAGTGAGTGCTTCAGTGAACTGTTCTCTCCATGAGGACGTTCCCACCACCAGTGACATGTTGGCTTTCCGTAACAGTTTGTCCACCGTGCTCTGTATACAATTGTATCAACACGACATAAGAAAAAGAACAAAGCGATTTCGCATAGACACTAAACGGCTACTACAGTATGTCGGCACTGGGGCGACATAGTTTGCTAGTTGTAAAAATGGGGTCAGATTGATAGAAAACCTTGAAAATTAATAATCTTAATACAGTTTTCACACAACGATGACATAATTCACAAAACACGACATATCCCAAGACATGTCTCAAAACGAAATCTGGCAATTTTGTGTCAGAACAAATCCTGCGTTCGTCTAAGACAAATTCTGTGAATTCAGTCAAGACATGTCGTAAGACAAATGTATAGGAAGAAAATCTTAACTGTTCGTTCACGATGGTCCTAAGATAAATCATGAGATAAATCTTATGATACTGTCTGTGAATCAAGCTCCAGGGTTCAGCAGCTCTAAGCGGACAGCCGCATAATATGGCGGCACTTGAGAGACTTGAGAGTTGTAAGAGTATATCTGACAGACCTTGAATTCGATGCTCTCTCTGATGTGGACGTTGATGTTGACAAGATCTCCTAGCTTGGGTTTGCCGAGCTGAGCAATTCTCTCCTCCTCGGTCATCTCGTCCTCATCTTTCTCGCCCGATCCAGCCGCCGTCTCACCTTCCGCTGACGGCGCAGCCTCCTGCCCCCCGCCACTCTCTACATACACAGATTTCGTCACTAGTCAACCATGCTAAACGACGCCAAACTCCCGAGATCTAGGACGAGGCCGAGGCCAGAAAAACGAGGCCAATTGTTTAAAGCTGAGGCCAAGACAGAGGTCAAAGGCAGAACTATTATTATTATTATTATTATTATTTTAATTTATACCCCCGGTAGTAAAGGTTCCCGGGGGTTAAAAAACAAAAGTTAAAAACAAAGCTGGAATGGCTATTGGACCGGTGGATCCATGGAAAACGAGTCGTGCAAAAGCACCGAGTTAAAACGTTGGATCGTCACAGAGATGCGCTGGAATAAAAACTGGGTCTCTCTGTCGTCGCCAGACAGGTTACTAATTTTTTGACTCAGATTGCTGATGAACTCTACCGCTGAAGCATTCAGGGGCCCCAGGTTTTCTACCGCAATAGGCTCGAAGACGTAGGACGCCGTGAAGTCAGCATACTTAACAGCCTTTCTGTCCGCTGCCTGGTCA
>Ga0209367_1011480_pt1 | contig 11742 bp, 5 predicted proteins | sample WorMetLIZISLAND2_FD_187412 | JGI IMG/M metagenome (GOLD analysis project Ga0209367, IMG submission 187412) | Marine gutless worms symbiont microbial communities from Max Planck institute for Marine Microbiology, Germany - Olavius geniculatus... ... | reverse complement strand
TTGTTTACCAAAGAGGATACGTCTAGCATTAAATTTTATTGGTGTTACAAACACTTTATGCACACCTGCCGTGCACGACCTTACGTAACTCTGAGGATTTGTGCATAATTATCCGAAAAAAAGAAGAAGGAGCAGGAGGAGTGTTAAAGCGCGTGGGATGCGACATCACATTGTGTCACGACAGATTGTGATACAACGATAAAGTGCGTGGTGTTGGCCTGAGGCTTTTTAGGCTTCCACTCCATGCATCCAGTTCACTGCATGCAGAGCGAGTCGCATTGTCAGATAGCTTAACTGCTGCGTCGACTAATTATACCGATACGTCATTGTCATTTTTTATTTTTTATTTTCGCATTTTTTTCACGACGCCATTCCTGCAATTTAGTGCCAGCCTAAAGAACAGCAACGTATAGGCAATCAATTTCTTAGCTAGGGGATGAAAATGAGCCTATGGCCAGCGCGTGGAACGCGAGTGTAAGAGGGTGTGGGGCAGAGCCCCAGCGGGGTACAGGGGGTCTATGCCCCTGAAGGGTCGGGGAAGCAAAGCTCCTAAAAAATATAACGGGCTTGGCTCATAGATGCCAAAAGTATAGGCTAAGCCTAGTGGCAAATAAAAGTCGCCCACTGACGTTGATTGCCTCATGCGCGTTAACGACAGGTTAAAAAAAACTTCAGACAGTGGTAGATATTAGGCCTACTGCAAAAACGAAGACGACGAATAATAACGGCTTTTTTTCACTTAAAATCAGAAAAAAGACTTTAGCAGAGCGTGGTTTCGATCCACGGACCTCTGGGTTATGGGCCCAGCACGCTTCCGCTGCGCCACTCTGCTGCACCGTAAACTGTGCCGTAAAGCCTCTGGTCAATACTGACTGGCACGCTCTCGATACAACAAATCGATTGCTCGTAATTAGCAGGTGCGCGTTTGTGGCGTCCCCTAGCGTATGTACTGTAGGCTACACCGATAACTGTTTACTAGAATTTTGAGCACGAAAAATTAAATAGATCACATAATTCGATCATTCTGAGTCTTGTAAAATCTGATCTCGTTGTAACGTTAAACCTGTATCACTTTTATTGGTTATTATGCATTATGATAACGGTGGGCAAAATCGAAACCGAAACTGCGGTAGGCCATTCCATTTCAGTGAGTAGGCCTGATCAGATGGTTACTGATTTTCTGCCGAAGTGCCCGCAAGTTTTGATCGAGACGTTGTTAGCCGAAGGTCGAAAATGATTGATAGGCTATGTCGTTCGTTTTATCTCTCCTCCTTCTATTATTTGGCAGTTTTTAATTTTTATGTCCACGTGGGTACTGGATAGATAAAAGCATAATTTCATTTTGTGTTCGGCACACACGTAGCCTAGCTATCCTACGTAGGCTATGCTGATAAACATCAGCAATATCAGGAGTAAATGCCTATCGAAGGGATGCGACCGGTCAGTTGAGCTATCCTAGGCGATAGCTGGATCAGTGAATCTGGGTGATGTAGTGCAACTGTGACCTCAATTAGACATCGTCGCCAACAAGCAAAGATCGTCACTGACGGCGTATCGCCGGCTCAAAGTGCAGTACGTACAATCGCTGACTGCCAACTGACGGCTTTATATCGCAAAAGACGTCCATGGCAGCGTGGCTGAGTGAACTGTCGTGTCATAATTATCCTTTTATCTTCCAGGATAATTCATCACAGAGACTGAACTATGGAGAAGTGGGCCTTACAGATAGGTCTAGACACGTACGGCCGATAGGTCAAAACGACCATAAGCGATCTTATTATCCTTGTCTCTGAACATGATGGTCTGCGACACTTGCACGATAATCTTATCTCACATCGATGCCTACAAAACATTGCAGCCTTTAACAGTGAAAATTAATTGACCGTAGCCTGGCGATAGAAAAAGCGAGATGGGATCACGTGACACACAGGAAATGACGTCACTCGAAGCTGTTTCTATTTCCGCTATCGGGTGAAGTATGAAGACCTCCACTGGCATTGTGTCGCGAGGTGACATAGCGCATTTGTTCTGGAGTTGACACAAGAGATGGGCAATCTAGCTTAAATCGAATATAATTGTATCGGTTATAGCTGTAGTGTCGACAAAACAAACTGCCACTGCATGGACAGAAGCCTAACTTATACGTAAGCCAACATCAGTGCGGTCTTAAAATAAAACAAGTAATCAGGGCTAATGTCGTTAGTAGCATACTGTTTTTTAGTTTTGGTCACTTCGTTTACATTATGTTATAGACCTACCAGGACTTAAGAAGTAACTTTTTTATGTTTATGTTGAAACTTAAGTAATGGACATGAATTCAACTATAGCTTAGTATTATGCTCTGCCTGTCCTGTTTATTTTATATAATTCTATGCAACGAAAAACAATTAAACCTACTGTTATGACTGTGAGAAAAAAATCAGAGTAATCAAACCGACTAATTGGAAGTATCTAATCGAATCGGTCGACAATTATTGTACGTTTTTGTTATCACCATCACTACTGTCGTTGTCGCTTTGCGTCGCGTAGGTTGGCAGAAAAGGAGAAAGGATATACCGGAAGTCGAGTGTATCAGTCACGTGACAAGGGCGGGCGATAATACAAGTCAGTCATTGTCGATCGAGATGAACTGGGCAATGTCGCTGGGTTGACAGTCGCGGAATATGACGCTAACAAATAACCTGAGGTACACTAGAACGTAATGATGATTGTAACGGCAGCAAGCGCGGGAGACAAACCACTAGAGTCTAGAATTGGAGGTACTAGATACTATCAGAGATTAGTGACAGAAGGAGCGAATCAAGCATATTAATAAGACGCATCGGCCGACACGGATGAATCAAAAGACGGAGAGCGAGAGATAATGCACAAAGGAGATAAGGCGCGCCGCACTAACAGGTGCAGGAGGCCTATAAAACAGCACTGGGGAGGCATGCCTTGAACTCGGCGGGAAGCAAATTCTTGCTTGCATTTTGCCCGGTATTTCAATTTGCAATTTTCTCGTCTGTCTGTGAAGTCTACTTTAAAATCAAATTACAAACAGACTTTACCTGACATTGCCCACTGACGCAGGGATGTCGAGAGCTACAGCGGCGCCCTGGGAAACATTCTCGCGGGGCACCCTGGGAAGGAAAATTTTGAATTTTTTAACGGTTTTAGGGCTAAGGTGCACCAAATTCGATTTCCGCACAGACTCTGCCCCAGACCCAACTGGGGGAGCTCACCCCCAGACCCGCTAGCTGGCTTTAAGGGGTCCTACTTCTAAGGGAAGGAAAGAAAAGAAAAAAGGAGAAAAAGCAGGGGGAAAGAGAGAGAAAAAGAAAGGAGGGGAGGAGAAGGAAAGGGGAAAAAGAAAAAGGACAGGAAAGCGATTGGCCTAGGGCGACGCAAGGCCTTAACACGGCCCTGAACACATAGCTTAAACACAAAAGAAAAAAACAATATAGTCTGTGTTCAGAAAAAAACACCCACTCACGTTTTCTTTTATATCTTCGTTGAGTTTAGATTTCCACAAAATTTTCAGGTAATGTTTAAAAGAAAAAAAGTATTCCACCGGTGGGAAAGTTAAATATTCTTTGCTAATGGTGACGTCATGCTGACGTCATATTTCCGTGTTTGTAAATTATGGGTTTTACAGTAACGTTGTAGACAGACATTTGATAAAATGTTTGCAAGTCAGCAAGGGTTATGGAGCTACAAGTTTGTGCAAGATGTTTCTAGACAGATAGCGAACAAGTGGTCATCCATGCAGTGACGCAGGGCGCGTATGGCTGCCAACATCAATAAAGTTGAGGATCTTACACTCAGCCAAGAAGATAACCCACTTAAACAGTTCACAATGGAACACTGCATGATGGATTAGCATAATTTTGGGTTCAGTCAACACAGTGATCAATTCATGTGTTTTAACATTGCATCGTATGTCTGTCTTCAACAGTAAAATCCAAAACTTACGAACACAGATATATGACGTCAGCATGACGTCAACAGTAGCAACGAATACTTAACTTTTACATCGGTGGAATACTTGTTTCCTCCTAAACATTCCCTGAAAATTTTGTGGGAATCTAATCATTTTCCACGGAGATATAAAAAACGTGAGTGGGTGTTTTTTTCTAACATAGTGTACACATAGCGTCCATCATCCTATGCGCCCTGATTCTTTCTGAGACTTTGGCGCTTTATAAATCATTTACTTACTTACTTACTTACTTACAAAAATCACGAGCTGACATAATGCCATTTCAGACACTGCATAGTTACTAATGCTGATGACACACGGAAAGAAACTTGCACATCACGTATGTGCTAGTTTCTTGTACTAGATTCTGATGTAAATTTACACACATGAAACTTCTACATAATCAGACCATCAAATCAGATCTCACATTTGATGACATGCCTTGAAGTTTGTTTTTGAGCAAGATTCCTGTACAAGTTTCTGAAATGTGTGTCATCAGCATAACATACGTAAACAAAATGTAATTAAACTGAATACTCATAATACAGCAGTCAGATTGCGACAATGACTCAGATTGTCTCTTCAGAGCTTTTAAACTTTTACACTTCTGGTTTGTCAACATGGAGGACATCCAACGATCAATTCCAAAAAGCTCCGTTCAAAACCCGACCCAACCTCAAGTAACTCTTGAAACTCGGGTCAATTAAACAGAAAAGCCATGTAGTGGTAAACCAAAAAAACTTCACTGACATGCGAAATGAAGGATCGCGGTGTAAAAAAACAAGTGATTAGATTTGTGATGATCCATGGAGATCATGATCCAAACCAAGGAATTTCCAAAAAAAATTATGAGTGGGTAGGCATACTATTCAGTGACATTCCCCAGGTGGCTTAACTATTTACTGATGCAAAGAAGGTGCGGTTTTTACGCGTGAAAGCAGCTACTGGCGTCTTAGCCATCACAATTCTGTCCGTCTGTCACACAGGTGGATCAGTCAAAAACGGTGCAAGATAGGATCACCAAATCTTCACCGTCGGCTGCTTGAAAGACTCTATTTTCAGGAACCGTAAAGCTTTTCCATAAATTCGAAGAGGGTCACTGAACGAGGGCGCTAAATGAGAGGGGGTGGGCAAAATTTGCAATTTTTTGGCCAATAAGTCACTGTGTCTCAGTAACGGTGCGAGATAGGGCCTAGGTTACTATTAATCACTAATAAGAAGTCGTGCACTGGCTCTCGATTGGCGCCAAATTCAATGACCTTGAACGCCAAAATAGGGGGGTTTTATGGATTTTTTTGGCAATTTCGGGCTGCGACATAAGTCTTTATCATTCACAAAGTGGTGCCACGCTACTATCGTTATGAGATCCAGATAGAGAATTTGGTATTTGTATATTAACTTAGCGTGAACACCCCAATTTTTAGCTAAACTACTGAACCGGAACTGCTATAGGCTTTCGCGCGTCTCGTGAGCTATAGCTCAAATTTCTTGTACAACAGAGGTGACTGTCCTTTTTATCCAAGCTGTTCCTTTTACTTTTGCCAATTTTACCATTACGATGCACATTTCCACAACTGCTATCTGTACCTAAATAAAAATACATATGTGACTAACATAAAATAATGTTTGTACTGATGTATACTGTAAGTAACATAAGCTAACTGTAGCAGAAACACAAAGCTGTCAATTCTCCTAAAGTCAGATGCAACATAAATATACATTTCTATACATCTGACACCGGACATGATGCGTAGTCAACTAAAACAAATTGAGCAATAAGCACAGGATGCTAAGGTAACAACAGAACCTTTAAAAAATTTACATTATGTCTACATCAGCAGCCTAGGCAGTGTTTTTCAATCTTTTTGCTGCAGTGGAACCCTAAACAAGCGTGACAGTCACTCACGGAACCCCATGCGTCCAGCAATGCACGCGAGGTAAAAACTACAGACGCATTTCCCTAGCAGGGCAGAGCCTCCATAGGGACGAAAAAGCTGGCAAAGATGACCTATTAAAATCTGAAACTTGGAAGCTCCGTAGCTCCAAGATGGGTTTCCCCCTGAAAAGCTACAGCATTTAACTATTAGTAGGCAGCAGTAAGCTATTGTATTTAACCGAACACGGTGGGCGAGGCGGTCGTCGACGGCCGCTTCACCCCCCCACCAACCCAGAAATTTATCACGTGGACGCCCTCGGAGACAGGTCTTTTTATTTTCCTTAGCAAAGTGTTCAAAGAATTGAATTAACTAAGTGGGCCTAAATCGTCAAAGATTTCGTAACCATAACCTTAATCATTTCCGATAACGCACTAATCCTCGGAGTTGAGTAATGCCGTGCATATAGGGGGGGCCTACGTTATAATATAGCTCTACAATGCAAATATGCCAAAATTACTAACAACAAAAATGATTCAACACAGTAGATCTATGCAAAAATAGATGCGCTGAAGCTTAATTTCATTTGGTGCTGATTTTCTATCACTGTCTGGCGTGACTTCGCTCGCTAAGTTATTTTTACTGGCCGTCTGCAGAACGCTTGCCAGATGCTCACGGAACCCGCAGAACCCCGGTTGAAAATCACTGGCCTAGGCAAACAAGTGACAAACTAAATAAAAACATGAAACAGAAATTATGTTTACAAGCATCAGCGATATCGTGGGTTAGAAATCCCACCAAGGGACAGAAAGTTGCAAATTTTCCGATAGACAGCTGCAATGTTTGACACGAGAGATGGCTGTTCAAAATTTCACTGTTGCCCCTAAATTCCCCCAAAATAGATGGACAATTTACAGAGAATCTCCAAATTATGTGATTTTTAAAAAATCCAAGAAAAATTTTCTGCACCAAAAATTTCTGATCATTCATCAAAATGATGTTGCCCATGCTACAAAGCCACTCGCAAGCACCATAAAATGCCTAGAACTTGCAACAAAAAACATAACTCGAGTCTATTTTCATCAAGATGGAGGAAACAGGCTTGTCGTGGAGCTACTGGTGGGCAGAGCAGAAGTCTGCAGGTATCGATACTTCGCAGCACGATGGCCGGCATCCAGGACCCATCCGATCTGACTGTCAACTTCACGGATCCTCCGAGCAAACCGTTCACGATCCCGGGCGTACTGTTCCCACGGACCACAGCGAGCCTGCTGGTAGGCCTCAGCCCACTCTTGCTGGTTTAGCACAGTCACCATCGAAACGTCACCTGAAAACTGCACCTTCAACATGCATGCAACACAGCACTTGTAACTAAAAGGTCACCCAAAGAGTGCAAACCTCTGCCAACGCTACACGTCAATTTTTTCCATCATGTTTGCCAAATGGCATCACAGCCAAAACAAGTCCAACCATCCTAAAAATTTCAGCCAAATCCACTGCTTTTGTGCTGATAAACCAACAGACAAACAAATAAATGCAGTCAAAGGGTATCACAAAACCTTCTTGGCCGACAAAATCAGATCATTGCCATAATTATCGACTGCTTCAAAAATCATCTTAATCATAATATAACTGAATTCTTTCTGCATGACTGTTGTAAGCCAGCATCACTCATACTTCAATATGTTCTTGTTCAAATGGCCAATTTTAATTTTTTTTTTCACAAGTTAATATGGGTTAGGCTGGGACCCCAAAAACTAAACCGTGTCAGTTCAATTCAATTCATTGCTTTGTATGTATCATTGCCTGTATAGCAGTTCCTGATCACAAATTGTTCTAGTCTATCTCCAGCCATTTCATCGCAATTCACTCTTGAAGTGTGCGTCGCAGCCAAAGATTGCAAAAAAAAACAATAAAACGCCTTATTTTGACTTTGGACTCTGGACATGGACTTTCAAAGTCATCGATGCTGATACAACTAAAAAGCTAGTCAATAGGGCTTGCCTATTAGTGAATAGTGATATCCATATATCCATATCCATGCAACCGTTTTCACGGTAGACTGACCAACAGCGATCAAATAATGACTTTTAGGGAGTTCCGCTTTTTAATGCCGTCGTGCGCAGGTTTCCTTGAACCTAGAAAGTCGAGACTTGGACCGTTGAAATCTACATTCAATGCTGAAAATTTCATATGCAGTTTGTCTTGGTCTATCTGTAGTGAATTTGACGCAATTTGTTCTTAAAAGGTGTCTCACAGCCGAAAATCACGGGAAAAAAATCCATAAAAACCAACATTTTAGTGTTCAAAGTCATCCAAGGTCATTGTTCTCAGTGGCAATCGAAAGCCCGTGTACGACTAATAATAACCTAGGCCCTATCTTGCACCGCTTCTGAAATACAGCGACTTATTGGCCAAAAATTGAAAATTTTCCCTACCTCCCTCTCATTTAGCACTCTTGCTCAGGGTGACCCCTTTCAAATTTACAGAAAAACTTTATGCATCCTGAAACTAGAGTCTTCTATGCAGCCGACGGTGAAGATTTAGTAATTCTAGCTTGCACTGTTTTTGACTGATTCACCAGTGTGATGGACAGACAGACGGACAGAATTGCGGTGGCGAAGACATGCTATAGCAGTACCTGCTTTCACACGTAAAAAGATACAGAGTTCAACTTCTGCTGACGACAGCATTTTATCCTTGCCATTTGCAGTCAGTGGCACAGCCATGATCTGGATGTAGGGGGGCACATAGGGGTGAGGTGTGGAGAGGGTTGTCCCCTCCCCACTGAGGAAGGGGTCTGGGAAAAATTTCTGAAATTTGTGTAAAATGAAGCGTTTTATTGCATTTTTGACACTATTTTTAGTAACTGGGTTGGCTTCTATGGGGGGGGAGAAAGGCATGTGCCCGAAGTGCCCCCTATGGCTATGCCAGTGTTTGCAGTAATAGCATTATTAGTGAATAAAGAATCCCGTGGAAAATTTTAAGACTGTGGTTGCAATTCCCATCACATCAAAAGTGTACCATGACTAACTAAATCACTACAGAAATGTAATCCATCCACAACTTTCCAAGTAGTCTTGCAAAAAACAGACAAACAGAATTAACAGATTCAGATGAAAACATTACCTCCTTCCTTCAACTGAGATAAAAATGACCCAGTGGATTTGTTGCCAAAACTCTACACTCTATGAATTTACTTAAAATTACAAGACAGACTCACTTACTGTAATAGGACAAACAGATAACAGACATTCATTCATTGTTTCATACCATTCTTGGGTGAGGTTGAGCCGTTTCAAAGAGAACATCGGTCGGTAGTGAATATGCCTCATTCCAGCGAGCATTTGCTTCGCAAACTGCGCCACCTGGTGTACAGTTGCCGAAACAGCCCATCACCCAGCTGTCTGTGAATGGGATGCAAGATAATCCAGACACCAGAGCAGTGGCAATATCGTCGTCATCAACATCATCATCGATTCGGCAAACAGACGACGGTGACAAAAACCCACCATAATCAGAGTCACCACTATCAGTTGAACAAAAATCAGATCCGTCGAGTTCATCTCCGGAAATAAAATACAGAGAAGCGAACGAACACGATTTCTGTACAGGTGCTTCTTGAATGTCACAGAGTGAACACGGTAGCAATGGCATCTCAGAGTAAAACCAGGCACTACTATTCTCATCACAGGGTGCGACTGCATCGTAAGCAGATGAAAAATACTCGGGTGGGTCACGTCCGATGTCATTGGACAGCAGTTCGTTTTCTTCACTGCTATCATTGCATTCAACATTACCGACATCAGACTGAACTAAATCAGAGGCAGTTTCGTCAATGCTGGTAGCATGAGTCATACCAGCATGGGCTGAATGTTTTCGTAATCTTGCATTATAACCGACACGCAGACATTTTCTCCTACAGTTATACTTTGGCTGTCTGCCTCGATGGCGGACAAATCCTATATTCAGAGTACCAGCAGTATCAACTGGACCAGACTTTCTAACTACTGACAACTGACTTACAGTGTTCTCATGGTGACAGTGCTTAAATGCTGATCCGTAATCTGTGAAATCAACAACGTAAGGCACAGAAACAGGACGAAAACTGTTAACACCCAAATGATGAATGTAAATATCACCCTGTAGTGCTTGATGGTAATAATTCTGCTGTTCTTTAAGCTGTAACTGAAAGCTAGAAACTGAGCCAACTGGCTGGGTGTCAGGCAAAGTTATTCCAGTAAATGTGGGGAAAAGTTTTGAGTGGTTTTGTAACAAGTATATCCCAGATGTTGCTATATCATCACTGCTAGTACTAGCTACAGCAACTTTTTCCCGATTTTTTTGCTGACATGGAAACAGAAAATTGCTCTTCTCACAAAGCCTTTTAACGACTGATGTAATATTCAAACTGTTGTTACATGGCTTCATAGGCTCAGGCTTACGATGACAAACAGGAGTGTCTGCATAACGTCGAAGAATGTCAGAGAATGCTGCTAATGTTCCAACGTTTCCTGAAGAACTGTTGCCAGCATACGAAGACTCACAAACCCATTCGTTCTTCGAGCATTCACCTTGACTGTCAAGTAGCAAAAAACTAGGTCTACTCACAGAATGTTCTTTCGTAACTGGCCATCTGACAAAGTGTTCCCTGTAACCCCATGTCTTGCTATCTGCCAAATGTTTGGAAATACCATAAGTGTGAAAACTTGCGGGAAATACAGCAGAAGAAACGGCTGCACGGAAATATTGAAAAGACGCATCTGGTTTTTTTCTTTCAGACTGCGCTGAAAAGTTCATGATGTTTACTCGTAATAGGACAGTTGTATGATATTTTAAGAAACGACACACAATCTGGCAGTCTTGTTGGCAAGTTCACTGTCGCGTATTACACCAGCAGATCGGATGACTGCGCGATTTCTGTTCCACTCGATAGTAACGATGTCCATACAGTATACCGGCGTTTCGCAGGCGTGGGTCACGTTTTGCACAATCCGAAGCGTTAAAACTGTAAGTGTTGATACCCACTCTCTTGGTTGTTTTCGCCGTACTGATGACACGTTCTACTGCCATATTTCGGAGGTAATAACTCAACAAAACATTAAATTTATTTCACTACAAGCACCAAAATAAACATAACTACACGACCACACCCCTTTCACCTGTGTGAAACGGCATGTTGTTATGTATCCGCTCACTGTAAAATATAGTTCTACGATTTCGTTAAAATATATTCAAACACATTGCGATTAACCACAAAATTTATTAATTATTGCATACCTATTTAACAATAAAACTCTGCGCTGGTATAAAAAAATTATCGTTATTTACATTATGCAGACTATATTCATCCGCTTTGACACATATTATTTACTCTGGGTCTTTTTCTGGGTCAGGTCATATTGCATCATTGTGTTGGCATCGATTAGTAAGAAAATGCGCGGTATCTTTGTGACAGAGTGGGCGGGCGCTGACGCCGCTAAACAGTGATTTGAATTTGGTCTCGCAACGCTGTGGTTATTTGACAATTGAATGAATTCAAGTAACTAAACTGTAGTTGCCGTTCTATCACTACTGTAAATTTATAATTATTTCGACAACAGGCTAATAGATTTCTAATTCTATGCTAGCTAAGACGGCAGTTGTTGTTGATTATACGTTAAAATGTGTTTCTAACTTTTTTATATTCTAGAGGCGGTTACCCCTAACGTCGCGGGGGCCGGGGTAACTTACCCCCTCTACTCTCCTTCTCGACGGGCCTGAGTGCGTTAATAACGCGTTAATTAATGCGTTAAAAAATTAACTCAGTGCGTTTCATACCTGTTTCATACCTGTGTGCTGCTCCAGTTAAACTCCTCAAACATTAGTGTAACAATCGTATCAATCAGAAGCAGCAGTAGGGTTAAG
>Ga0209367_1011479_pt1 | contig 11742 bp, 10 predicted proteins | sample WorMetLIZISLAND2_FD_187412 | JGI IMG/M metagenome (GOLD analysis project Ga0209367, IMG submission 187412) | Marine gutless worms symbiont microbial communities from Max Planck institute for Marine Microbiology, Germany - Olavius geniculatus... ... | reverse complement strand
GTACTGATTAGGATAGTTGTCAGTGCTTCGTATGGAGCCTTTCTGTCCTTGCCTGACATTGTAATCTTATTTGTACCGTGTTTTGCTTCTGTTCTTGAATGTCAGTGCTGAACTAATAAATAAATAATAAATAAGTATTCAGAAACACGACAGTCAGCGAAAATTATTGAATCAACGAAACATTGGAAAACGATTCTGACGTCAATTTCCAGCTTATTATAGACAAATAAATGTAATAAGAAGCAAATTGATTTGGACGTCGTGACGTCCACGTCTCAAAAATTTGGGTGTACGGGCTGAAATTTTTGGGTGTATTTACGCCCAAACGTCCGCTATTGAAAACCCTGGGTATGGCTGGTGAAAATTTTTGTATATTATATTGATCACCATTTGGATGAGTTATGAAAAAAAGAAACCGGTGTCGTTTAATGAAACGCTGTCTGTTTGAGTTGCAGAAATGCGTGGCTCTGTGTATGGACCGCTATATGGACACCTGGAATATCGTATCTCGGACGTACGGCCAACGACTGCAGAAAGAAAGGAGTCGTCTATCTTAGGACCTCATTGTTCATTTAGACTGTAAAGTAAAAACTTCTGCAAAATTGTAAAGATTTTGTAGAAGAAAGTTTCCTCTGAACGTTATGATATTCAGTAGCTGTTTAAAACTGGGTACCACTGTGGTATTTGTGACTGACATCGTTGTTATTTTGTTAATTTAGATTTAGGTAAAATTATTGGTGTTCAAAGATTTTGCCCGGAATGTTTTTGAGCATGATGTAGTTTGAAATTTGTAATTACAGCTATGACGTGCGTGACAATATCACACACTTTCTTCAAAACTTGCAAAACTTTGCAAGTTTTCATCATTTTGTGAGTTATGGTAATGCATTTTCGGTGTGCGCCATTTCTTTACCAGATTTTAAATTCAAGATCATACTATAGGCTCTATTCACAGTTAGACAGACATCTGTCGCAGTTAGGCTACAGCGCTGTGTTATGGTGTGAACGATTGATTGTATTTGTATCACTGCCATGCCATGTTTGTGTGCATAATGAGTATTCAGTGGTCAAAGCAGTCCTTTCCGTTTCTGTAGAAACAGGGCCCTTAAAGGTCCATGGTCACCAAAATTAACATATACATTTTATCCATTTTCCTGAAAGTGCAGAATTTTCTGATAACTTTGGCAGTAATATCGGCGCCTAGCGTTTTGTCAACACGGAAAAATTTACCTTTGAAGTCGACAATCTACGAAAACGACGTAGAAAACGTGCCGCCATGATGACCTGCGGTAACGTCATGAGTCTAGCCTATAGAGGTCATGAATATTAACGGCCTAGAATGATGACATCGTCGGCTAGGAAATTAATATTCATGATCTATATGGGCTAGGGTCATGACGTCACTGCAGGCACTGATAGATTAAAATATTTCGCATAATGTAACGTAATGCCGCATTTCATTTGAAATCTCGCATTAATTTCATATATTTATGAAGCTCAAATCGACATATTATATATGCAAAAATAAATGTCTAATTTAAGTCTACAGAAATTGTGCGAGTGAGTTTGACCGTGGCCATGGACCTTTAAATATAGCCAGGGGCCTTTGCTTGAGCACTGGAAACCCCTCCCCCTCTCCAGCAGGGTCTGGGGCAGACTTAGTGAAAACTTGCTACATTTTAGCCTTAGAATCTGACAGCTAGAGGCACCAGTTTTATTTATTTTCTTGGGAGTAGCTACACCACAGGTGGGGGAGCTAAGGACTGAAAATTGAAACGGGGGAAATGCATTCCCCGTTACTTTAACCACCGTGCGTGCTGAAGTTATGAAACCTCATAATTTAGGCAGATTTTGTAGTAATACCATACCGTACAAAATAGGCATTGCTGGTTTATGACGGGTTGATTTTGAATGTCTTTTTATGCAATATAGTGCAAAAAGAATGTGGTAAAGTGTTAGTCTCATTTATCGTTCTCATGGCTTGGGTTTGATGCTTGGGGCATTGTGGGTGGCTGGCCAGCATGAAATTGCCATTGTCCAACAGACAGCTCTGGCAGACAAGATTATGGGTGCTCAGAATTTTAAATTCATAAGTGCAGTTTTGTCGGCCCCAAATTTTGCATTTCTGGACCAAAGCTTTCTAGTAAGAAAATTTTCTTGACAGCTCAAAATTTAGGGTGGAAAAGGGAGCAGCTGTCTCTTTCCTCCCCCTTTTCAAGACGAAACTGGGGTTGGTTGTCTGTTCTCTGATCAGTCAGTGTCCGCAAAACGTGTGCCAACTGTCATATAAAAATTAATAAAAAAATTCTTGTGCTCGTGGTTGCCATCTGTCCATAGAAAAAAACTATGCATGCTTTTTTGTTAAAACCTCATAAATATCAGTGCAGTTTTTAGTTAAGTTTTCACAGTTTTGCAGAGAAAAGAGCTGTTTACATATTCTGTTATGCTGCATTATTCTAGTTCCCATGAGTACTATTTAGTGTGTCAGCTTGTTTTATGAGTTTGCGTGAAATCTCGTATGCAGAAATAATAGTTAATTTTTTTCACTTCCTGTTGCCACTTTTTGTCAGCTGCAACGGGAAGCACAGACATTTTCTCAGCGTTAAGAGGACCGCTTGAAATGCACTGAACTGGGGCTGGATCCCATTTCAAAGCCATGGCTGATGGCTTTTGGTGGCTGGCTATCAAGTTTATTTGCAGCTAGCCGCAGTTTCTTGGCCACGGAGTGAATTAGAGCTAAAAAACAGCTTTTGTATTTCTCGGTTGTGTATACTATTCAACTTTCTCAAATAATTGAAACTGAACAGTGCTAGCCCTACTAGCCCACCTAACAGAAGCTGAACACAATGATGGTAGTCATTAATATAAGAAATTTGAGCTAATGCTTACAAGATGTGCAAAAGCTTATAGAGCAGTTCCTGTTCGCAAACTATCAGTCTATCTGCAGCCATTTTGTCACAGTTCATTCTTGGAGTGTGCGCTGCAGCCGAAGATCGCAGAAATCAATAAGAACTCCTTAAGTTGGAAGTTCAGGGTCTTTCAAAGTCATTGATGTTGATACAATTGAAAAGCTCGTCACTAGTGCTTGCAACCGTTTTCACGAAAGATTGGCTAACAACGGTAAATAACGACTTTACTAGGTACTGCTCTTTGATGCCGACGTGCGCAGGCTTCCTTGAACCTAGAAAATGGAGACTTGGAATGTCGAAATCTACGTTCAATGCTGAAAATTTCATATGCAGTTTCTCCATGTCTATCTCAATTGATTTCGGCGCAATTCGCTCTTGAAATAAGAGCTCGAAACCCCTATTTTGGCGTTCAAGGTCATTGAATTCGGTGGCAATCGAGAGCCAGTGTATGACTTTCTATTAGTGATTAATAGTAACCTAAGCCCTATTTTGCACCGTTATTGAGATACAGCGACTTATTGGCTAAAAATCACAAATTTTTCCTACCCCCCTCTTATTTAGCGCCCTCGTTCGGGGTGACCTCTTTCGAATTTATGGAAAAGCTTTACTGTAGGTTTCATAGAATAGATAGGTTTGGGGGTGTATTTATGATGTTGGAGTTGTGTTTATTATTCATTTACTTTCATTTATGTTTGTGTTATTTCTCTTTTATATTCTAAATAAGGAGAGGTTTTCGGGGAATTATAGCTATATTAATTTTCTCTTTATTTTGGCTTCTATTTCACATTCTCGTCTCCTGCCTTCTCAACTGATTTGCATCTATTCTCAATTCCATTCTAACCCTTTCGCCGCTGTAGTTGTTCCGATTATTATTGTTTGTTTTGAACTTACTTATTCTTATTATAACTTAGGCCTACTCGCTTAGCTGAAAGGTGACGGGATCTTTCTTTTACGTGGGGTTCAACGCGAGTAATGTTAATATCTTTTCATTCTTTTATTGACAACAGCAATTACTACACATTAACGACTGGGGCCCCATCGCTCGTATACGGCCATCGCCGTCAATAACGACAATCGTCACATCTTCACTGCACACTTGCGACTCGCTCGACTCTACCGATACTGTAACTCTCTTGACGACTGACTAACTGTCGACTGACTGCTAGTATCGCATCGACGCTGCACGCGCGTCGCTGCGGTGCCGCCCCCTAATCTCATTGGCTGGCTACCAGCCACCCACTACATTACAGTTCCTGAAACTAGGGTCTTCCAGGCAGCCGAAGGTGAAGATTTGGTGATTCTAGCTTGCACCGTTTTTGGCTGATCCACCCGTGTGAGGGACAGACAGACAGATAGACGTACAGAATTGTGATGGCTAAGACGCGCTAAAGCAGTAGCTGCTTTCGTGCGTAAAAATTCAAATGATGATTTTGTGTGTCACTGTTGCCTTCGTGCCTTCTTGCATCACTCATATTATATAGTGCTGAAACCGCTCATTATCACATAGGCTTTTGCCATCACAGCTGTCACATATCAACTGACATGCTAATTAGTAGTAGGCTATAGGGGCCTTATGTAGTTACCTCCACCAAGGAGGTAATGTTTTTGCCAGACTTTGTCTGTCTGTCTGTTAACAAGAAAGTTATGGACGGATCTTTCTGAAATTTTGAGGGTATGTCAAGAATGGCACAAACTACCAGTGATTCAATTTTGGGGGTGATCCGGAAGGAATCCTGGATTCTGGATCACTTTGAAATTTTCGTTATACCATTGCTTTCAATGGGGCATAAGGGAAACCGCTGCAAAACCGAAGATGGTGCTGCCACCTAGCGAACAACATTGCCTTGGCGGAGGTGTGCGGGCTCTGACTGCTTTCTAGTTTTTTTCATTTTTCCATGCAAATTTCTCAAATTAATACCGGTAATTGAAACCAGTGCAATAGTATATTTCAGTTTGGAAGTACCCTCGCAGAAATCGCCGTTTAATCCACGTATAGATGTCTCGAGAGGCGCATCAAGCTTCCAGTACGGTCCGGGTGTAGTCCCGGCCGCAAGCGTATTTTAAAGCATTTTGCAATTGCACCTCGAAACCCGCATCTGGTACGTGACACCACGTTTTGCAGTACGCCATATCTTACCTTTTAACGCTAGACTGTCGATTCGATTACGACAATGGCATGGGAGTTAACCGTTTGCGGTATTATCTGGACGCAGGGACACCTGAATAGTGAAAGTTCAACGCTGCGAGGCTGCGTATTGTAAATGTAGTTATTATGCTATTTTTCCATGATTTTTTGCGTTACCAAATTTTAGATAAGTGGGCAAATTTGCTACTACCACTGAATGCCCAAAAACCAAAAGTGCTTCAGCTTCTGGGAGCTTCGTCCCCTGATCCCCCACCAGGGGCTCTGCTCCTGGACCCCGCTGTGGGTTCCGCCCTCAGACCCCCGTTATAGGCTCGCACTATATATATAGGCCTATATATACCGCGCTCGCCATATGGAGCCGTGCCCCCAGATAGGCCTATTAAGGGCTAGAACCGCCACTGAATGTAGGAATAGATTACGTGCTAGTGCTGCCGCATAGCGTACAAACGATGAACCGGAGAGCGTCAAAACGCCATTTGGTACACACATTTTTTTAAATTTCTGCGGAGGGGTAAGCATATAGTCCCTTTCCTGGTCCATCTCTAGTGGGGAGGGGACACTTCTCCCCGTACCATACCTCCCTTGGCTCCTCGACGTACTCTCGCGCCCTCGGCGCTCGACCTATTGAGGCCCTACTTTTTTCCTAGCCTCCCCAGCAGCTATTTATGTCCGGCGCCGGGGCTGGTCCTAGCCCTGCTCATAGCACAAATCACCACTGTTAACAATTAAGGATCTTCGAACGCTACAAAAAAGTACAATCAACGCTAGAGTAATACCGGTAAGCCCTCGGTAGGCCTAGGCCTACAGTAATTCGATCGGCGCACGTAAATAATGAAGTGAGTGGCTGCAGACAGAGCATTCAAAATTGCTGTCAAAACTGCTGCGAAAGAGTGAAAGACAATGCTGACTATGACAGCACATAGGAACTCGTCATTGCTCTATATAACGGCACCACCGCCGACTCCGACGGACCGTTTAGCTACAAATTTACTACAATAGGCCTACATGTGTAATTGTGCATGCGTTGTCCGCTAGACACAGACAATAACTGACAAGCGACAATAGTTATTAAGGCCTCGACATAACGATATGTCCTGGAGTCTTAAAATTAGTGTACCGTCTTTTTCGTACAGTAAAATGTTTAAAAAACATTTATTTTCACGCAAAACGTAAGTTTTCCAGCCCTGGGTGACGGAGCCAACGGGCCGATCTAGGGCGCCAAATGAGAACGAGGTCAACTCAGTGGAATCAGGTCAATAGGTCACGGCGACAGGCGCGACAGCTGGCGGATTGCAGGTTACGTAATGATGTTTTCTTCCAAGAGTTTTCCGGTGCAAGTTTGTGTTCTTTTAGCGTTAAAATAACAACCGTCAGACCTTATGCACCGTTTACTGAAACTGTTGCAAAAGCGGAAAATTTCGGTGCTTACTGTTAATTTGTGGTACTTAACTGAGCAATCGTAGATTGAGTTATGGCCAGTAGTGTCGAGAGGGAGGGTAGCCTAGTTCTAAGCTGTGTCATAGATAGGGCTAGTATCTCTCCATGAAATACCTCTACAGTCTGGTACTCCACCTTTACTGGTGAAAGGGCGTCTCGACCCTTACGTGAGGAGCGAGGGACATGCCGACAGTCGTTATGGCATTGTGACTGTTGGCATAACACGTCTACACTTCACACTGTCAACTACCCGACATGGTCTGGAGTCTTCAACAAGTTGAAGTTTGACCATCTACCGAAGAAGAAGGAGTCATATATAATATGACTAGAGGGAGGGCGGACATTTATCTGGTTATGTGGGACGAGTGGAGTTTACTGGGCACCATAGGAATACACTTAACCCTAACTCTAAACCCTAACCCTAACCCTATTGGTCGTAAACAATGAGTTCCTTACCAGACGTCAATTTTTTGGCACCCGTGTTTCGCATACCGTCGCTGCTAGACAGTGCCCTTGACTAGTGATGGTAAATATAGACACCTTTCGCCACTGCGTCAGGCTCGGTGTAGATCACAGTGTAGATCTGCACTGACAGTAGCCTAGAAATAAGTCACTTGTCAGTGCGGATCCGCAATGACAAGTGGATCATTTTAAGGTTATTATCAGTGCGGGCATAGTGTGCCTCCAGTGTTTGAACGTGTGGCTTGGTAGTCTAACGGTAACGTGCCGGACTTGTAATACTGAGGTCACTCAGGGGCGCAGGTTCGACTCCGCACCATGACACTGCCAGGTAACGACCTTAGGCAAGTTGTTCACACACATGTGCCTCTGTCACCAAGCAGTATAATTTGGTACCGTCAAAGGCCGGTGATGCCCCGAGGCTGGGAAGGTAACCGTAGGTCTGGCGTCGCACTGGCCATGCGTCACGGACTCGAGTGGTTTATCCACCTACGGGCTCAACGGCCGCGAGTGGGAGATGAGCACCCCGCCTATGTCCCAGCTGGGCATGGCTCCCTTTACCTTTACCTTTAGTGTTTGAACGGTGGCATCAAATGCAGCCTGCTCGCCATACACAAGCATTTGCACGTGCTGCAACAACAGCCAACATTGCAAATGCAACTAATTGCGCAAGATAGAATTTCTAACTCAGTCTCCAGTGTAACGACATGAAATACAAAGATGCCTGTCATGGTTGCGTCATTATTCATGTGTTGGCATTTCTTGAAAATGCACATTGTTTGAGAGACACTATAGAAATATCAGTGTCGGATTTGCTATTGACTTATCTAGTGTTTTTTGGTGCTGCATTTTTGTCGTCAATGTGGTGCAATGGATTAGATTTATTTCTGTATTTTTTAAAAACTTGTGTAATTAAAATATGTTGATTTTGGTTCATTTTTCTCACGTTATGTATTTCGATATAAATTCTCAGCTGAGACAGTTTGAGAGACAATATAGAAATATCAGTGTCAGATTTGCTATTGTTTTTTGATGCTGCATTTTCGTCGTCAATGTGGTGCGGTGAGTTATGTTTATTTCTGTATTTTTTAAACCTGTGTTTGCAGTATGTATGCAAGTAATTAAAATATGTTGATTGTGGTTCATTTTTCTCATTTTGTATTCTGGTTGTATTCTACAGGCTTTCATCAATAAATAAATAGCCTACTTGTATTAAAGCTGGGTGACAATATTTTTGTAAATAGGTAGGAATTTCTTTATACGGTAGATTGGTTACTAAGGTTTTAATACTTATTAAGCTACACAAAGGAGTGCGTTAATAACACAGCCATACTGACAATAGCCTAGAAATCAGACACTTGTGTGGCGCGCACTGACAATAGCCTCAGAATGATCCATTTGTCCGTGCGGATCCACAATGAACTGCGATGAAATGACTGGAGATAGACTGACAGTTTGCGAACAGGAACTGCTATAGGCTTTCGCATGTCTCGTGAGCATTAGCTCAAATTTCTTGCTTTGTTCTACCATGTTTTCAACTGACAATTTTTCTGTTGCACTGCTGTTCGACGTACGAATGTCCATGCGTTCTGTTTGCAGTGGTCATGACGTTGGACTGGCATTGGACTGATGCACATCAAGTGATGGTTAGCATATTGGTGAGTTGGTAATTGCTCTTTAGAAAGCAATCTATAGTATTTACATGACCAGTTATATGGAATGGGATGAATGAAATTTTGATTTTTATCTTTTGTCTCCTGTAGCTTGTATTAAGTTTAACTGTAAAAAAGTTTTAGATATCTGTGTATGAAACTAAATACCGTTGTCAGTAGGCGAGCTTTGTATTCGTATGGTTACGACTAACGTGTTGTTTGTTCGATGATTGATGAAGTTCGCAGTAAAATTGACATTTGTTTGGAAAGGGAGGCACCAGTCATTTATGGAGCTAATGCTCTTTAGCTTTTCCCTGTTGTATCATGTATTTTTTCATTTGTAGCTGTTCATGTGTGATTTTTTCATTTTGTGAGCTTTTTTGTATACTGGTACGGTATTTACAATATGGTTTAGGTAATAGGGACAGTAGAAAAAATTACGAAAACACGGAAATCAAAGAAACCGTGATTTTCGCTGTGATTTTGCCAAAATGCCATTTTTGCCGTGTTCTTAGCCAAAATGCTGTGATTTTGTTTTTTTTACAAAGATTTTTTTCGTTTGCAATCAGCATAAATTAATTGTGAGATTTTAAGGCAAAAATATTTACCTTCGCCTCTGCTACTGAAGTCATGTGTTTTGTTGCTTACTGGCACAATATGCCAGCATGATGTTATCATAGGAATATGTATTTTAATGCTTCACGGAGACAAGATTTTGTTGGTAAAAACTTTGCACTGCAGGTAATGCTAGATGCTGAGTTTTATAGACTGTATTTGAGCCCGTGATTTGAGGCTGTGTCTTTGCGGTCGTGAGGCGTGATTTTGCCACAATTTTTGCAAAAGTTTGCTATGTTTTTTGCCACTTTTTGCCGATTTTTCTACCGTTTCCAGTTCAGTACAATAAACTTCGTTGACCGATTGTTTGAACAGACAAGCTGTGCTGGACAGTGGAGCTGGTAGATCGATGGACTGCGAGGAGGAGGTTGACATCGAAGAGCAGTCGTCATCATCGTCATCAGCGTCAACTCAATCAAAGACCAGCACCGGTTCACGATGCTCCGTGTGTAGCGACTTCGCCTCCGGCTTTCACTACGGTGTTGATTCCTGCGAGGGCTGTAAGGTAATGACGTTTAGCAGCTACGAGTAACAAGTGGATTGCCGATCTGCGGATGTTGCAACAAGTAATGCTGCAGTGAAGCTGTAAATTATTAATTTAACCATCTCCTAGTACTCTAATTCCTAACCGTAATCTTTCCATTCCTAGTTTTAACCTTAAATCTGTTGTGACATCCACACATCTGCCGATCTGTATTTTACCACCGTTCACGTTGAACTTAGTTTTTTGTTTTCACTGAAGTTTGTTGGTTTCTAAACAGTTTGATGATCCATGTTTAACTGTTTACAATATTTTCTCAATCGCGATTAAAGTGATTAGAACTTTGGGTGCAACCACAAAAGTTTCCCACCACGAAGTGTGAAATAGTAGTCTAGTTTTAGGATTGGGGTTAAGGATACGGTCAGGTTTGGGTTCGGGGCTGGCTTGAAGATTTGGTTGGGAAAGTTTTGCACCAGACTTCGTATACCAAACTACCAGAATATGTAAAAACATGGTGTACATTTACACTTATACATACACTAATTATTTAATTTTAGACTTGTACATACACTTATTATTTTTACGTTTATGTGTGCTTTCTAAAACTGCATTTTGAATGTTGCTGTTTAAGTATATGTGTTATTACTTGTCTTTAAGATCAGTTTTATTGGCTGTTGATGCATTAAAACTGGCAGTTTGTGCAATGTCGGTCAATTACACATACGACAACGTGTAAATGTGTACAACAATATGTACTTGTTCTATTTGCAGTGGAGCTCAGCTTAATAATAATGTCATGCTTGCATTCGTGCAGGGTTTTTTTCGGCGGTGCTATATCCAGGGACTGACACAGCAGTGTTCAAATGGCGAGAAGTGTGCTATAACTCCGATGACGCGCAACAGCTGCCAGTATTGTCGATTCAAGAAATGCGTCGCAGTTGGCATGTCCCGCGGAGGTGAGGTACTCTTCTTTAGGCCACCTCTGTGCTGTAACAGGAGGAGGCCTTATGCTTTTGCTTCTTGTCTCTCCGATGCAGTGCATATCATTGGACAGAATATAAAATCAACTGAGCGTCTGTGTGTTTGTCTATGTGTGCGTCCGACGTTTGAAGTGCCATGTCTCCGTAACGGTGTCAGATAGACGCATAGTCACAATGGACCACCCATAAGAAATCGCCCACCGTGAGTCAAGTGGTCACGTGACCAATAACGTCACATGACCTCAATAGGTCAGGGTCATGACCCCATTATTTTGATGCACATATCTCCATAACGGTGCAAGATAGATCCATAGTCATAATGGACCCCATATAGTAGTTCGCTGCTGACGAATCGAATGGTCACGTGACTGATGATGTTAATTGTGTAGTTATAATAATAGCGAAAGATGACAATAACATTGCTGCTGTACAATTTGAAATTAAACTTTTACAGACTTATAGGTCTAAGCGTAAGCTGGGCATTGGACAGATTCCATGTTGGTTTGAACATTATCTTGTTTTTTTGCTGTTTGATGCACTACAGCTGTGCTGTAGGCACTTTTGGCATAGTTGTCGTCTGTCTGTCTGTCTGACGTCTGTCACGGATGTACCCTGGCTAACAGGTAGGTCTTAAGGGAAAACTTTTTACATGAATATATAATTATTCATGTGTCTTAAACTTAGGCATGCAAAATTTCAGTGATCTAGTCCAGGGGGAACATTTTCAAATTTGGGGTTGAATGGAAGGAAGTAAGAACAAGTAGTTTGAGCAAAGCTCACGAGATGCGCGAAAGCCTATAACAGTTCCTGTTCGCAGGTAATCGTAGTCTTATCTTCATCCATTTCGTCGTAATTCACTCTTTTGCAGTCAAAAATCGCCAAAAAATCACTTTAAATCAATATTTTTAGGGTTCAAGGTCATTCAAGGTCATCGATGTTGATAAATTTAAAAAGCCTGTCACCAGTGCTTGTTATGATAAGCAGCATGTATGCACCTATCTGCAACCGTTTTCACATTATTCGAGCCAATAACGGCAAATGACGTCTTTTTAGGGGGTACCCC
>Ga0209367_1011478_pt1 | contig 11744 bp, 6 predicted proteins | sample WorMetLIZISLAND2_FD_187412 | JGI IMG/M metagenome (GOLD analysis project Ga0209367, IMG submission 187412) | Marine gutless worms symbiont microbial communities from Max Planck institute for Marine Microbiology, Germany - Olavius geniculatus... ... | reverse complement strand
CTCTGCTTGTCCGAGATGCCGTTCAAGTGCTACTCTGTACGCATTACTAATTCCTTCATCACTGAGTCTAGCAATGTCCCTTCGCTTTCTGAATTGTGCTTTGTGCTTCTTCTTCAGCTTGATTTTTATATTTGCCATAACCAGGCTGTGATCCGAATCTATGTCTGCACCCTGCACTATTTTGCTGAAAGACAAAAACTAACTCTGTAGCTATAAGTAAACATTTTTGGCACTTACTATAACTAATATTTAACATTTTAGTTAAATACTCTTAAAAAATTGCAACTGGACCTTCTGCCCTTCTGTAGATATTGTAGGTTTTCAGATATTTGAGTTTTACAAGGTAGTGTAGCGACATAATAGACGCTATGTACATGCCTCTAAGTAGCAAATTTCTTACAGAGTCTACTGGTGAAGAAATTGTAAAAATCAGTCTAAATTTAGCAAACATATGGACAAAGTGCAATAGCTTACTATTTTTTTGGGCCACCCTGTATATCTCAACTATGCATATTTTGATAGTTGTATTATGCCAATGTTAAAACCTTTCATTCTGCCCAAAAATCAGCCACGTATAAATACAAATAATAAAGCTATTTCTTATAAACATATAATAAACATATAACAAAACTATTCTAAAACAACAACTGGTAAAATTATATACAACAACAGTAATAGAAACCAAGACGGTAGATCCATAAATAAGAGGTGACATTTAACTTGCTAAGTTTACACATTTTGTTCAGTCCTATGTTGTTTGTCACTTGTGACTTCTGTTGGATTACTGGTGGAGAAAATAATATACACACAGACTGTGTTTTATGAACAGATGACGTCACAATAATGACGTCATCGTCAAAAAAAATTTACTCATGTTAAATATAAAATATATGAAAACATGAATATGAAATGTATATCTCGCATTTTTCATATTTGGAAAACTAATAAAATGATGCTGTTTTGTAACTTATTTACAGAACGACCCTCGTAATATACATTACATGTAACAAACAACATTTTTCCTTTTCTCTAATAGTACTTCATTCACTACAGTGATAAATACAAAAATCAACAAAAACAGTAAGAAAAACAGTCAGCAGTTCCAAAAAAGATTCTAAGTGGGCTAACTGCTTATCATAAAAGCATTCTGATGCAAAAATATGTAGTAACCACTAACCATAGTAAATCTTATGCACTCCATTCATTTCGAACAAAACAAGCACCTCTCATAAGTAACAACATATTCTTGGCACTACACACCATAGTAAATAAGTCTGGATGCCAAAAAAGAGTCGTTAAAAATATCAGGCACACTAATAAAAAAATAAAACTACGAATGACAACTAACAACAAATTACAACATAAAACCTACAAGACACCACATTTCTAATAGATATATAAAGAGTAAAATTTACTTTACCATACTATGTCAATTTAGTGCAGTATTCTGACAGTGTTAGTTAAATGGTTAAAAACTGAAAGAAATAGAAGAGGTGATAGTTTAGTTCACAGTGTGTAAATACATGCTATTTAACACAACTTAAATTGGCTAAGCAACTGAAACCGAGTGTTTCATGCAATAATGCACGGGTATCTATCCGCCATCAAGCCTTTGCAGCAAGTTTGAATTTCCCCTCACTCCCTTCCTGCTTTCGTTTCCTTTTCCCCTACCCCTTGTGCCTTTTCAAGGCCCTTGCATAAAATCCAGCTTCATGGTCCGAAGAGTACTGTAAGGTCCCCCAGTATTGTCTGGGGCAGATACCCAGCCACTGTTAATTTTGGAACATCCTTGGCTCTAGAAAAGCATCTGGAAAGCCAAGCTTTAAAAAGTCACATTAAGTAAAAACATATTTGAGAAATACAAAACTTTCTGGACGACTGCTGTTTTGCAGCAAATTTTTGCAGGTGACTTAGGTCTTAAATTATAGCTGAATGGCTGAGAAAACCATCCCATATTTGCTGGTGAAGCAGACTGGTCCAAGGTTTATAAGCCTGGGTCAACTCAGCCTGGCCATCCCTTCATGGGTAGGTGCAATGAGTACCAGCGAAAGCTGGGACATAAACGGGCACACCGCAATATCCATGGTCAGCCCACAGTGTAAACTAGTGTCTGGCTGAGGGCTAAGGAAATGGAGATCGGTGCCACCCTATTGGTCTCATGGTACGGGAAGGGCTTTACTTCACGTTGTAAGCCTATGGTGTAGACGCCCGTGCATTACTGCAGCAGATGCATAGAGTGTAGTTTATATAATAAACATTGCGGTGACTGGTCACTCACTCACCCGTAAGGGGCACTAGTCCAAATTTGGTCAGATTCCATTGTGCCATAGCCAGGGACCACCTTAGCCAGAATCCACCAAGCCAAAGATGCAAGTAATCCGTATTCCTGACAATAAAGCTGTTTGGGCTAGTGCCCCTTCAAACTACTAGACTGTCTGCGAATGTTAGCATGGCATGATCTAGCTGAACACACTGCTAGTTGGTGTTCAGTTCTATCAATTCACCGCTGGCTAAGTATCTCGACAGCCTGTGCCCAGTATGCCACCGAACACATCTCGGTGATTCGCGACTGACAGCGCTCAAACGCAAACACTTCTTCTTCTCCGGTGAACAGACTTGCTGCCTCGTTGTCATCACCCTAAGATACACAAACACAGACCACTGCACTGAAAATGCAAACTCACAATCTTATACCATGATCATCACTGATTGTCAGATGCACCTTTCTGTCTACCATCGGCAGTGGTGTATTTGACAAGGAAAGTGGGGAAACACCGTTCCCCAAATATTTATATTGAAAACCCACCTCCCTTTGGACATCCAAAAATAATCTAAAACTTGGTAGCACCTGATGCAATTTCCAGGGCGCAAAAATGATCCGTAAAGTACGTTTGCATGCAGGGCTGGGTGGGCTCTCAGCACTCCACTAAACATCTTAGCTGTATTAAAGAGGCCAACATCTAAGGCATCATTCATCATCATTTCTGGCAAGCACCACTAAGAGTACGTAGCGCCGAACGTAGACATCAATCTCCAGAGTGGACGGTTCTGAGCCAAGTCAACTGCATCGTCCATATTGAGGTCGCTGGATTTCAGATCCAAGATCCAACATCTAAGGCAGCGGAGGGAAAAGAAGGCTTTCCCCCAAACAAACATTTACCACTACACCACCAACCGTCGTGACCAAGTTGTTCCGATCGCCAGTGCTTATAACTTGAAATTCGATAGGGTTCTAGATTAGAGGTTGTTAAGGTACATGTACATGCACAGTTTCATCAAGCGAAGTACAGCAGCCCATGAGTAATCGTGATAACAGAAAAGCAATAAAAATTAGCGACAACGCTGAAAACAATACAGCAGTCTACTGTGGACAGTATATCATGTGATCAGTTTTTGTAGGTCAAAGGCCTGCCACCATTTCAGTAAAAGTCAACCACTACAATTTAAATAACCTGGCTTATTCCACGCTTTCTGGACTGCTACAAAAATATAAAGCCTCTATAACACGTACGCGTTTGATCTTGAGGTCGCCGATAAGTACTCGAGCTTGATGCTTGTCATACTCAGAGGACGGAGCTGTGCTAAACAAACCTTCCAGCGGATAATCTGCCGAGAAAATTACTCGAACCTAACAGCACAAATCAACAGATTACAATACATTTAAAGGCCTAAATGGTATAGCTCTTCATTAGAGACCCAGCTCGGAGTTACAGAGCGCCATATGCCATACGGGATCACAACACCCAACAGGTGAAAAGCCTTCTTATCATGGAATCAAACCAGCATATAACAATTCTCACTAGACTTGCACAGAAACTCTTTGGCAGATAACAAATATGCAGTTACACATAAAAATTCATCAAAATGCAACCTTTATGTTTACTGTTTTTGTTCACCTTTCGGCAACTGCTGCTGCCTTTGTCGGACAGTAAGTAATCATAGATGTGTGAAAGTTGGTAGGACACCTCATGTCGGTTGTCTCGTTCTTTCACACATCTACTGTCTACTGCCTACTTATCAACAGTACGCCACAATCAACAGTATTGCAGTGCTATTATTACCTTCTGATCATACAAGGTGTCAATCAAAGTTATAAATCTCCTGGTCACAGATCGATTCTCCAGTGACATCTGCGGTATATCGCGCAGCAGGATAATGTCAAAATTCTTACAGACTTCTAGATAGTCAACTGCTCCCAGTGGCTAAACACACATGATTACACAAATACAATCATAATTATTATTTCACAATTCACTACAGCTCTGTACATGCTACATGTGACTAATGTTTAACCTGTAACTTATGAAGAACAGTTGCACTGTCTTCTGAGTGCATCTTTCAATCTTGGGTACTACCCAGTGGACCCAATGAAATGTATTAAGCTCGACCATTGACACACATGTTTCTAAATACCAAAGTAAAATAAATTGGCCTCAGTATAAATTATTATTACACTGGCAGATGGCACCAATGGAATTAAGTGGCACAACACAAAGCTATTCTTCATGTTAGCATAATGAGCCTGTCACAAAAATATCACAGAAATCGCACATCGGTTTAGTTGCCCTTCGGTGGTCTAGCACTGTCAGTCACTTGGATAACAGAAAAAAAATTCAGTCTGTACAAAAATTTTTTCCAACAACAATTCCCAACAGCTGATTTTTCGCAGCCCAGAATAAGCGGAATAACCTGAAAAAAACTGTGACCAAATAAAAGCAAAAACTGATATGATAAACAAGTCAGTGTTCTACAGAACTGTGCTTGATTTTTTTCTGTCACAGAAATTACAAACTAGAAGCTGCTATCAGTTTGTAAGTTACACATAACAGTCACTGCCAGGTGGCTTCGTAGTATAATTTAACATGACATCAAACTTATGATCGTTAGGTCACTGGTTTGACTCCTAGTGGGTCACTATCAACTGGTTACTACTTACTTAAATGGGTGACTGTCTGCAGACAGGTGAACTATCTTCGTATATAACCAACACCAAGGTCAATCAACTCAGCCTTCCATCCCTCTGGGGTAGGTAAATCGAGTACCTGCCCATCTGGCTGAAGTTAAAGCAGACGCATTCATCCATGTCGGGTGACCTGCGTGATCTCATACGGCAGGCAAAGCTCCATAGCTCTGCGATAGGTTAACCACGAAAAGCTAAACATGACCATTTAACATGTATAACTCATACGATACTTGAATGTGAGTATAAACCTTATTACAGAGCTCAGCGAAGCCGACGTCAAGAATGGGCCCACACGTCTTCTCAAACCTCAACGTGCGTCCTAACACCTCGATCTGACGAACTCCTTCAACTGTGATGCACAAAATACAAACCACAGACATCATCGATACATAATGACTGGTCAACATTATGCAGCCCTGGGCACTAGTCCAAAAATGATTATAATTCAGTCCGCCATAGCCAGGGACCACCAAATCCAAAAGCCATAACCAAGATTTGGCAAAGCCAAAGATGTAATTCATCCCTATTGACCATATCATATAACAAGATAATTTACATGTCCACAGACACTGACAGTCACCCATCCAAGTACTGATCACTTAATAACTTCACAAACGAGAGTCGAACCCACAACCTTGCAATCATAAGTCCAACACCCTCTTTTATGCCATCAAGCCACATAGACAACATGGAGGACATCTGCCTGCAAAAGTTCTGCTGTAATGCTTTCCAACATTTTACTTCATAGACTGGCATAAAAATCAAGTACCCTAACCTGAAGTGATTATGAAAAATATTTGCAACTCAAGCAGAAGCCATTCTGCAGTGGCGTGTACACAAAAAGCCGTCAGCCATTTTCCAAAAACCAGAACATGACTTCAGCAACTGTTACAAACAAAAATTCACATTAACATGACCAACAATACGTAAGCGAAATGAAAGCAGTGACGTACCACCAGTGGCTCTGCTGACCAAATCTTCATAGACATGGTCCATTTCGTACTTAGAATCACAAGCACTTGATCTAACAAACAAACAGCCACACAGTACGATACGATATATAACTCACCGCTGAACATTATTTCTTACTGTTATTACTACACAAATTCTAAAATAAAATCAAATAAAAAAGTCTGAATATATCAAGTCTTTTCTCCTAAGAAAGTTACTTTGCAAAGAAAAAGCTGGAAGCAATTAACGTTACAAAATAATTCTTTCGACAAAAACTTATTACCCTGGTAATATCTTATAAATTTTTTAAAAAATCATCTTCAAAAATTAAAGCAAAATGTAGATACAAAAGTGAGTCACCTCTAATACTATTCGGCACAATCAATAACATGCTTATTAAATTGACGCCTTGACAGCTCTATTATACACAGAATACACATGAGCAGAAGCTACTAACACAAAGTACGTGCCACTGGACTCGACTGGAGACGTGCTGCGTCGGTAGTCAATAGAGTCAAGGTTCACAATTTTGCAGTTCATCTAAAATACATTCACCACAGTGACTGCAACGCTACTGTACAACACTGTACAATGACCTGGGGCTAATTAACAAAATTTCCGATAGAAATTTTTGTTAGCATCTTCCTTGGTTCTCCTAGGTTCAACATTCTAGATTTCCTATGTCATTCGTAGGAAATGATTTTCAAAAGCTCACTTACAAATTCTTAGCATCTGTAGTTGGTTTCCTGCATTTTTCCTCCCAGATTTTTGTAAATCACATTTTATTCTTAAGATGTGTGCATTCCAATGACCAAGGAAATTTTGTAGATTAGGTCCAAGCAGTGTAATCCTAAAAATGTAAGACACGTAAAATACTAGTAAAATGCAAAATCTTTGCAAAATTTTCGCACTGAATTGGCCTATAATGGGTCAGTGCAGTCCTATTACTTTCAACTGAACTCGGCTACAGAAACTAAATCACAAACAACTATTGACAAATCTATATAAGTTTACACAAAATATGTTGCAACACATTTATACTATCACAGCTTGCCAGAAGCCTTAAAAAAGTGGGGGGGCAGTGTTCTCCTATGTCATTGGCTGTACCACTGACTATAGCCCTGACACTGATGGAAAGATGTTTCAAATGGCAGAATATCATCTACAGTGTAGCTTAATCCACTCAGCGGCTAAGCTACTTCTAAAGGGAACTTATTCATTTAATCAGACCTGATCTAAAACATCAAACAGCCAACAATGCAAGTATTTATCATCCACACATCCCATGACCAACAAATTTTCTGTAAGTAAAATCAATTGCAACAATGTAGTTTTGTAGACAGTACCTTTAACATGGGTATAAATGGGACGAAATTGACACGCTGTAGACCATTCTTATACAAATCTGTCAAAAAATCAATAACATATACAGCATAATGGATCGTATACAAATACATTAAACTGACATTTTGTCCGTCAGTTTTTAAGTGCAAATTCTTATCATATTGTAACACTGGCATGCACATTAAACAGGTTCATTAAATTTTATCTCACCATTATGAAACAAAATTAATGAATTATTAATGATTAACTAAAACCAGTGTCAAATAAGAAAATGGACAGCAGATGCACATTAATCACCACTAAACAAAAAAGAATAGAACAAGAAAACACTTAAACTAACCATCTGGTCTTCGGTTAGATGTAGCAACGACGACGACTCCATTACGCCACATGTGAGAGAAAAGTCTCTTGAGTATCATTGCATCTGCTATGTCTGTTACCTGCACCAGTGCACCATTCACTAGTACCATAATATTACTTGCACTCTCACCAACGGTGCTAATTTTTGTGAAAATTGGTCTTTTTAGTGCAAAATAGTGTTCAGCTTCATGGGGCTGTCCCTGGACCCCGATTAGTAGGGCCCACAATTTTCTGTGGAAAATTTTGCCAAATTCCGCGGGCCAGTTCGCAATATTTCGCGGCTCACCGTGGCAAAATTGTCCAAATTCCGCGGCTTACTGCGGCCTTCCGTTTGTGCAAAAACTAAGCTCTATTCTGTTAAAAAAACTTCACCCTTTGGAGGCTGGTATGGTGTGCTCAGTTATGCTAGCAACACACAAAGAAAATTATCATTCCTTGTTTATTTTTAAAACTGCAATTTGTCAATTAGTCACATTGTGTTTATTGACAATTGTGCCATATGATGGTAATTATTAGTAGGGATGCAGTTTTAGACAGTTCAGTTTAATTTATCTCCGTGATATAGTTACTTTAATTACGTTATCAAGTCGACAATCGTACTGATCATCAGTCATTTCTCAACTTCTGCAAAATTCCGTGGCAATATAAAAATTCTGCAGAAAAGGGCAAATTCCGCGGCTCGGCTTGAAATTCTGTGGCCCATGGAAAACTGTGGACCCTACCGATTAGAGTACGGCCCTGAGATGACAACATAGTCTCGTGCTCTCATGTTTACTACGAGTGCCAAACCAATCCTAACCACACTGCTACCGGCCTGCTTTGAAGCAACATGCAGCAAGATAATAGTTATACACTAAAATGCTGCCATTAAAAACTAAAATGATGATAAATATATTTAATACATGATAATTCTCTGCAATGCTTAAATTCACCTAACTTACCAAAGTTAACATATTTCACACATCTTGCAATCGTAGATGTTACAGATAAAAAAAACTACAGCAAAAAACAGTAGGCTTTACCGATTATAAGATAATTTAATCAATTAATTTACAAAAAATAACTTAATTTTAATTAATTTTTGTACTAATTTTTCTAGTCAAGAAAAACAGTGAAAACTGCAGAATTCGAGTACCGGTTGTTGTTATCTTTTGCAGACTAAAGCAAAATCTACAAGAAGTCCAGATGTCGCTAGGGAGAGCCAACTGTACAGTGTACGCATGTGTCAGAAGGCCAGTAAATGATTTTTGGTCACACAAATGGGCTTATGTGACTTCCTATTAGTGACCAATAGCAACCTAGGCCCTATCTCACGCCATTTAGTTACTCAAAGCTCCCAAAATTCAGACTGTTAAACTAACACTAAGCAAGTACATATCTTGATGACATATCCTATGCAGAACATAATCAGATTACAAACGCCAATCACCAATCATTTCAGTCTGCTAAGAAGTCCAAAACTGTAATCAGATTTTTGAAAATTTGTAGTTGATTAATTTTTTAAACAATTAATCAATCAACCATTAATTTCCGCAGCCCTAATTTTGACCTGGAACTCATCGAAGCAAAGCAGCGTGGTATCTCGGCTGATATCGCGTGCTACGGGAGTGATAGGGTCGTACGGCTGAGCACGATTCAGATTAAAGTTTTTCACATTCATTGCCAACTTCACTTCATGAATACCTAGACAATAACAGACACACACACACACATGACCATCAACAGTCATTCTCAGACCAGGTTTACCTAAAGTAGCCAGTATTAAACCATTTGAACAGTCTACTTATATGACGGAATTGCTCACCTCTTTTGCAGTCACCAGATGGCAGCAGCTGACTAACAGTATGGCTACAATTTGCAATTGCATGTTTAGGTTAAGACATTTGACCCCAAATATCCTCTACCCCCGAGGGTCAGAAACCCCATCTGAGACAATGTGACATTAGACCCCACAAATGTACCAGCCAAATGGTGCATCTAAATCCACTGAACGCTTTAAGCAGAGTGCACGATTGTGCCAGAAACAGACAAATGACAGACAGACAGACCACAAAAAGAATAAATGTGTAACAATAGGCAGAACCAAATGCATTGCAAAAACGATTTAGCCTTTCGCATTTGTTCACTGTGGTGTGTTTAAGGGCAGCTGTCAGTGTCTTTGGAGAGCCTTCCTGTCCAGCTCAGCCAGCTTTTGTTCTATATCTGATGGACCCCTGTAAAACAGCATTCTTCTTCCAGCGCTTGTCTGTCCTGGTCCCAAAGCTTCAACCTGGCACGCCTAGCTGACACATTCGCAATTTCCGAGTCCGTATCATCACCATTTCAGCCATAATTTCTGTAGTTTAATAAATAAATAAATAAATAAATAACTCACGTTGATGTGTATCGAGCATAAACTCATGAAAGTGAACGCGTTTCTTGCGAGTAACACTGCAGGAGTCGTGAAACAAGTCCATCAAAGTCGTCTTCCCGCAGCCAACACCGCCGTACAAATACAGGCCCTTCGGTGACGACGAGAATTTGAGAGGTTCATCCAACGACTGAGGCTTTTTTGGTGCCATTCCAACTAGACCATATAACTTCTGAAAGCAACAATATCAACAGTCAATAATGCTGTTAATAGCTTAAAGTCTCAAGAGAGAATTACTGCCACTTATGAGCATGGTAATTGTATGTAACTGTATGTATTGTAATTTTAGTTTATCTAAGACCATCGGGGATAGGTGGCATAGACACCCAGAGCCCAAGGGACCCATGATTCTGGAACCAAACTGTGTTACTTTTAAGCTTTACCTTCCATCAACATATTTGTGCAGTGAATGAAAACTCCACCCACGCTCTCAGTCTCCGACCTTGTCTGGCCTGGCCAAGTGATTAAAACCGATATTAATAGAAAACAGCACTGACAGTATGCCCAGTTTAATAAAACAATAAAAAATATGACTTGGGTCTGTCATTCCGAAGGGCCGCCATTTTCAGGGGCCACCAAAAACCTGTTTTTTGACGACAATTAAACTGTACTTATTAAACGATAAACTAACTCTTATCACCGATCCTAACCCAAACTCTATTCCTAACTTATCCCTAATGTGGCAGCCTTTTGGAATGGCGGCCCTTCGGAATGGCGAGCCGACACAAAAAATACGAATGGTAGTTGCTGCATACGGATGACATTTCTGAGAGCATTCCATCACTGGAACGCTGAGAATGTTTGTAGCCATCTAGCTCATCACTCAGCCTCTGTAGCTGCTCTACGACAACCAGCTGGTTCTCATCTGGGCGCAGTTCTCCCGTCTCTAACCGCTGCTCATAAAGACAAAGTGGACCAGACACCGTTGTGCCATCAGGACTGCTGCCATTACCATTCACTGCCTCGGCCGATGACGTCAAGGTACTTGCCCATCGACCTGAAACTGAACAACAACCAAAAGACTGCACTCACCCACAATAAACTGATCCAGACCTATGATAAAACTTTCATCATTTGCTCACTTTCAGTGTGTGGCCTAATAGGCTAAGTGAATAATTTGTCAAGTTTTGATTATGACATAAACATTCATTACCGGTACGTTATTTGTTAGATTGATGGAAGTCTAAAAAACCTACAAATACCTAGACTGAAACTATGACAGATAAGAACAAACGTTAATAAAGTGTGTAGATCTAACAGAACAAAGACAGATCATCATTCATCACAGCAGAGGTAACTAGGCTTAGATGCAAAACATCGATCTTCAATGACCAGTACAAATTCTGCCTGAAAAAAAGTGAAACCGTTGCGCGTCACCCACCATCATCAAAACATTTGCGCAAGACATCTTTCGATGTCTTTATTCCGTGGCACCTGATCGAAATATGCTTCACGTACATGTTACGTCATTAAACTATCACTCGCGACCTTCGCTTCGCGATGTTTACATTTTGTAGGACTACCGCAGAACGCGCGTGTAAACTGTAAATCACCCGCGTGTGGGGGCGTGTCTGACGGCGTTGCGTACTCTTATTAACAGATATGCGCATTTTGCTGCGACAGTCACGTGGTCACGTGTCCAGCGGGTGGACCAGGAAAAACACGATTGACTAGGCCTTCTACTCCGAGCTCATCCATGGAGCTGTAGCGGAGCTT
>Ga0209367_1011477_pt1 | contig 11744 bp, 6 predicted proteins | sample WorMetLIZISLAND2_FD_187412 | JGI IMG/M metagenome (GOLD analysis project Ga0209367, IMG submission 187412) | Marine gutless worms symbiont microbial communities from Max Planck institute for Marine Microbiology, Germany - Olavius geniculatus... ... | reverse complement strand
TCACTCTTCTTTCCCCTCCCCTTCTTTTCTCTTTCCCGCCCTCCCCTTCCCTTAGAAGTAGGCCCCCTGAAATCCAGCTAGGGGGTCTGGGGAGCGCTGTAAGCTCCCCGAGCGGGGTCTGGGGCGAAGCCCCAGCCGAAATCGAATTTGGTGCATTTTCAGCCTTAAAATGTGACATCTCGTGGCAACAATTTGAATGACTTTCCTGAGAATCAGTTGACCTAATTTCATGCAGTTTACACAGCAAATGTATATAACAGTCATTAACAGACCAATAAATCTAACACTTCTTCACTCTAACAACCTCGCATGTTCTATGACACACTTGAACTGACAAAATTATACTCAACTGATGAATCCAACTGCTAGGATAATAAATGTTTTTACTAACCTACGTATACATAAGTATATTATGCTTAGTTTACCTGTTGCCATTTAAAATCCATTCATCAACCAAAGTCTATTGCAAGCACACATGTCTTATGTCTCATCAGAAAACTAATGTAACACAGCAAAAAGAACACAGAATGCAATAATGTGAACACCATCACAGCAATCAGATCATAATGTTGTTTAAAATCTACTTCAAACTGTAATATTGAATAGTGAACACCAGACCCCTGCATAGGCCTAGGAGCCTACTGCGTATAGGCCTAGGTTTCAACACGGTCTGCAGTTTACTATGCGAGAGAAACGAGGTATAATACACTGTAAACTATCATGTTGAAACGTACTTATTTCATGGCAGTGATCAACGACGTGTTCTGCCTGAGAATGGGTGCTGTACATCGACCTAGTTGACATTTTGGCTGTTTCACGTTTAATCAAAGGTACAATTTACAGTGAAAAAACTAAAGTCATAAATCTTTGGGGGAGGGTCTGTAGACCCCCAGCCCCTCCCCCCTTAAATGACACCCCTGAACCCATAACTATTTTTTACAATCAAACACTGGGCAGCAGCATAACAAAAACATCTTTTGATGTTAGTTGATCAAGTGCCAAATAAAATTCACTTTTGCTAGGCTTATGTGCTACAACTTTTCTTGTCAGTTCGCAAATAAGCAGTCTTAATGTAAAAATCAAACTTTTACTGCTCTTGCCCTATGTTCTTATTCCTAACTCAAAATACGTTCTGTGGAACGAGGTGTCTGTCCCACTGCCACGCTATATAGCCTAGCAGCTGCGTATAAGGGGGGGGGTAGGTGCAAACAGCGCACAATTATCTTTCACGGGGACCAAGTTATACCGCTTTGAAGTCCCCATAGGCCGTAATGCAAAATTTATTAAAAAATGGGATAAAATAGAGGAATACGTTATCAGATTTTTATCTCAAACGAACTTGATCTTACTTTTCGGGCCCCGAATCACTGTGCAAAATTTCATCAAAGTTAAATAAAAATTGCGGCCGTAAGAGTGTTTACAGACGGACAGACAGAATGACATAAGTGACTATAATCTGTCCAATGCTATGCTATAGCAATGGGACAGATAACGAGGTGTACGCGACTAGAAGATATAGGCCTAGACCTATGACATCACTACATTTTGTACGATGAAATTCAGACGCAAGACACCAAGATAGACCCTTTATTCAAATTTTAAACATTAATTGCGCTGATGGTTTATAGAGCGTCAAACGGCTACCACTTTCGACACGTTAGTAGTCACAATTACCTAATATTGCACGTTAAAATGAGAAAAAAAAGCCCCGCAAAATACGCCCTTGGGCTCACACACGCATGTTCTAGGGAAGGGACTGTTTGATCCCTCTCCAACTGAAGATTCGCATGTTAATATTGTGTGGTACGATGTAGCTGTTCGTAAACGCGCGATTCAGGAATTCTCGGCTGCAGACATTGATACGTTTCCGTAGGCAATTCTACAGCCACAACAACGAGTCATTATTAGACTTATACATTATAAATAAAAAAAACTGCAAGCAATTCATTTAATGTTGTATAAGCGCTGATGTAAAAGGGCAAAAATCATAAAGTATAAGCACGAAGTAATGTATTAGCTTAGACCCATTTAATCTGTTTTCAGTAGCCATATATAAATGTCTAAGCTAATGCATAATGTTCGTGCTTATACTTTTTGATTTTTGCCGTTTTACATCAGCGCTTATACAACATTAAATGAATTGCTTGCAGTTTTTTAATATATAATATTTGCGGTTTTATTAAAGTTTGAAAAGTCACTGAACAATTACTTTGTACACAACAACCACAACAACTACTACTACCTCTAGCACCTTGCATTTTGTTATTTGTTTAATATAATAGCAAGCCTGTACGTGGGACCGCAAATTTAGTCTACATACCAAATTTCATGCAGATGGGTGAAAAAACAGTTATGAGTGATAAACTACATTTAAAGTGGTGACCACCGCCATTTTGAATTTACTACTTTTTTCGATCCTGGTGACCAGTAGCAACTAACCACATTCCTGCAAAATTTTATGAACCTTTTTCAGTCGGCAGCTGATTTGTTATGCTTTGTGTTAAAATTAAAACAATGGTGGCCGTCGCCATGCTAAATTTTATTTTTGTTCGATTTTATGGCATAGCTACATGTAGAACGTCAAACTTAGATCGCATATGAAATTTTGTGCAAGTACCTGCAATAGCAACAAAGTTATGAGCGATAAACGGAATTTAAAATGGTGGCCGCCGCCATCTTGAATTTATTATTTTTTGTCGATTTTAATCACACGATCTACTTCTGGCAGCAGCCGACAACATTACTGCAAAAAATTTTATTAATCTATGTCAATCGGCGGCTGAGTTATTGCTATTGTGCAAAAATCCAAAATGGCAGCCGCCACTTAGGATTTTATTTTTGTTCAATATTTTGGCATGCTTGTATGTAAAACTTCAAAAGTAATACACGTGCCAAATTTCGTGCAATTATGTGCAATAATAAACGAGTTATAAGCAATAAATGAAATTCAAAATAGTGGTTGCCGCCATCTTGAATTTATTATTTTTGTTTATTTTGGTCAAATATTCCATTTCCGGTAGCAGCCGTCTACATTGCTGCAAAATTTCATTCATCTACGTCAATCGGAGGCCGAGTTATTGCTGTTTGTGCAAAAATCCAAGATGGCGGCCGCCGCCATCTGGGATTTTTTTTTGTTCAATATTTTGGCATACGTGCATGTAGGACCTCCAGGGTAATACACATGCCAAATTTTGTGCAAATATGTGCAACAGTAAACGAGTTATGAGCGATAGATGAAATTCAAAATGGCAGCCGCCGCCATCTTAAATTTATAATTTTTGTCCATTTTGTAAAATGGTCTATTTCCGGTGGCAGCCGCCTACAATACTGCGAAATTTCATTCATCTACGTCAATCGGCGGTTGAGTTATTGCTGTTTTTGCAGAAAAAAATCCAAGATGGCGTCCACCGCCATCTTGGATTTTATTTTTGTACAATATTTTAGCATTCGTGTATTCAGGACTTCCAACGTAATACACATACCTAATTTCGTGCAAATACGTGCATTAGTAAACGAGTTAAGAGCGATAGATGAAATTCAAAATGGCAGCCGCCGCCATCTTAAATGTATAATTTTTGTCCATTTTGTAAAATGGTCTATTTCCGGTGGCAGCCGTTTACAATACTGCAAAATTTCATTTGTCTACGTCAATCGGCGGCTGAGTTAGTGCTGTTTTTGCAAAAATCCAAGATGGCGGACACCGCCATCTTGGATTTTATTTTTCACGGCTTGTGCAGTAGCAACAAGCTGTTGTATAAGCGATGTGCCAAGTCAATGGGAAGGCCAAAATTTCGACCCCTTACTGCTTCCACATTTTTCAACCGATTTTAATGAAACTCAAAACCAAGAAAGATATCCGGGATACGACCCCACACGCAAAATGTGGTTGATGTGGAACGACGGAAAGGGGGTCTGCGTAGCGAGGGCATTTTCCGTTACTTTTTGTGTTCTATCCTTTTTTGTATTCTTGCTCACGCCTACAGGTCACACCAGAAGATCGATCACGACCTTCTATGGCTCAAAACGCGTGTTTCCGCGTAAGGTATGCTCTTTTGGGGATCTCGATGGTAAAACGTAATGTTTGGGGTCAAAACTCCCCAAAACATGATCTTTGCTGGACTAAATAGGCATTTTGAGCCAAATTTGCGAAATTTTCGAATCGCGATATCTCGAAAAGTACGGACTCGATCAACACGAAATTTGAAGGGAAATTTCAGGTGCACAAATGAACTTCGTGGGTAGTTCAGCATTACAAATTATAATCCAAGATGGCGGCAGCCGCCATTTTGGATTTTTGCACAAACAGACGACAGACGACAGACCACACTGCAGAAAAAAGAGCGACGCCGCCTTAAAATCAAAATAAAATTAATAAACGTCAGACAAGGTCATTAGTCTCGAGTAACAACAGAAATCGCACCCTCATACGTGATCGGTTGCTGACTGTCTGCGTCTGTCTGTACGCCAACATCACGCATGACTAGATCCACGGGAGGCTGTGGGCGTAAAAAGATGGGGGCGAGAGTACATTGGAAACGTACATTTTCATGCGTGTTAGATTTAGACGCAAGCCCCCAAGATAGAACTTTGATTCAGACTTCAAACATTATTTTTGCGCTGATTTTCGATAGTGCGTCACACGGCTATAATTTTCGACAAATATTAATTAGGGCTATTAGTAGACACAGTTACCTGATATTGCACGCCAAAAAGACAAAAAGCAAGCCCCACAAATACGCCCCTGGGTTCACCCACGCATCTCTGGGAGGAAGTTGGTACGGTTTGATCCCGTTTAATTGGAAATTCATGTGTTTCAGTGCAACTTTTATGCCGAAACTAGTAGGTGAGCAGTTGCGTCATTGCTGGAAAGAGGAAAGGGGGGGTGCAAGAGGGAAAACAGTGCCCTCGCATAATTTTTGACGGTCGAAATATTGTCAGAAATTTTTACCTGTCTCATTGCTATAGCATAGCATCGGACAGATTATGAAATCACTTATGTCACACTGTCATTCTGTCAGTCTGGCTGTAAACACTCCTATGGCCGCAATTTTGATTCGATTTTGATGAAATTTTGCACAGTAATTCGAAACCCAAAAAGTAAAATCGAGTTTGTTTGGGATAAAAATTTGATAACTCTTTCCTCTATTTTACCCATTATTTTAAAATTTGCATTGCGGCCTATGGAGACTTCAAAGCGGTATAACTCGGTCCTCGTAAAAGATAATTGCGCGCTGTGTTTACCTACCCCCTATTTTCGCGGTCGGGCAATTTAACGGTGTTATTTAAATTTATCCTCTATCGACCCCTGTTGCCATAGCAACCATTCAAAAGTTGCAAAATTTTGCATTGCAGCCAATGGAGATATCAAAGCGGTATAACTCGGTCCCCGTAAAAGATAATTGCGTGCTGTTTGCACCTACTACCATATTTTTAGGTCCGGGCTATCCGACGGTGTCATCTAAATTTATCCCCTGCCGACTGCTGTTGCCATGGTGACGAATTTTGTGACAATATTCACTACAACTCGGCCCCAGTGAAAGATAATTGCTCCCTGTTTGCACCTACCCCCTATTTTCGGGCCAGCGCTATCCGATGGTGTCATTTAAATTTCTTCCTTGCCGACCCCCGTTGCTATGGCAACGAATTTTGGAACAAAACTGACTATAACTCGGCTCACGCAAAAGATAATTGCACGCTGTTTTCACCTAACCCCCTATTTTCGAATCCGCGCTATTCGATGGTGCCATTTGAATTTTTCCCGTGACGACCCCTGTTGCCATGGCAACGAATTTTGGGACAAAAATTGACTACAGCTCGGCCCTCGTGAAAAATAAGTGCGCGCTGTTTTTACATACACCTTTATTTTTGTGCCCGGTTTACCCGATGGTGTCATCTAAATTTCTCCCTTGCCGACTGCTGTTGCCATGGTGACGAATTTTGGGACAAAACTGACTATAACTCGGCTCACGCAAAAGACAATTGCACGCTGTTTTCACCTAACCCCCTATTTTTAGATCCTCGCTATTCGATAGTGTTATTTGAATTTTCCCGTGACGACCCCTGTGGCCATGACAACGAATTTTGGGATAAAAATTGACTATACACCTCGGCCCTCGTGAAAAATAATTGTGCGCTGTTTTTACCTACACCCCTATTTTTGTGCCCGGTCTATCCGACGTTGTCATCTAAATTTTTCCCCACGCCGACACCCGTTGCTATGGCAACGAATTCTGTCAGAAATTTGCGGAGTTTGTTGGAAAATTTAAAGTTTTTGTTTCACCTGTTTTTTAAACATATAACGTCGCTGGGGCAAGTTAGCGGTCTCTATTTTTCTTTTCTTTCATTTTTTGTTTTCCTATCACTTATCCTCATTTTTGCTTTTTCCCCCTTTTCTTTCTGGCTCCTCTTTCCATGCTCTTAAAGCGAGATTCGAGATGTCATCTCCGGAAAAATGTGTGAAATTTGACATTGCTGCAGGTGAGTTTATTGGGTCTCGTATCATGTTACAAACTAGGCTCATGACGATAATGAGGAAATATTTTAATGTACTATAGATAACCAAACTATCTCTACCGATCACAGCATAACGAAAATAATAGATTAACCCATTTGGGCAAAATTACTGAAGTGAGTGGGCGATTTGCCCGAGTGGGTAGGCATTTGCACACCTAGTTTACATGTAAAAAATTGCACTGCTTGGTTACTTGTGGTGCGAAGCAGCTGATCGTAAACACGCGATTCAGGAATTCTCGGCTGTAGACATTGATACGTTTCCGCGGGCAATACTACAGTTATATCAATGACAGTTATTACTAAAATTACGCCGCAATGTCACATATGATACGTATTTAAAATTAAAAGCTACAGCGATTGCATTTTTGCGAACAACAGCCGCAAGTCTAAGCATGTCTCTGTATTTTTCAACATGTTAAAAATTAAGATTGTAACTGTGGCAAAAAAGGACTGGAAAAAACAGCATACAGCAAATAAATGGTGGAAAAGTCAGTTTATCAAATTTTGAGACACGGTGGCCTTGTCTCCAAAGTTTGTCATCTGTCTGTCACATTTGCGTCTCTTGCTTAAAGCGACAGACGACAGAAGACAGACCACGCTGCACAGAAAAGAACGATGCCGCCTTAAAAACAAAATAAACGTCAGACAAGGTCATTAGTCTCGAGTAACAGCCGAAATCGCACCCTCATACGTGATCGGTTGCTGACTATCTGTGTCTGTCTGTACGCCAACATCATGCATGACTAGATCCACGGGCGGCTGTGAGTGTGACATAACGTTATTGGAGTCCACCGACGCGTCACCTGTGTCACAGTAGCAACATCAGATGCCTTCATACAGGCATGTATGTCACGTTATTGGAGTCCACTGATGCATCAACTATATCACAGTAACGACATCAGATGTTTTATGTACCCAACCAAGAACACCACAACACTAAAGGACATAGCCAGGTATTGCTGGCTTTAGATGCATGCATATGCCTATATACACCGTGGGCTAATAAAAAACGTGCCACTTTACTTTTTTATATCTTCGACAATTATTGACCGATTTTCAAAATTCTTTCACTGGCACACTCTGCGAACAATTTGAAATAATGTAGTTGTTATATAGAATTATAGAGCTTTTGTTCCTACGTACTTTCGCTCCCGGGAACAAAAATTCCATAGACGGAACTTTTGCTCCCTGGAACTTTCGCTCCCGAGAACTTTCGTTCCATGGAACTTTCGCTCCCACAGCCAACGTAACGTGGTTTTACTCCCCAACACGAATTATGATTATTCAGTTGACAAAAATAATGGTATTAAAACGTTATAGCTTGTTCGTATTTTTGTACAACTTTATTGTAGTAAAAGATGGCAGGATCTGACAAATTATTTTATTACTTAATTTATTCTAAATTAATTATGTTTCCCAATTTATCCTAAAATTAGGGCGTATATTTGTTTATAAATTTTTTCTTAAATTATATTTTTGTCAAGTTTTAATTACCATTATATTAAATTCTAGTTTCTTCCTTGAACCTTAAACCCATTTTAGTTTTTCGGAAAACCTTTATAGGCTAGCTGTAGCACGTTTCCTAGCGTCAGCTAGACTTTTCTTGTTTTGGACGTTGAACATTTACACCGCATGCTGGCGTCCTTTGATTTCGTCTGATTTTATTAAGTGTGTAGGCCTATAATGTTAACTCTGAGTGAGGAGCGAAAGTTCCAGGGAACGAAAGTTCCACGTATGGAACTTCCGCTCCTGAGAGTGAGAGTATATGAGAAGGAAAGTTCCAATTACCACAGCATAAATGCATCTCTACACTACCTTGTGAAATATACATGTCAGCAAAGCCAACGATAATAACAAACATTTAAGTAAATGGAAAAAAACTATTTAGTCCAACATTGCGGTGAATAATCCGTATGACACTAGACTGTGTTAGACTCACACAGTCTGGTGTCATACAGATCATTCATTGTTTGTCTAAAGTGTTTTTTGTTTCATTTACCAAAACGTTTGTTTTTTTATTATCGTTATATGTGTATATTTACTTATATTTCACAAGGTAGTGTAGAGACGCTTTTACGATATGGTGGGATATATAATAACCACATTATTGCAAATTGTCCAGAGTGTGCCAGTGCAAAAAAATTTGATAATCGGTCGATAATTGGCAAAGATATAAACAAAAGTAAAGTGGCACGTTTTTATTGGCCAAATCTATAAGTAAGCTCTTCCACGGCCAAACTTAATCGCGTTTCACTTAACTTTAATATTCGTTGTTTCCTTGTGTCTGCTCCTGCCATTTAAGAGCTCACTGCCCTACGGCGTCTGCCTGGAGATTCCGGAGGCTAACAAAGTTTCGATAGCACTTTGGGACATTTTTATTACCTCCGCCAAAGAGGTAATGTTTTTGCCGGTTTTGTTTGTCTGTCTGTGTGTGTATTAGCAAGATAACTCAAAAAGTCATGGACGGATTTTTCTGAAATTTCGAGGGTATGTTGGGCATGGCATAAACTACAGGTGATTTAATTTTGGGGGCAATCCGACAGGAATCCTGGATTCTGGATCACATTGAAATTTTCGTTACCATTGCGTTAAAGGGGGCATACGGGAACCGCTGGCAAAGCGGCAGTGTATCCAATCACAGTTTTTTGGGTCACGTATAACTATGTCGCTGTGGAAAATGCAACTATAGTTTAAAAGGCGTAGGTGAAATCTACATTACAATCTGACAAGCACTTGGCGGAGGTACCTACGAGCTATGATTGCTTTCTAGTTTAAAGTCTGCATTCTCTGATGTAAGGTGGTGGTCTGGCTTAGTTCGTAACATCGGTGGTCCCGTTGACGAAGTTAGTACTTGTACCTGTACTTGTTAGTTCTTGGATGGGTGAGACGGGTACACTCTCTCGATAGGTAACCAGCCATTCAGGTCAACTCAGCCTGGCCATCCCTTCGTGGATAGGCGCAAGGAGTACCGGCGTAAGCTGGGACATAAACAGGCGCACCGCGGTCCGTGGTCTGGCAGTGTAAACTAAGGGCTAAGGAAACGGAGATCAGCGTCGTCATGGCTCGGAAAAGATTTTACGCTTTGTTCTTTGATGTTATTTTCTTCGTCTATCTCACTTTAGGCTACATCGTTTTTTCAGCACTGCTGGATAAACTGAAAACAACGCGTAACACTATGCTAAGTACAAAATCGCAACGCAACGTAAACTCAGAACAGTTGTTCTTAGCTAGCGTAAGCAAACACAACTTAACCTACTACCAGTAGTCAATGACCGACGTTTGACTTTCATCGCGATGTAGCATATCAAAGCCACTGCTGCTGCAGCGCACAATATGAAGAGTCCGCATCCTCCAATCACGTACATACTCTTCTTAGGCTCACTGTGTCCAGACAATCCTCCTCGATGCGTAGTCATCACTGTACACATGCTGCGTACCGGTAATTTTTACGCGCAACAGCAGAATGCTTCGCGCGGCGTCTTAACTATGGCCTGAGCGTCTGTCTGTCTGTCTGTCCGTCCGTCCGTCACACTCTGCGATTGTATCAACACGGCGCCAAGCTAAGATCACAAAACACTGTGGACTGCCCCAAGGACTCTAGTTCTAGTTCTATTCTCTGCGATGAATGCACAAAACATCGGTTTATGCACTTGTTAACGGCAACATTTAAAAACTCGCACATCAAAAACAGCAAAAATCATAAAAATCACAAAAGGTGATATTACCGGATTACACACACACACTGTGTGTTAATGTGCTGCTTAACAATATCACCAGACTCGCAATCAAATAACGAGATCGCGGGTTCGACTTCCACTCGGCCAAGTTAACGACCTTGGGCAAGTTATTCATACACATGCGCCCCTGACACCAAGCAGTAGAATTAAGTTCTATCCAAAGAGCGATGACGCTCTGCAGCTGGGAAGGCAATCGCCGGCATCTCAAAAGGTAGGCCTAATGGCAACTTGCTGCAGGGTTTGGTCAACTTAACCTTCCATCCCTTCGGGGTGGTCAAATCGAGTACATATTAACCTGCATAGCTGTGGTTAAGGCGGGGCGCGTTCACCTGTGTCGGCCCTGTCGGGTGGCTGGAAACACTCTGTGATTCCGCATGGCAGGTGACGCTCCGTAGCTTTTGAGATGACTTACCATAAAAAACGTTAGATATCCTTGACTTTAACTTTATAGCCTGTGTCACCAGTCCTGTAGGCTGGTTGTCTACAAGCCCCAGACGTACGCTTATTGGGACTATTTGCTTTTAACTTCGACGCGTATCCTAATAATGTACCTACTGTTCTTATGACTTATCGGCATAATAAACTGAATGATCTGACATGCAGAATGTGTACTAATAATGTACCCGTGCATTTTGTGCCGTTGCCATACACATCGTTGTAGCCGTCCAGACACGTACACTCGAAACTTCCCTCAGAGTTGCTGCAGTTGTGTGCGCAGCCGCCGTTATTCGTATCACACTCGTTCACGTCTGAAACATGCGGCATAACGTGGCATAGCATATAAACGACCACTATCAAGCTAAACCATCTATAAGTCAAAAAATACTTGCAGAAAGCCTGAACTATCTCAAAAAAGTAAGTAAGTAAACTTGATTAAAACGTAAATTTACTAATAATGTACCCGTGCATTTTGTGCCGTTGCCATACACATCGTTGTAGCCGTCCAGGCACGTACACTCGAAACTTCCCTCAGAGTTGCTGCAGTTGTGTGCGCAGCCGCCGTTATTCGTATCACATTCGTTCACGTCTGAAACATGCGGCATAACGTAGAATAGCATATAAACGACTACTACCAAGCTAAGCCATCTATCATCATCATCATCAAGCGCATGCCCCCAGCTGGAGCGTAACGGTTTCCACGAAGTGCTTCCAGTGTTCTCGATCGTGGGCGTATTTCCAAGCCGAGTTGAGACCAAGATTATGAGGCTGGAGATCTGCTTCCAGGGTACGTAGCCATGTGTGGCGAGGGCGTCCGGGAGGGCGCTTCCACTCTATGGGCAGACCTCGGATTGACGTTTTGAGTGCTTTGAAGATGTCAAGTGACGCATCCATCCTTGCCACGTGACCGAAGAGTCGAAGCAGACTTTTCTGAATCAGCTGAGACAGCTGCGGCGGTGAGCCAGCTCGAAGTCGAACCGTGGCGTTGGCTACATGATCCATGTATGGTATACGGAGAATACGACGCAGGCAGATGTTGTCAAAAGCATCAACCTT
>Ga0209367_1011476_pt1 | contig 11745 bp, 5 predicted proteins | sample WorMetLIZISLAND2_FD_187412 | JGI IMG/M metagenome (GOLD analysis project Ga0209367, IMG submission 187412) | Marine gutless worms symbiont microbial communities from Max Planck institute for Marine Microbiology, Germany - Olavius geniculatus... ... | reverse complement strand
CTGCTTGATGTTTGCTCGATGTTTGCTCGATCGTGTAAGGGGTATAAAGCATCAAAATTTTTTATGTGCGGGGTCTAAGATGTTTTGTCTAAAAATGTGTAACTTGTAAGTTAACATTGTAGTTAAATTTTTTAAATATAAAATTAGAATATTAGACCTAAAGACTAATATGCGTACCAATAAAGCTTATCGCTATTAACGTCATCGTCAGCATCAACGTTATCTATAGTGCTTGGCGCGTCTGACCTGAAGCCAGATTATGAGCGGTCGTCTGAGGTATCCGTCAGGATGGTAGGACTGATAGAGCCAGTAAAACATATGTGCTCCAGGACGTACATCCACGTAGCCCCAGAACTCTGTCTCATTTTCGTTAGAACGATATCTCGACTCCGATGACTCAGAACGTCGAGCCTTCTTGTTCAACCCTTCCACATTGAAGACATGCTCTATACGCCAAAGCCAGTTCGAGATGCTATCAAATCGTTTAATCTAACGATATCCCTATACGTACAATCACGTTTTAACTTCAGCTAGATTGGCTGTTACTCGATTTACTCACCCAGGAGGGATGGAAGGCCGAGTTGACCTAGGCGGATGGTTACATACCCAGATGGCTTACTTGCTCGCAGGCACCCATTGCAGTGCTAACCCGGCCCGGCGTAGAGTAACTTCGTTTATCGGATAAAACACGTTACCGCTACGTCAAGCCACCAGTATTGAACATACGCATTGCAAAGGCAATAGGATGCCAGGGACAGTAACGTATACCGGTAGGTGTCGTTAAACACTGCGTCTCAAAAAAGTTTTTTCCCTTTTTCTTGTAATGTCTTTGTCAGATTTTATCCGATTTTGCTATTTTTTGGCAAAAACATAGCAGAGAAAATTTAAAACAAACAAATGTACATGGAGTATTCACATCTTGTTTTGTATGTTCGTACTGTACTTTGTAATAACTAGCGACGCATCAGAACGCACACTGCGACGTCGGCCACTTTTCGTTTAACTTGTCATTAAACCGGAATTTCTCAACGTTTTAGAAGCTCATTTCAATTTTTAACATTTAAAAAAAAATTACAAATTAACTTTTAGCTTTAAGCTGTCAAATTTATGTAAATTTTCTATCAAAATGCAAACTTCATCGGCGCAGATCGCTGCATGATCTCGTTTGGTGCTTTGGCCTGCACCAACGTGTCATCAGCGAGGCAATCGAATATATGGCGTAAACGGCTACACGCCAGCTGTGTGATAACTGGTGGAGGAAACCTTAAACACTTGCTCTGATAATACGAACATTACCTGATAGTTATCTGATGTGACAATTTAACTTTTATGTGAAGACTTGCATATTTAATGCTATACATATATATAGGTCTACTGTATGCCATAAAATATTTGCCAGATTTTACACGGTACAGTATAAACATGTAAAACCAGATGCAATAGGCTGTGCATTTGTGTGTGTTTTAATTTCTTGCTGTATGTTTTTGCCAAAAATTAGCAAAAATCGAACAAAACCTGACAAAGATGTCGCAAAAAAATAATTTTAGACACAGTGTATAGTTAAAACACCAGCGATAAAGAAAATGCCTTTCAAAGTGAAATATACCAGCTAAAATGCATTTCAAATTCTACATTTTCCCAACAAATCTTAAGTTATATCAACCGCTGAGCTAATAATATGTTGATTATCTATTAATCCGAATGTCGGTCGTTTTGTAAGCCTACCGAAAGCAACAGAGCTGCGTGCCCGTACCACCAAGACGCTAGCGAATAGGCCGAGAAACAGACGGCATAGCAACCACTCCATTTTCGAGTATTATAATACAAGTCAGCTAACGGACAAAGTTCGTCGTTTGCAATGCTGACTGTGCATATACGCTAAAACGTTGATGCAGGCTCCGCGGTTAAACAGGATGTTTTAGACGACACAATTTCAGGATGTAGCAAAACAATCAAATTACTGCTTGTCGCCAGATAATGCAGTACTAACAGCTGAAGCTGAACAGATATATTTCAAACAGATGCTTGATACAAGAACTAATACTACCAAACAGTTATAGAATAATCTAGCAAAAAAGGACAAAATAGCAATATCAAAGTTGCTTGTAAATAATGAAAATGTAACAGATAGCTAAAAAATCAGTAATTGCTTTAATAATTATTTTTGTACAGTAGAAGAAAGACTGAGTAAGAATTTAGCACATTCAGCTACTAACTTTAAAAATTATTTACCTACCGCATTAAAACAAAGCATGTTCTGTTTACTCACCACCGGCTCAGAGATTGTAAACACATTATTTTTAGTTTAAAAAATAATAAGTCACCTGGACTTGGTAACATCGGTCCCAAAATTATTAAAGCTATTGCTGAGATAGTTGCTGAAACATTGTCTTTTATATTTACCATGTCATTTGTTAAAGGTATTGTCCCACATCAGTTAAAGATATCCAAAGTTATTCCAGTGTATAAAAGGGGTAATAAAAATTCTTCTGCTGGTAACAGATTTATTTCACTGTTAAATGTCTTTGAAATTTTTTTTGAAACTGATGTATGAGAAACTTTATGATTATTTATCTCTTAATAATTTGTTATATGATTATCAACTTGGCTCTCGTAAATATCACTCTACTTCTACTTTCCTAGCTCTTATTGATGTAATGGATGATGTATGTATACTCGTTTATTACACAAGTTGACAGATCGCAACTGAACATACGAAGAACAAACTACTAAAACGATAAAAACAGAAAAGTTTAAAACTCAATAGCACTGTTTATATAGCATCCGACTTATGAAATTACAGTCCGATAAGTGATTGTCATGATCAGGAAGAGAGGGACTATGTGAGCGAAGCCTAAGACTGTAATGTTGCGATGCCGTGGAGAGGGCGGAAGCATAGAGTGCAAAACATGGTTAGAATTCATGCAGGTTTTACTAAATAGGTTATCGTCAATGTTCCCACACAGTTCTTCAAATTTAACATTGACACGCAGTCAGTATGATGCGGGCAATATCACTTTTTGTAATTGTTGCTGTTTTCGATGTGCAAGTCCTTAAATGTTGCCGTTAACAAGTGTATAAACTGATGTTTTGTACATTTATCTTGACAACAGTTGACGAAGCGGTGTGCGGTTACAAAGATACATGAACGTAGTACGTAAGCCTAAGGAAACGTGAACGAAATATTCGACTAACTGATGTAATCGAAACTGCGTACGAAATGTTAGCGCGGCGTCAGTTAGTCGGATGAACAGTACTAGGAGCCAGGTCTTAAATGAACCACGCCGATGTTGATAAGACGTTATGCATGCGGGCTGGAGCGACATTTTGCACGTTCTAATTAATACGCTTATCGAACGCGCCGTTTTGACGACGTCGAGGCGTTTCGCTAAGTTCGTCATTAATCGTCGACAAAACGCCGATAATGCGACCTTAGCTGCGGTCGATGACTGCGCTCCCTGGCGAACGAACGGCAGAAGAGATCGACGTATGCTCTATACACGACGGTGGGATGGGCCGTAGTCTATATCTAATGCTGGCAATTATCTCTGGGCTAATTGCGGCGGCTGCACCATGTTGAGGTGATTAACTCGAACCAGTCAACCACCAGCTGTCTCAGCCATTGCTGATATAGATCGATGCCATTTAGCCCGCGGCGGAGCCTGTGTTCCCGGCCAATTCGCTGCCGCATATGCGATCGAGCTTGTTTAATTGTTTTGTCGTTTTGTTTAATAATTGGTATTTTCCAATCAAGCAAATGTCGGCATACGTCGTTGTTCAGCTTTCGACACGTACAGCGTATTTGCCCTGACTAACTGGTTTGCCAGAGTCACTGCTATGTGTGTGTCAACGTACGGCGACGACGCCAAAGACAAACAGCCATTAAATTCCCAATTATGGTTTTTTGTCTGTCATTGAATAAGCTTGGAATCCAACCGAAACAGGGAGCCCACACGAAAACATCTAGAGTCCAAAAATCGAAATAATTGCGTAAAGTCTACCTTATAACGTACGTTCTAACAGTTTTAAACTTGAGATAACGTAACGGTGACGTCTATTTGCTATTTTTATTTTTTAATGTACTTTTAAGCCCACAATAATTGCTATAGGCTACCGTGACACTCGACAGCGAAGTATATAAAGTTTGATTATCTGATGAAGCTACATAAAAATCGGTATTGCAATTAGTCTTGAAAGTTGTTTTTAAAGTTAAAACTTATTAAACTTTTCGTTTATAATTTAACACACTAAATGATAGTGAAATTACAAGACAGACAAACCGACAAACGCAATGTAATTTATGGATACGTGCAATGCCATTGTGCCGTAGTTTGAGCTACAGTATTCAGGATGGCCCAAAAAGTAAGCTATTGCATTTTGTCTATATCCTTGCGAAATATTGACCAATTTTTACAATTTTTTTACCAGTAGACTGTGTAAAAAAGCTGCTACTCATCGGCATGTATACTACGCTTGTCATGTCGCTACACTACTTTGTAAAACGTAAATATTAAAAAAACTAGCAATATTTACAGATAGGCAGAAGGTATAATGATAATTTATTAATTTTTAAAGTATTTAACTAAATGTTAAATATGAATTATAGTAAGTGTCAAAAATGTTTACATATAGCTACAGAGTAAGTTTTAATATTTCGGCAAAATAATGCACAGCTTGTAAGGCCGCACGATCGAAATACAATGCCCATGCAGTTAACTTAGCAAAATTGGAGCCAACCAGCTGTACATTAAACATTTAGGCACAAAATGGTTCAAATAATTCGAAAATACTGTTCAATATGTCCTTCATTGTTCTTTACATTTACTATAACTCACATTTAACATTTCAGTTAAATACTTTCAATGATTTACCATTAGACCTTCCGCCGATCTGTAGAAATTGTTGTTTTTTGGATATTCATGTTTTACACAATAGGTGTGATGTGCGTGCCACTGAGTAGAAAATTTCTTAAGAGTTAACTAGTAAAAAATTGTGAAAATTGGTCAATATTAAGTGAAGATATGGTCACAGTGCAATAGCTTACTTTTTGGGGGCCACCCTGTAAAAGCGCTGGCGGCAGACCATGCAGGTTAGCTGGTTTGATCTCCTGGCGTTTAAGCATTCATCCGCAGCTTTAGCACTATCGGTATTACGACGGTAATACTGAATCTGCTCTTGGTACGACCCACAGAGAACGAACTTTCAGCAACAGCCTACGGCCATGATCACATTTTATGTACACCGGGCGAAGATTATATTATTATTAGTTACTATGCGGCACGATACCTGGCTGGGCGTTTTTTTATTTCCGGCCGGAGGCGGGACCCAGACTAAGGATGAAAGCGACTATAGGTTTATTAGCCTGTAGGTTTTTGGTAACAAGCCAGTACACTAAGCCGATTGCGACGCCCAGAACACCAATCATCACCAGGCTTACCTGAGCGCAGGTGAGAAGCAGCCAAGGCGTTGCCTAGATGCAAAATCTCACCGACTATGGACGCAAAGCTTCTGGGTATATGCGCATACACGGTGTACATAAAACGAGCCAACAAACTATACGCGAAACTTCTGCCGATTTGCTTGTTCTTCTGACGACAGCAAAATGGCGCATCTTGCGTGCGTGCGTGCGCGACGAAATGAAATAGTGACACAAAACCATTATGAGTCTCTTGCGATCGCCAGAAAAATTGCCAGTAAGCCTAATTTATCGTACACTTCAATTTCATTTTAATTGAAATGCATATAATATTACGGCTGGAGTTCGACTAGTGACCGTTAAAAAATTTTCAGCATACTATGGACAGTGGATTGACACATTTTATTCCACGGTTACCTATTTAAGCGGTAAACCTAAATGCGGTGTCGTTCGGCTGGACATGCGTGACTGCACCGGTAGGGAAGTGATACCACTTTAGACAGAACGGTATAGCACGAGTGTGTCCATGAAATAAAAAGCGAAGTTGGACATGGTTTTCCCTATGAACAACTACGGACGCGATTCCCAAGTTGGGACAAGAATCTTTTCCATACGCTGCGCCAAACGCCTGGAACAGTCTGCCGCCGTCGTTTTAAAAACTAGATCTATCTAACACTGCGTATTCTAAACGGGACCCAGAAAAATAACAGTTTCAGCGAACGTTTAGTCACCAATTTAGCTTTTTTATTTAGACAGATGCTATGCTTTATGTCAAATTTTATTTTGTAAACCAGTAGTCATTAGCCGACCGTACTTAAGTAACGGTCGAGCTGTTGTGATGATTGTCGTCCGTCCGTCCGTCTGACCGTTTGTCTGTCACCGATGTTCTGTGGCTAAACGGTGCAAGATAGAGCCTAGGTTGTTATTGATCATTGATAGGAAGTCGCACAGTGGCTTTCAAATGACATGAAAGTCATGGACCTTGGATGACATTGAAGGTCACTGACAACCAGTACGGTCGGCTATTCCAGCCACAGCTGGACTTCTTGTTTTAGTAAATGGGTATTTTTGATTAATTGGTTAATTGATTGTTTGACTGACTTATAGACTGGCTTGAGACAAGTGTTAATTCTGCCACCATTCTGTCATCGACGATATCTCGACGGCCGAAAATGACCGAAGCACATGCAGAGAAACAGACGGACGAGATAGATGGTTATTGCCGCTACCAGCAACAGTGACATTGCCGGCGGTCATCATAATAATATAATCGTATCATCATCGTTAGGCCACACACACACACACACACACAGGCGCAGACCGTCAGGCAGTCACACACATCCGGCACGGCTTTCGTCGCCTCTAGCTGCCTGCCACCGTGCAGACCTCACACGTGATCGTTGTCAGATAGCTAGACGAACAGATTGATACTAAATTGTAGACCAGGTGTGCCGCACACACGTTATTATGTGGCCGAGCGTATTAAGCTGTTTCTTGATCGCGTGGACAGTTATCAGTCTCCAACTTATAACTGACAGTATTTTACAGACGCACGCGATCGTCTTCATGCTTACTTTTTGCACGTCAGTAAGCCTAACTCATGTCTCAGACGCAGTAACGTATTTTACGATTATTTCCGTCACAAACCTAATTGTTACGCGCGACAGCAGAATGCTTCGCGCGTCTTAGCTATATGGCCTGGGCGTCTGTCTGTCCGTCCGTCTGCCACACTGCTGTACTGTATCAAAACGGTGCAAGTTAGGATCACGTAATCTTCACTGCGGGATGCCCCAAGGACTCTAGTATTTCGTGACGAAATTTCGAGCCCTTGGGTAAAGGGGTTCCTCTCAAACTAAAGCGTGAAAGAATGATACCCCCTTAAAAGTTTTTATTTTACCACTATCGGCTCGTCTAGTGTAAAAATGTTTGCAGATATTCACATACATGCTGCTTATTATAACAAGCGCTGGTGATGAGCTTTATAAGGGTCTCAACATCGATGACCTTGAACAACCATGAGCTTTCCAAAAAGGGGTTTAGTGAATTTTTTTGCCATTTTGCGCTGCGGCATACATTATACGAGTAAATTGAGCAGAAATGGCTGGAGATAAACCAAGAAAACCTACCCATGAAATTTTCAGCATTGAACGTAAATTTTAGTGGTCCCGACTTCCTAGGTTCAAGGAAACCTGCGCACGCGGGCGTCAAAAGGGGTATCAATTTGAAAGTGGTTATTTAACCGTTATTGGCTCGTCTAGCGTGAAAACGGTTACATATAGGCACAAACATGCTGCCTATCATAACAAGCACTAACGACAAGCTTTCTAGCAGTATCAACATCAATGACCTTAAATGACCTAACCTGAACCCTAACCCTGACCAAACACTAACCATAACCATAACCCTAACCTTAATCTTAAGCCGTAAACCCTACAGCATAATATTCACACTAATTTTAGTCAGTAGCGCGTATACTGTCTTTAATGTCGTACTTTAGAAGGTGACTGCGATTTTTCGTTTTGACCTATCCGATAGATTACAGGCTATTTGACCGGCTGCCGGTCAAATAGTCAGTGCGTTTAAAATGTGTTTCATAATGACTTAGTTTAACTTCGGAGTAATAGAACTTGTTAGAGCGAACGCAGGACACTAATGCTCATATAGGAAGAATAGTAGGCTTAATATATGCAGATGAGTCGTGTCTAGCACGCAAAAGACGAGAATGGCAAAGCATTGCAATCGAATCATTTATGCAGTTGATTTTACTGCCCAAAGCTTGAGGCATATACAATATGGCGCATGACTAGACCACCAAAGCAGCGTCTCGGCTTGCTATCCCCGACGATAGATATAATTATAATTTCAAGCTGCCACGCACGTACTTAGGTCGGTTCAAATGCGTGTCGTTTTACAGCGAGCGGCCGGTGGCGTCGCTCCGGGAAATGCCGACACCGCGATGACGGATAATTGTTTCCGAATTATTATTTCAATGTCATTATCTCGAAGCACACAACTGCGAATCTTTAGAAATACTTTTTTACACAAAAGTACTGAAATTGGAAAAAAACACATGATGATATCAGTGTTTCATTTTGATGCTGACTTTCATTGCATGTAATTTGGGTAATTTTCAGTAGCAAATTAGCAATGCGAATGAAAATTTCTTACATCAACGTTCTCATATGCTTAATGTATTTTCGCATGTCGCAACCCAAAAGATAAATACGGTAGGGAAGACTGACGCGATTTGAGTTTCAGAACTGTTTTAGTATAAAATACATTCTCCAGAATATGTTGAAAAGCACGTTATGCTTTAGTGATTTTATGAGTGGTAAGAAAAGTAAGTAAGTCATTAAGTGCATAATAAGTTATAATAAATTCATCAAATTACAACTTTTTATTATTGTTTTTGTAATTTGCTGAATTTATTATAACTTATTAAGTTAAGTTTCAACCTATGAGTTTACTCAAAGATAAGTAATTGCGTATTTACAGTGCAAAATATCAGCCAGTGGCCGAATCAAAGGCACTTGGCTAAGCTGCTAGGCGGCAGTAGGCCTAGGTCTGCTAGAAGCCGGAACAAGTAGTAGTTTAGTGTTACTGGTTTTTCTACGCCCATTAAGATGCATTTTTCGCACTGCACTTTGTTGCGAGTCATGATGAGCACAGTTTTTTGCGCCGTTAGCAGATGTTTTTACTTACTTACTTGTTTATTTGTCTAAATTCTTTTTCCGTTAATTCACACGCACCAGAATTAATTGCTAGGTTTAGGATTAGGGTTACGAATATGGATAAGGTTAAGGTTGGGGTTATGGTCAGGTTTAGGGTTATGGGTAGCATTAGCGTTAATTATAATAATTCGGGTGCGAGTGAATTAACGGACAAATACCTTTTATCTGAACTACGTATTGCGTACGAACACAAATTTTAGGCCGGAGTTAAGTACGAATGCCGCTCATCGGCAGTAAAATGTCGAAACAAAGCGATGCTAAACGCTGGGGACATCGGGCGTGAGTCCACGATGAGAACAACAACCGTTAACGATCATCAACATCGTGCTCGTTAAACTGCAGCCGGTGTCACAATATAGGATCGCCTCCCAGAAAAGTCTCCCCCTCCGGCCGACAATTTATCGGCAAAAATCCTTCCCGCTCGGCGGCCGTGCGGGAGGAACGGATTTTTACCGGTGAATTGTCGGCCGGAGGGGAGACTTTTCTGGAGGAAGCGATCCTATAATGTCACCGGCCGGCCTTTTGTCCTGCCTGTCTCTGTCTCTATCAATTCAGTGCTGATTGCTATTCGTGCACGTTTATAATAAGCGTCGGCCACCGCGAAGTCGCCAGAGGGCACCACGCACCGTGACATTTGAATTTTACGAGTCAGCGTGTATGATAATAGTATAGCTGGCGGATGAGGCGATGATGTGCGTTGCATGCGCGCGGTGCGTAAGCCACACGCGCTCTCGTCAATACACCGTGTCTCAGAAAAAAACAGTCAAAATTGTTTTTGTCATAACTTTGTCAAATTTTCACTAAATTCGATAATGCTTGGCATGAAGATGCCCATACGATAAAATTATGAAAGGTGCACTTAATTTCCATTTCACCTAATTTATGTGAACGCACTACCATGTGAAACATAGATGTTCCAAATTGTTGCGTAAGGCTGAGTTATTAAAAAGTTAACGCTGTAACGACTTAATTAAGCACAAAATAAATTTCAATGTAAATTATTTAGCAAAATCATATGTTTGTATAACAACTCGCTTGCAAATCATCAGAATTTATGTCCAAACTTGGCTCCGCATACAAAGACAATGACTTGGATGCAACGCCACTGGCTGATAGCGGAATCAACAAATGACTGATCAAACGACATTCACTTATCGATTAGACGTGTTTTAAGCTCATCAGTCAGCTATTTTGTTGTTTGCTGTTTTTACCATAAAATATTTCATACCACAAAATTATTAAACCACGTGGCACTCTCTGTCGAATTGATGATGCAAAAGTAAGCAATCCGATACCAATAGCCACCGCGTAATATAACAATTTGGAGCATCTGTGTTTCACGCGGTAGTGCGTTAACATAAATCAGGCGAAGTGGAAAATGAGTGCATCTTACATAATTTTATTGTCTTGGCCATTTTTATGCCAAAAACTATCAAAATTAGTGGAAATTTGACGAAGTTATGACAAAAACAATTTTGACTGTTTTTTTCTGAGACACGGTGTAGTTCGTGCTGCTGCGTGACATCTACGTAAGTAAGTAAGTAAATAAGTGATGCCGTGCACAAACATCCCGAACACGCGAAGCAGACGTGCCACAGAAAATCCTCTTTCGTTTCGTATGCCTACTCTGTTAGAAAAACGTTCATCAGTTGATCACTGTATTTTATGTCACGATTCTAATACCTCCATTTTATGTTGAACATTCCTGTTTTAAGCGCCATCTCTGCAGCTGCAAATTATTCGGCCTTTTGCGATACTTTTCTTTGTAGCGTAGTCTGTCTGTCGGTGGTCTGTCGTTTGACACATTCGTGCACTCTCCTTAAACCCTTTGACGGATTATGATGCTATTTTATTTTTCGTACGCTACGTTTCTACCGTAGCGAAGAGGAGTATATGAGATCAGTGTAATATTGAGGACCGAGCGACCGACGACCGACCTCTGTTCCTGGAAGAGCCTTTTGGAAGAACTTCAAACGGCCATATCTCAATAACGGTGCTAGATAAACGCATGGTCACTATGGACCACTCATAGGAAGGTATAACGAGATAAATGGCAATAGCGTTATCCATTATTATTGGAATTTTTGTTCCTCTCAGTTCTTAAGATCGGGCAATATTTTATAAACTTCGGCATGCAATCAGAGGCTGAACGGTAGTTCAAGCCCTGTGTTAACGGCGACTTCTCTTTCTTATGGGAAAGCCAAAAATTCGACCCCCCACAGAATCAAAACCCCTGACCCGATTAAGATAAAATTTGGCAAGGTTAATTACGTCGGCGAGGGGACCCGTCATGCAAAATTTTATGCAAATCCCTCCAAGGGGGGCTTTCCGGCAAATGGGTGAAATATACGCAAAAATTTTTGTAGCTATATACCTTTTTTTAGTCAACTCACCTACAGGTCAGACCCTTCGGCCGATTTTTGCGCGCGATGGCTCAAACTACGCGGTCTCGCGCAAGGATGTGCCTTTTGGGAGTTAAAAAATTTGAAATTAATATTTAACGTATTTATTCAAAAAAATTCCAAAAAATTACAATGGCGCCTATGGGGAAAATTAAGCAATTCTTTAAACGGTCATAACTTTGGCTGTGTATAAGAT
>Ga0209367_1011475_pt1 | contig 11745 bp, 9 predicted proteins | sample WorMetLIZISLAND2_FD_187412 | JGI IMG/M metagenome (GOLD analysis project Ga0209367, IMG submission 187412) | Marine gutless worms symbiont microbial communities from Max Planck institute for Marine Microbiology, Germany - Olavius geniculatus... ... | reverse complement strand
AAATAGTAAATAGTCTAAATACGTTTAAAACATAAAAATTATATGTGTTTTTAAAACTTTTTTTCATTTTTCTAACTTTCTATATTCTACAGGCAGGTCCCATAAACGTCTTGGGCCCTGGGTAATTTACCTACTACTCTCCATCTTGAGGGGACTGGGTGCGTTAATTTACGCATTAATTAATGCATTAAAAAAATTAACGCCTTGACAGCTCTAATTCTGATTATTTGACTGCCATTTTTAGCTATCTCAGCACCGATGTTTTGTATCTGCTTTCTGTTTGAGGTCAGCGTTACTCCCCCCTCGACTCCGAACACGCTGAATGTTAAGTTGTTTGAAGAAAAGTTAGATGTAGAAATACAGATATATAATTTTGAATGTAGACAGATTTACAAAGGCAACAAAAGTGAAATCAAAATTTTCATTTTGATGGCCGAGAGCCATTTTGATAATATCTTTCAAATAAATGATAAAAATGACCAGGTAAATCAGACAGGGTTGTTAAACAAGGCAGATATGATTGCAAAGCAGATTGGGTTATATTATTTATAGATTATCATGATATGGATATCGAAGAAATTACCATAAAATTATTGAAAATTGAGATTCCTACAGGTACTGGAAAAAGAGTCAACTGGATAATAAATGTACACAGCAAGCGTAGTATTATTCAGATTAGAAGCAAAGATACAATATGTCTTGCAAGGGCAATTGTAGTAGGCCTAGCAGTAAATCGCAAAGAAAAATTGCAAAAAAAATATTAAAACATAATATGACAGAGACCGAGGTGAAGGATATTAATTATCGTCGGCAAATTAAAACACAAATCAATGAGGGAATACTTTCAGACAATGATAAGACATATTTGGTACAATGAGAAAAATTCTAAAGGTTTTAGCACAGGCCATACACAGAATATATAATATCCCAATAAAGCAAACTGGTAATGATTTTCAAGATGTTAAGTTGTTTGAAGAAAAGTTAGACATAGAAATTCAGATATATTACTTAGAATCTAGAGAGATTTACCGAGGTAGTGAAAATCAGATCAAAATATACATTCTCATGTCTGACAATCATGACGATGTAATTACAAATCTTGAAGCTTTCGCCTGTAAAAATCCATATGGCAATACATCCAGAGATAACAAATGTAAGCTTTGTGGGGACAGAACTAAAGGTGATATAGAAAAACCAGAAGTTTCTTGCATGAAGTGCCACAAGTATTTCTATGGCCAATTGTGCTTTGATAAGCATATGGCGAATAAAAAATGTATCGAGCATTCATACCTTGTTTTTTTTATTCCTTCTGTTTTTGTCCCTTTCTTCTTCGTTTCTTTTTCCTTTTCCTTGCCCTCAAAATTGTAGCTAGGGGGTCTGCGGGAGTACTTTTCTGGGGGGTAAAAGTTGACCTCCCCAGACAAGTTCCAGTGGAGAGGTCATCCTCATGCAGGTCATCCTCATGCAGTGGGGGTTAAACCTCCCAACTCCCTGGCAAATCAAACACTGCGCACAATAACGCACGAGAAGGTGCGACATCAATGTAAGTAGACGACACAACGCGCGACAAGATGCGCAGAGATGATAGGCCTATACGACAACAACGACTCGGAAACTAAGTGTTAGGGCTTAGTATCGACCTAATGCGATTAATAAAAAATAATTAATAATAAAAATATTCTTGGCTGGGATTTAGACCTAAGACCTAATTTAGACACTAATAATGGACTACTGTAGGATACTTAGGTCTGGTGTGAGTCATTGACCTGGCGCCAAATGCACTTGGTGACTTTTTACCTTGATCTTGACCTTGACCTAGATATGTCAAAAAATATACTTTATGGCCTCAGACTCCAACTTTGACCTAGATATGTCAAAATGTACTTGACCTTTGACCTTGACTTTGAACTTGATCTGCCAATTTCGTCTGAAAGTCCACTTTTATGCTCAAAACTGGAAGTTATATAATGGACGGGCAATCTCTTCCTACTCACCACTATCTTTAGAACAAGTTTAAGGGTAAAATAATGCGTATTATATGCGAGATTTTAAGGTAAGAAACATCATTATGAGTCTGCTGAGGTACTTCATGTTGCTTAAATCAAGGTATCCTACTTTGGGGCAGCACCAGAAACTAAGTTAACAAAATCAGCAGTAAAAACAGTAGCTGCTGTCAACATCAGGTCATCAAAAGTAGCATGCTAAATCGATGCTTTTTCATCCAACTTGAAAATGGCACCTAATCCACTATCCATTCTCTGTGTCCACAGTACATTATCAGCGACTTAAAATTCTTCCAAAATTTAGGTTTCGGCTGTCTTAGCCCCTACTTTACCTTTCCACTTCAGATTTGGTATGTTTCTCATCGACTTCGTGTGTTATATATATGCACTTCATTAGTTTTTTGTTACTTTTATCTGTGTAGACAACCTGGTGAAGATGTTGACAGCGGAATGTCAGTTAGAAAGGTTTCTTGCGGATAATCCTCCAAGTGAGAAGAATGTGGACACAGCTGCCGTGGAGCTGCCTGGTATACAGCAAGAACTGATGAAGGTCGCTGCTGCGCATCCCAAGGTATGTGTCTGTCCTATCAGTGTGTTGTGATTCTCATGAGTTCATTTTACAAAGGTCTTGGTCGTTTTCTCAAAGCCAAAAGGCCAATGTCTTGGTCTGTCTCAAGACCAGAGATTAAAGGTCTTGTTTCTGGTCTCAGGTTTTTTAAAGAAAGGTTTCTACAACAGCTCTGAGTAAATTGATAAATTTGCGTAGATCTCCACTAGTCGACTAGTCATGTTTATAGTTGTTGTGTGTGCATCGGTTGGAGATGAGGCAGCAGATACCAATGCTGTTAGCTGTGCCCTTTGTGATCACCAGCGGACATTGCTGTAGTTGTGGTAGTACTTGTAGTAGTATTTGTAGTTGTTGTTTGTCTGTCAGATGGAGATGAAGCAGGAGATACTGATGTTGCTGGCTAAGATCAGGTCAGGGATGGCCAACTAGCTGAAATAATTTAACTGATAACTAAATTTTGGTAAAAAAATAAGCTACTGCATTTTTAGCAGCCACCTTAGCAGTATGGTTAACGAAACGAATAATTTTTAATAAAATTTTTTCCAACCACTTTGCAACTGTTTTGCAAATGGCTAGTTTAGATGTTAATTTGTGCAACATGGTTGACAAATGTGACAATAGATTGAAATTTGTCGTCATCAAGAAATGTTGATATTTCTTTACAAGTAAATTTTTACTTTAAGAAAAATTTAACACTTGAAATGTAAATTACATGAATAAAGAACTCACTATCATAATTTATGAATCTGTGTATTTACTCTTGTGACTGTTGAACTTTAACAAGAAGTCTGAGCTAATGTTCATGAAATGCGAGGGAGCCAATAGCAGTTCTTGTTCGCAGGTAATCTTTGTCTATCTTCATCCATTTCGTCGCAGTTCTCTTTTTTACAGTTGAAAATCCCCCAAAAATCACCAAAACCCCTTGTTTTGGTGGTTCAGGTCATTCAAGGTCATCGTTGATACAAGTAAAAAGCACATCACCAGTGCTTGTTATGATAAGAGGCACATCTGTGCCTGTCTGCAATTGTTTTCACGCTGGACAAACCAGTAGCGGAAAAGTAACCACTTTCGGGGGGTATGCTTTTTTGACACCCACATGCACAGGTCTCCTTAACGTAGGAGGTTGGGACTTAAGACTGCTGAAATCTACATTCAGTGGCACAATTTTCATACGCAGGTTGTCTTGGTCTATCTCTAGCTATTTCAGCGCAATTCAGTCTTGAAATGTGTGTCACAGCTCGAAATTGCGAAAAATTCAATAAAACCCCTATTTTTGGGGTTCGGAGTCATTGAAGGTCGTCGATGTTGACATTCCTAAGAAGCTCGTCGCCAGTGCTTATTATGATGGGCAGCATGTCTGTGTCTGTCTGCAACCATTTTCATGCTAGATGAGCCAATAACAGTAAAATAACATTTTTAGGGGGTGTTCCTGTTTTGCCCCCTCGTTTGTGTGGACCTCTTCACCCAGCGGCATGAAATTTTGTCGTGAAATACTAAAGACACTAAGCTATCATATGGTGAAAACTCGAAGTCTCTCTCACCTGGGCTTGAATTGGTACCGGATCGTGACAGACAACAAGACAGATGGATGGACAGATGAAGAGATGAATAGCTAATACGCACTATAGCTATGCTGGCACATACAAATTGTGCGTGATTTAACTGATTCTTTAAATGAAATTACAAACTAAGCATTAGTAATTAAACTGCTGTTTAACTAAACTATTTTTTATTAAACTATTGATCTGTCTAAAATAAATTAATTAAACTATTACTTCACAGCATTTTAGTTAATGTTTGCCCATCACTGGATCAGATACGCATTGGGTGACCACCAGGGAGCGTTGGATCGGCTGGAGGAGGTCCAGTTAGATAGTCTTCCACTCACTGATGATATTTCCAGCCGCAAGATGAAGCTCGTTGGCGAATGCTTTGCTATCAAAGGTTGCCAGAACTCGCCGTTTATTTATTGCGTCATTAGCTTGACTGTTTTTCTGGCTCAAGCAGTAGCAGCGTGGCAAGAGGGGGTAGAGACAATTTTTTTTTTCTTCGTAAAATTTTAGTTTGTTAAATTTTTTGGGGTTGGAAAATTCTCTTTCGAAAATGTCGAATAGAAAACTTTGTGTTGGAAAATTGCCACTTCTTGTTTGCAAGAATAATAAACTGCGATGCCACTGCTCGAGAGTGATGCACTGCATTTCCCCATTCTCTCTGGCTTTGACATTGCGCGACTTCACTTTTTGACTTAGACTTTCACTGAAACTTTCGCTGAGCCTAAACTTCGGTCTAAGTACCTACTTAAGTCAAAAAGTGAAGTGATTTCGCTGAGCGAAAACATGGCGACTAACACGGATAGTTAGTGAATTAAAACAGTCTTGGTACCAAAAATAAACACCGTAATGGCTACACAATGACGTAATATTTGCGTGCGCGGCACAATTAAATTAGCAAGTCCAAGCGTAACTGGTTGATTTATTTCCTGTTAGGTTTACCGGTTTTCCGCCATTTTTAATCGTTTAGTTGAACTTTGGTCTAAGTGCAGACTTTAGTGTTCAGCTTTAGCTTTCGCTCAGCGAAAAGGCTCAGTGAAAGTCTTAAGTCAAAAAGTGAAGTTGCCCACTGTGTCTGTAGCAAATATTAGAGTTGCAAAAATAAACACTTATTAGGAGACTAATTGTTAAAAAATTTGGAAGGTTAATAAAAATTTAAAATAAAGTCACATCAATTAAAACATTTTTATTATAGTAGTACATGTGTTAGTTGTAGTTGTATTAGTTTTAGTTGCTTGGTTTGCCATCAAAGATTGCTATGTATTTATTGCATCATTGACCTGGTCAGTGGTCATAGAACACATTGTTCAGTTTTTGCCACTCATGAGGTTTAAAGCAGTTTAAGCTGGCAGAAGCTTGATTTAAACTGACAAAAACTTGGCATGGAGTAATTATTTTGTCGATCGAGACCAACCGAGCCACAAAGTCACCACTGTCACTATTGCTGATTGATTGATAGTGTTAGATTTAATTCAGAGTTAGTGCCGCAGCAGCACATTTTTCTTAACAGTTAGTGCATCAGCAAAAATAGCAAGTTTCTGTTGTCAGGGCAGAGGAAAGCTGTGTAGGTGATAGTTAATGTTTATTACATTTGCCATACGTGTGCAGGTTTGTGCCTGGAGAAGCTGCCCACAGTTGCAATGAGTAGATTCAGACAAGCTGAGAGGGAACAACTCATCATTAGATGCTTTGAACTCTCTGGAGATATATCTCTACTACAACTACAACAACGACAGGTTGTAGCAGTAATAGTAGTTAAGTTCAGCCTCCTAATTGTTACGTGCCATCAAACCAGAGTGAGTAGATCGGCAAGTAAATAAGTAGATGATAGTGTTAATTATAATGAGGCTCCGGCACTATTCAGTCGCTAGATGGCGCCACCATGTGATCTTACCGGCCACATTATCGCTCAGACGCAAACAACGCATTAGCAACTGTAAAACGAATGATACTAAAGTTTTATTTCTCGCATCGCTTACCTTTTATAACAACACCATGTCGAATTATATTATATTCTTAATAAGAACTTACTAAGAAAAGTTACAAGAATTATGAACGAAAATCTGAACATTGGCCAGAGAGGCTTATGGCTATAGACAACTTCTTGGCTACAGTAACATCTTATAAGAAGAACATAATGAACAAGCAACACTTCATTCGTGCTGTACATTAATTCAACAGCCTTTTTTACCGAAACATTTTCACTGCTCAATTATTTATATTTCTTCAAAAATCAGTAGGCCTAATAAGCCCATACAACTGTGCTTCTACGTAGGCTAATGCATGGCTGTAGTGGACTAAAAGCTGGTCTGGCAGCTAGTTGCATAAATAAGTTTTTGCCAACTGTGATTGACCAAAAGATTTGAGGAATAATTAAGCACTTAGGCTAGGCTAGCTTGAAACAACAACGAATAATGACTGTGTATAGCCACGTCATTAATTTAGTCTTTCCAAACTTCATTCCGTACACATCTGCAGATATAGGCGTGATTACTTTTACTTACCTGGGTATTTACTGATTTTCTGACAACCTGACCCGAGGAAAGCCCAGCAGCAATCATCCGTGTCAGCAGGTGGCACTAGAAATCTGAAGCTGGGGGGGGCAACGGGAGGGCAAGGGCCAGGGCACAGGGGAGCAATAAATGTTTTCGTGTGTGGGCCAAATGTCAACTTTATTCAGTTGTTGTGTGTGAGGGTAAGCGGATCAGGGGGGCAAAGCCCCCCTGAAGTCTAAACATTTTTAGCTTTTGGACGTGCTATGAAAGCCACAAATTTGCCTGTTTTTATTTAAAATAAACTCACAAATATCTGTTTTTCTAGCAAGAATGGCGTTTAATAATTCACACCTTGGCATAGGGCACTATCATTATCAAAATTTTTCCTGGGAAAGTTGGGGGCAATTTTCGGCAAAGGGGATGGCATGGGGGCAGCTGCTCCCCCTGCCCTCCCCTCTTCTGGTGCCGCCTATGCTTGTCAGCTGCTGAAGTACAAAATAGTCTAGCTTTCCCACCAAGGCTCTACACCTGCAGGCCCCTGGACCGTTGGTAGCACAGCTCCTGCGCTTGCCATAACCGCTAGACCAATCCAAACTAGGCTGCTATGGGCCTGTAAGCTTAATGATCATATTGTACATACTGGACTTGGCCCAGACATATTTCACAGGCCTAATACAACGTCTTAAGGTTACATAACCAAAAACAAGCAGATGAGATTTGAATTGGAAGTGTCGATTTAAGAGCATTTACTGTATTGTGTTTCTATTCCTAACAATGTTGTGTATTTTGGCAAGCCAAATTGACATTGAACAAGTTTGGATGAATTTTTTACGATTTTTTACTATGGTTGGTCGATGCCCCCAACGCTAGTGGGGTTTGCGGTGGAGCCGCAGCAACTGAGACATTTTTGTGGATTTTTAGCTTAGGCCTACCGGTAATTTGAGCCCGGAGAAAACAATATTTTTGTCGCTTCGATGTAGTGTTAGTAATTTGTTCAAATTATTTCGTACTGACCACTACTGCCATACAAATCTATGTGACAGAAAAATAAAACTGCATGAGCTAGAACTGTGGTGAGCAATAAAGCGCGAGTTGGCTGAAAATGCGCGAGACTCACGCGCGAGATGCACGCGTGAGACTTGGCAGGGCTGCTGTTGACTTTTGAAATTTTATACAGGGAAATAAGACAGATTGAAATAATTTAAAAGGAAAGTTCTGTGAGATTTGTTCGCAATTTTATGAGTGTAAGTAAAAACTGAAACAGTTTACAAATGTTTATGCACGCCTCGCGCACGCTGTTGACAGAGCAAATTTGACTTCCGGTACGGTGGCTACGTGCGCTACCTTGTGAATGGCGATTGCAACCACAACCCCATTGGCGTGCTAGCAGAACAAGACATAGAAATGTCTGCAAGGGCATCTAAATGCATTGGGAGCATGTGTGATACTTTTAGCATAGCTTGAGACAGCGTTACTTACTAATTTACTGTCACTGCTACTACTAGCACTACTACTGTTGTTGTTGTTGTTTCGTTCTGGCACTCAGTCATGCTGATCATATGCAGCTGGTCTCAGAAAGGTCAGCATCTCTCGGGTGGTTGATTGCCACTGCAAGTTCTTTAAACAAAAAGTTGATGGGATCATCTTTTTTGAAATGATTGCTACATGCGTTTTGTAGTGCCTTGCACTCAGTTGTTACATGTCTCATCATCCTGGCATGTGGCTGACTCATACGTATTTTGGTTTCATGTAACTCGGCTACGATATCACGCTAGATCTGGCATGCGACTTACTGTGCGAAAATGTGATAACAATATCCGTTCTGCAGTTCTACTACAGTACTAAAGTGGTAGGCTTGCTAAACCACAAAGGCCAGAAACAAGCATATCGTTCAATACGCCAGATATTTAAAGAAACAGATCTAACGAAGTGTAGCATCGTAGAGATCATTCACTGCAGTTTTAGTTAGAAGTGTATTTTGTTTATCAACACACTTGCTGTCTATTATTGTTAGTTTTTCTTGCATTTGTATTTCACAAGGTAGTCTAGTGACACGGTTAACGTGTGGCGGGATATTCAATAATCACTTTATTGCTAATTGTCCACAGAATGCACCAGTGAAAGAGATTTGAAAATCGGTTGACTTTTGGCGAAAATATGGACAAAAGTAAAGTGGCACATTTTTATGGCCCGCCCTGTAGTATTACTATTACTGCTACTACTACACCGTGGGCCATAAAAAACGTGGCACTTTACTTTTGTCCATATCTTTGCCAATTATTGATTGATTTTAAAATTTTTTTACTGGTATACTCTGCGGACAGTTTTCAATAATGTGATTATTATATATCTCACCACACTGTAAATGCGTCCTTACACTACCTTGTGAAACATAAATGTAAGAAAACCTAACAATAATAACAAAAATTTCAGCAAATGAAAAAAACACTTGAGACCAACATTGCCGTGAATGATCCGTATGACACTAGAGTGTTAGGCCTACACAGTCTAGCGTTATACGGATCATTCACTGCAATGTTGGTTTGAAGTGTTTTTTAATTTCACCAAAATGTTCGTTAATGTCATTAACATGCATATTTTATTCATATTTCGCAAGGTAGTGTAGAAATGTATTTATGGTGTGGTGAGATATATAGTAATTACGTTACTGCATATTGTCCGCAGAATGTGTCAGTGAAAGAATTTTGAAAATCGGTCATTAATTGGTGAAGATATGGACAAAAGTAAAGTGCCTCTTTTTTATGGCCCACCCTGTACTACTGCTACACCGAGTGCCACTTTTATTTTTTTGAATAGCTCTGTGAAACATTGGCCAATTTAATAGTTTTTGGCACGCAACATCAAGAAGAAACTTGATGCAGACGACTTTAGTTTTGACCACTTCACTTTTGTACTGTCGCTACACTATCTTGTGAAATGCAGAAGTTGTAGTTTAAACACAAAAAGTCACATCACATCATTTTTGTTACAGCATCTGCTCAAAATATCCTCTTGCACGAATGCAACTGCAAACGTTGACAGTGCTTGCCAACAGCAGGTTTAATAACTTGCATTTCACAAGGTAGTGTAGTGACATTATTGAAATGAGGTGGGCAAAATTAAAGTCATTTGTGTCGAGTTTCTTCCTGATGTTGCATGCCAAAATTTATTAAAATCAGCCAATGTTTTATGTAGCTATTCAAAAAAACAAAAGTGGCACGTTCTTATGTGGACCACAGTGTGCTACTACCGCTACTGGTACTGAGACTACTGTGATTGTTAGGTAGCAGCACGTGGTACAGCAGCAGCTGCAGCACCCCTTGGTGGCGCCGGAGCAACTGGAACGCTGACAACACATACATCATCATCTAGTGGTGATGTTGATAATGTTGGAGTCGGACCGATTGTTGAAACAGCCATTCAGCGATCTCCGATACTGTACATTTGCAATGGGTCTGTATTGCTTTTTTGGTGACTGGTCACCAATCAGAATGGGTACTGGTCCAAAATTGTCTTATAACTCGGTTCGCCATAGCCAGGATCTGTCATATTCAAGGGCTGCCATAGTCTAGGTCTGCCAAAGACAAAGATGCAGTTTATTTTTATTCCTAACTTTGTCTTTAACCTCTATTCCTAACCCTTGCGCTGTTTCGACTAGTGCCCCTTTGGACTAATGCACTTTCTCAGTTTGCCACTGTGACTTTCTAGGTTGACTACAGGCCCACAGACATCTTTTGCATTTGTCAAGTTGCTTTGCAACTTAAGACACTTATCGCGAATAGAGATAATGTTTCCAAGTCAGTGTTTGAGTAATCGGACACCACGTATTTTCTGACTGTGATGTTGCTAATCAACAGTTTGGGAGCACTGGAAATGCAGGACTGGAAAATGCAAAGACTGGAGGATGATTGATGAAAGTTTAGGACTCGAAAACGACTTTCATTTTCCAGCACTGCACTTACGTTTGTCATTTTTTGGTCCTGCATTTTCAGGTGGCCCATCAGTTTGTTAATGTAATAATATTAATGACTTAAATTTTGTGAATGATGTAGTTTCTTTTGAGTATTACCATGCAGTTAGCTCTGCAGGAAAACCCCAGCTGGTACTCTGTTCTTAATAATATTCCTCATGCAGCAATTAATGGTGATTTAATGACATTTCTTTAGAACTGCCAAAATATGTTTATATTGAATGAGTATTGTTGAAATTAGTTGAAAATATAGCAGGGGTCTGGTTTTTTGAGACAGTATACCAATGCTACCATTGCTATCTGTTGCCTTGATTTTAATTTCAACAGCCACTTTATGCTATAGCTCATATATTATCCACGGTTGGTTGGTGCTGCTGTTGATTATGTACAGGGAGTTGAACAAAGGCATAGGGAGGTTTCGTGAATTGCTGAGAGTGACCGAGTCTCGCTCCACACAGAGCTTAAGACAGGTGATGGACATTAGAATGTGGATGCTGTCCTTATTTCTTCTGTATTCAGGGTGCACACAGATTCTGGAAAGTGGTGAAAAGTGTAGAATTTAAAATTCAACTTTTCTAGGTTTAGCTGCTGAAAAGTCATGAAAAATCATGGTGGAAATTCATGAAAAATAAATCAAATGGTTGCCATATTTTTGACCCATACAAGACTAACCAAGCATTCTGCGTATCAACAATTGTCAGTTGAAACATGTTAGCATGCATTTTCCTGTAAAACTTTTCTGAAAACGACAGTTTTTGATGCAATTGGATCAAGTGGCCCTACTTTTGACCAGAATGGTTTCAGAGTGACAATGTTTCATGGTCATTTTTATCATTGCTAGTTTGACTTATATCTGTTAATTTATGTAAAAAACTGTTCAGTTTATATACAGTGTAAAGGTGACATCGTGGTTGTAGATATAAAATAGCACAAATCGCAATTTAAAAATTCAAACTTTACCATTACGCAGTCAGCAAAGTTCTTCTGACATTGTGTAATGGTGATGTTTGAATTTTTAAATTGTGATTTGTGCTGTTTTATATCTACAACCACGATGTCACCCTTACACTGTATATAAACTGAACAGTTTTTAAAAATTTTTTTACATAAATCTTTGCAGTTTTATTGCCGTTGGAAGTAATCTGGATTAGTTAATGAT
>Ga0209367_1011473_pt1 | contig 11746 bp, 3 predicted proteins | sample WorMetLIZISLAND2_FD_187412 | JGI IMG/M metagenome (GOLD analysis project Ga0209367, IMG submission 187412) | Marine gutless worms symbiont microbial communities from Max Planck institute for Marine Microbiology, Germany - Olavius geniculatus... ... | reverse complement strand
ATTAAATTATGAGACAAAGCGTCACTAAACGAAGCCTGTTCATGCATGGCATCGGGCAGCAGCACAGCGGGTGAAGAGGTTAAAGAATGGGCGTCTACGTAGTGACGGTAGTGCTAGGCCTGCACGCTCGAAGTGATGGGCCGCCGGTAATCAAACTACTGATAGTGAAGTGTGACCGGGCGAATGCCAATATCTGCCAGTGCCAGTCAGTCGTTGATGAGCTGAACTGACAACTGTAACTGAGTGCGTCAATCTCCGCGTGTGTTCGTGTTCACTGAACACCACATGCGCTGTGAGTCAACTATAGGTATATACAGCAGCTGCATGTATAGCTAGTTATTCTTTGAGTTGTTTTGTATACCAGGCAGAAAAAAAAACTAATTTGTAAACGCTGTCTCGCGTGTGAAACGGGATATTCTGAAGGTAAGCATACACGCTGATATAATTATTTGTTTGCGGTGACTATTCGTCCGACAGCCGGTCAAATAGCCTGTAATCTATCTGAATGCTCAAAATAAAAAATCGCAGTCGCCTAGCGAATGACATCAAATAAAGTATACGCACTAGTGAGTAGAATCCGCGTGATTATTGTGGTGTAAGCTTTAAGACTTGGATTAGGGTTAAGGTTAGGGTTAAGGTTTGGACTGGGCTAGCGTTTTTAAAAGATTTATGCGACAATAACGAAGACCAGAAATTAGCGTAGAATATGGGTGGGAAATTCGCGGCTCCTGCAGGCAAACATTGCTGAAAAATTGCCGACGGGCTATCTGAGATGGTTGACTTGCCAGGCTTGAGGTGCTGGTTGACCGACTGGCGGATTCGTGATGCTACGGTTGATGTCGTCAGTTGCTCGGCTACCGCGAGCACCTCGAAGGGAGCTCGCTGTACCGCCGCAGGGACACGGTCTTAGCCGCTCTGCCTATGAGCACATGGTGCTCTTGCGTACCGGCTAAGACTGTTCAAGGTGGTGACGGGGATGGAAGTTTGATCGGTCATAACCGGTCAAATATCCGGCCATTACAGGGTATGATATTTGACCGGTCATCGGACACGTTTGACCGGTGACCTGTAAATTTGATCGTTCATATAGCCTATAGGCTACTTGACCGACTGCGGTCAAATATCCTGTGCCTATAATTTGTTGTCGTTATTATTGTCGGAATATTTATTAGATCTCAGAGTGCTACAAAACCAGGGCTGGACATTTCGTTTAAATGAAACTATTTTATTTTTTTTTAAACTAAATACCTCGAAAATCCACATTGTAATTTTTATTTTTTTATTTGTGGTGCAATTCACGAGTTACAATACAAATCATAATTTATATTTTGAGTTTTGTATAGCGTCACATCATTTAGTCAGCAATAATAAACGATGTACGTGCAGTGTAAAAGATGTTTTGGGGGGTTTTAAAATTTGTCTTTTGTCTTCTTTGAACAAATTGTGTATTTGTATGCCTGTGAGATCTAAACAGGTTATCCAAGACATTGCCATAAATAGCCGGGCCGTATAAACCGGCTATTTATCCGGCGACCGAGTGAATAACCTAGTGTCTATTCATACGGCTGCCGGATAAATATTTCTTGCCATAAAATAATTTATTGCAATGCTACAGCAATTTTGAACGGCAGCGACATTTCATAATAGCGGAATTTACGCTGTTTTACTTGTCTTAGTGTCGTGCATTCTGAGATGCGAAGTTATTAAAATATTAAATCTGCACTTTCGCAAAATCGACACTTTCGTTAAGCTCAATTTCGCATTCTTAATAAAAATAATACTTTTCCACAAAAATTGTCCATAGGCCGTGGCATATTTGGCGCCATCGAAAGATAGGGATGACGCCTCGTGGATCAATGCACATGTCACTGGTGACGCTGTGTAAACAAATGCGATCAAAAGACGATTTCCATCTAAGAACAACGGGTGACGTTTGGCGCGTAAAACTAGCTGGTAATCACCGTGACAACTGTCATCGCATCGGACACACTGGCATAGCCAGGATCTGGATGCAGGAGGGATATATATGAGGTTTGGGAAAGGGTCTCTCACCCCACCGGTAGAAGGGTCTGGGGACGGGACTGTACCCCCCCAGAAAAAAATTTGCAGATCTGTTTTGCTAAAATGAAGCGTTTTAGTGCGTTTTTGCATTATTCTGAAAAACTGATTAGTCTCTTAGGGGTGAGACACATGTCCCAGGATAAAAACGATGTTTAGTGGACAGGAACGAAAACGAAAAAGAAAATATCAGTTAAAACTTAAATCACCCTGGTTCTTCCAAACGTCATGAGAAAGAGCAGTAACGCTTTACGTTAACATGTTAGAACATTCTGTTAAAGTCATATGTGTTTGTGGTGTGCCATAGCCTAGTAACTGTTATATGTAGTTTTGTTTCTCTACCTACCACAATGTGCTGGTGAATAAAGATTATCAGTAACGTCGTGAATAAGAAGAGGGGCAGGAGGCGAACTGGCCATCATTTTAGACTGTTGTAAAAATGTTATTGTCGGAAAACTCGTCGTTTTCACTTTGTATGACTTTATTATGCCAATCTGAGTATCTCAGGGCATTTTAAACCGCAATTTCATTTCATTATGCAAATATGCAAATGTGCTGTATGTCAGTATGAGTACATTTCGCATCATTTTTACGCGCGAAAGCAGAATGCTTCGCGCGTCTTTGTCATCGTCTGGGCGTCCGTCTGTCCGTCCGTCCGTCTGTCTGTCCGTCTGTCACACTCGTGATCTGTATCAAAACGGTGCAAGCTAGGATCACGAAATCTTCACTGTGAGCTGCCCCAATGTCTCTAGTTTATCGTGACAAAATTTCGTGCCACTGTGTGCAGGGTTTCCCCTCGAACGAGGGCGCCAAAGAGAAGTACCCCCCTTAAAAAGACGTCATTTTGCCGTTATTGGCTCGAATAATGTGAAAACGGTTGCAGATAGGTACATCCATGCTGCTTATCATAACAAACACTGGTGACAGGCTATTTGGATTTATGAAATCGATGACCTTGAACGACCTTGAACCCCTCAAAGAGAGGTTTTTAGTGAATTTTTCGCAATTGTTGGATGCAGCGCACATTTCAACACTGAATTGCGACTAAATGGCTGGAGATAGACCAAGACAACCTGCGTATGAAATTTTTAGCATTCAACGTAGATTTTAGCAGTTCAAGTCCCGACCCCCTAGGTTCAAGGAGGCCGGCGCAGGCGTGCATCAAAGACAGCTACCCCCTAAAAGTGATTATTTTACCGCAATGCTTTCGCGCGTCTCGTGAGCTTTGCTCAAATTACTTGTTTGACTTGCAATGCGGGAAGTAAAATTGAACGTCATTGATACTTTTCATACCAGTTTTGCTGTGCGAAATTTTTAGCTGTTTGCAATGTCGGGAAAGATTGGCGCTTTCTGCGTCAGCTTTACAACCCGCCCCCCCTGCGGAGAAAGTGTGTGCGTGCGTATCTGTCTGTGCATTGTCACCGTGTGGCTGACAATGTGACACGTGGCCACTGGCCCGGCGTCTGCCATTGTACTTGTGTTCTAGTCAACTGTCAATCAAATCATTCAGAGTCTTGTCAATGTTGTCATTGCATGGCGTCAGTGGCGGCTGCATGCGGCTCACATCAAAAGCCAAGTCGACGTGGGTGGGCAAACACACAGACACTCAAGTGTCGGCCTGCTCATCACTACTTAGCCCAAACTGCACGCAGTCAGCTCGCACTGCTACTGTTTTCGCAATATTTGGGTCATGCATCAAAATGCAAACGACGCTCTATATACGGATAATCTACGCCATCTGAGCGTCGTTTAAATACGATAACGCATTGTCCGTAGTGGTATATGCTCGTACTGCGTACTCGCTTACCCACCCCGGCAGTGCTGTAACTAATACTCACATCTCACAGCGTGTATTTTTATCATGCTAATACCATTAAAACCTTTTAGTAGGCAGATTTATAAACAGATCGACGAGCAAGACTGTATATAATGTGGCCTGTTGGGATCGGTGTAGCTCGGTAGTCTAACGGTAACGTGTCGGACTTGTAATCCTGAAGTAACTCAGAGGCGCAGGTTCGACTCCGCACCAGGACACTACCGGGTAACGACCTTAGGCAAGTTGTTCACACACATGTGCCCCTGTCACCAAGCAGTATAATTTGGTACCGGCTTCACCGCTGGGACGTAAACAGGCACACCGCGCGATACACTGGCCCCGTATGCGTGGTCTCGCAGTGTAAAGACTGGTGTCTGGCTGAGGGCCTTAGGAAACGGAGATCAGCGCCGCCCTATGGGCCGTAAGGCTTAATCGGGAAGGACTTTACGTTTACGTTTTACGTTGGGATCGGTGCATGATAAACAAGCAGCAACTTGAGGTCATGGCCTACAATCATAAATGTTGATGTTGATATTTTTACCAAACTGTTTTTACACAGGGGCGTATTTAGGGGAGTGTTCCACATGTACCCCATAAAGGTAAAAAAAAACTGAAAGAGAATAGGCCTATCACAAAATGATAGGGAAATGAGTTCGCCATGATTAGCGTAAACCGCTGACATCAATAGAGCACCTGACAGACAGGAATAAAAATAGCACCACACCATAACGCCCGTGACAGACTATTCAGCTTCGTCACATGTGAGCAGTATCGTCATTGACTTTTGTTGTCGCGTGTGACATGTCATGGTAGTGACGATGACACATAAGTGGCTTTGAATGTCAGCATGACAAGCCCCTCGACATTCAACTCGCCTGCTTAATACGAGCACCCGTCCATCCATTCGCTTGCAAATTCGATCAGAGCCGAAGTAATACTAACGATTAACTTTGCTGGCATAGACCTGCATTTAAGAATAATTTCATAAAAATGTTGTAGAGTTCGACAACATTGTCATCATAATTGTTAATTATTAACAATACCTACAAAAATAGAGAAAAATTCAATTCATCTAGAGCCGGTCTAATTTTATTACAATATTTTGTTTGTCTCAAAAGTTTCAACAATTTTATAACGTAGAGGTCATAAAATAAACACCGGTGAGTTATTGATACGTTATTCCATTGTAGGCAAAGGTAAGATCTAAAAAATCCGGTGTTTCCGGTTTCTCTTCGTTCTTAGAAAAAAAACTTGTGTCCCTAAAATTTTTATTGGAGCCTCAATTGGCCTATATCAGTGCAGTTTTTATTGTTTGTTTTCTAAGTTTCACACTTGAAAACTGTTTACATTTTGTCTGTAATGCAGTAGTAGGTTTATTCTTATCTTACTTCTCATGAATATAATATTTTTGAGTCAGCGTGCTTTTTATGCGTTGTGGTGTTACATGACATAGCATAATAAAAAAACAAGATGATGTTCATACGAACACGGAGTCTGTCTAATGCATTTCAATAGTTTACAGTATATGTCCGTATGAATATAATCAGTAAGCTGTTTAGACTTTGAAAAAATCAAACGGTTTAATTTCAAATTGAACAGCAGCAATGATCCTTTCATCTTTCTCTATTATTTTAACTAAACAACAGACATTGTCAGTCACGAGACCATTCGATTCACTATAAATGGTCCATTTGGCACCGATATGGAGATATAGCGCCTCAAAGATAATGGGGTCACGACTTTGACCTTTTGGGATTACGTGACGTTATCGATCACGTGACCATTCGACACCCGGGGTCCGAGTTCGTATGGGTGGTCCAGGGGAAGGGAAAGGAAAAAAGGGAAGGGAAAAGAAAGAGAAAGGGGAAGGAGAAAAGGAATGGAAAGTAAAGGTAAGGGGAGGGGAAATGGAAAGGAAAAGAAAAGGGGGAAGGGAAAGTGAAAGGGAAAGGAAAAGGGGGAAGGGTAAAAAAGGGGAAAGAGAAGGAAAAGCGGAAAGGATAGGGGAAGGAAAAGAGAAATGAGAAAGAGAAAGGAAAAAGAGGAAAGGGCAAGGGAAAAGGGAAGGGGAAGGAAAATGGGAAGGGAAAAGGAAGGTGAAAGGAAGATAGCTTAAGAAATATAGGACGCACGGACACAAACGTGATTTTATACTCTGTCCAATGCTATGCATTGCATTGAACAGACAATAACGGGATGATTAATTAGCATAGAGGCAACCGCACAAATGGCCTATAGACATTTGTACAGCTGCCGGATAAATAGATCCAAGAAGCCTATTTATCAGGTCAGAAATTTTACGAATTTGGCCAGTTACAACTCAACTCCGTGAATTCTGCAGATCTGGCGTGCAGTTTTATCGATTCCCGGTCGATTCATCACAAAGCGCGAAAAACAGTTTGCGGCTGGTGTGATGGATGATAGCCGCTTTTGTCCGTCGCAATCATACGACTGTATAGCAAGCCTAATTGTGCATTTGTGCAATGGAAGACAACAGTGATACGCAACATATGAACACAATACGAAATTTTAAAGTTGGTGTCACCACAAGCTAGGAAAACCCACTGTCATATATGGTGAATTCGAGTACTGGAGGCTGAGGCAGATAATTTGGATATCTTGCCATCAAGTAATAAAATGCCATGCAACGATTAAGACAGCTGGCAATCACGTGATAATAATGTTTAATTTTGTGCGTTTTTGATTTGGCTGTTGTGTTGTTTGTTGCGTACATCGTTCGTTTGTTGCCTACTTGCTTGCACGATTTTATTTTTGTAGAGTGATTTTATGATAATTTTACTTTTAAGGTTTAAATTAAACGTTTTCTTGACAAAAATCACTCCATTATTTTCCTGATAATAATTACATGTGTCATGTGAACAATATACTGAACAATATATTGATAACGATTACGACAGACTGTATATAAGTATTTTATGATGAATCGACCGGTGATGAAACGACCCGCCACCGTTTTATCATCCGGCAACCGGATGATAAATAAAAAATAAATTAAATGAATAAATAAAAATAAATATTAAATTAAATTTATTAAATTAAATAAATATTAAATAAAAATTAAATAAAAAAATATTCCGCCCCTGACCGGACCCAAATTTTTCTGCCGACTAAACACCGGAAGCAGAGGAATTTTTTCCAGGCCTAGACATCGCATAGACATACTAGGATATTGGAGCAAACTTATAGGAGTGCTGGCGTGCAGAATATAGCGTGTGCAGGCGTGAAATTGAATGACTGAAATACTCTGAAAGACGGCGCGCTCAATATGATTGAATGCTGATTGCATGATAAAGCGACTATAGCATAGCTGTCAATCACTCACTGACGGTTGGGTAACATTTCGCCTAATCCCATTTTGCCTAATCTTTTTTGATAGGCGGACCAATAACAACGACTTGCTTTGTCGTTTTTTGCTTCTTTGACAAGCTTTGTTTTGTCGTTCATCATTTTTTCTGTACCATTTTTTTGGCCGACCGTAAGTAAGTATACGACGGGTGTCGTCTCATTTCGCCTAATCTCATTTCGCGTCGTATACTTACCCCAACTCTAACCCTAACCTTAGTTCGATTTCGGTTGGGGCTCTGCAGTAGACCCAACTGGGGGAGCAATTAGGCAAAATAAGATTAGGCGAAATGCGATTAGGCGAAATGCTACGACACCCTCACTGACACCGTCAGTTGTCAGACCATTAGCTCTATTATAGCATGTTCCATCTTTCATAATATTTTTAGACTATAATAGCACTTGTCAATAATAACACGAAGCGCTCTTGCTAATTAATGTATCACTCCACCGCTCGTTTCAACTAGAATGGGCAGTAAAACAAAAACTTTATGCGTAAAAACTTTAAAAATTTGCAGAAAAGCTTATGACATCTATAACACAATTCAAAAATGTTTGTTTTCGCAAGTTTCGGTGACAGTTTGATATCGTTAAAAATTTGGTTTGAAATTGTACATGTTAAAAATTAAATGTGACAGTAAAAATGCTTTTAGCTTAATCAAAAATTAATTAAACTTTTAATAAAATTGTAGATAAAAATTACAGTCAAAAATAGTTTTTAATATAACTGTAGAGTGAGTATATTTTTTAAAAATAAACCCAAAATAAACTCTTTACATTCACGATAGCCTAAAAATTTTATTATACTCCTGCCATGTCGTACACACTTAATACGCTAATTATATTTATCATTTTTTGTTTCGCTCTGGCTTATTAGGGGGCCTATCCTACGGCCGTACAAATTAACTTGTAGGATATTTGTACAGCCGCCGAATAAATAACCATAAAATTGTGTATAAGGCCCTACTTTATAAAAGTATGCAGCTTTGTCATACAAAATTTGTGTAATTTGCATTTGCAATGTTTCGACAAAGATGTTTCGAGCAGAAAAAATATCGCAAACAGCCATTTCGCGGAATGATTGACATCCGATACGCCGCAGCTCCCATTATTTATTTATGTATTTAAACATTTGTGGTCACTATTGATTTTTGCACTGGCCAGATATTGTTAATGGAGAATTCTCCATGTATACCTTCAACTAACGATAGGCCTATTTTTCCCGATAGATTATCGATATAGCAAAATCAAATTTATTAGTTTATTTTACGAAGTAGCATTTTATTATCTTACTACATTTTCAACTTGTTTTTGTTTTTATGAGCTGCTGTGAGTTACACGAAATGTTAAAAAAAATTTAATATTTCGACATTTTTGCCTACCGTATTTTGCCAAAGAGCAACTGCACTGAAATTTAATTCGGCTTGATTAAACTTTCTGATAGCAAAATCCGGGTATAATTCGTGCTTCCAGTAAAATTTGGAAAAAGTGGAATTTTAGACAACTTTCGCTTTGATCGTGGACGTGGATAGCCTATACCTGGAACGAAAAAAAATATATGACGATCGGTAAACGGCGTTGCAAACGGCATAAGTTTACTCTTGGCCAGATTGCGACATAATCTTTTGCATGCATTGTTCATTAGCACTGTACATTACTATGTCTCAAAAAAGTCAAAATTGTTTTTGTTATAACTTCGTCAAATTTCCACCAACTTTAATCATTTTTGGCAAGAAAATGGCCAAGACGACAAAATTATGTAAGGTTTAGTCACTCACCACCTCACTCAATTTACGTTAGCGCACTACCGTGTGAAACACAGATGCTCCAAATTGTTACATTACGCGGTGGTAATTTGTATCGGATTGCTTACCTTTGCATCATCAATTCAACAGAGGGTGCCACGTGGTTTAATAATTTTGTGGTATTAAATATTTATGGTAGAAACAGCAGACAACAAAACAGCTGACTGATGAGCGTAAAACACGTCTAATCGATAAGTGAATGCCGTTTGATCAGTCGTTTTTTGATTCCGCTATCAGACAGTGGCGTTGCATCTATAAGCCATTGTCTTTGTATGCGGGGCCCACTTTGGATATAAATTCTTATGATTTGCAAGCGATTTGTTACACAAACTTAAAATTCTGCTAAATAATTTACATTGAGATTTATTTTGTTCTTAATTAAATCGTTACAGCGTTTACTTGGAAAATAACTCAGGATTATGCAAGAATTTGGAACACTTATGTTTCACACGGTAGTGCGTCGACATAAATTAGGTACGCTGAAAAATGAGTGCACATTGCATGATTTCATTGTCTTGGCCATCGCTTTGCCCAAAATTATCAAATTTGGTAAACATTTGACAAAGTTGTGGGAAAACATTTTTGACTGTTTTTTCTGAGACACCGTGTAGGCTATACATATTGAGTTTAGTTGAATAAGTATTTTTGAATTATGTATACGTTTCGTTCCTATTTGCTTAATGCCATTTGTAATAAAATATCGCAGCAAACAAGCTCCAAATAAAAAAATCTCTGACCGACTAAAATTTGGAGAAGGGGCACTTTTCCCGCCACGATTTTACATTGAAGACAACATGCAGCGTGCCTGCATCAGAGGCGTCACGCTGCGCTGTTCAGTTCTATATGCATGGAACTGACAGCGCATGGTAGGCTATGGCTGCATTGCCTGGCATCTAGTGATAGTTATCAGATTTCTCGCCAGAGGGCGTCAGAAGCTGCTGCATTGAAGTGCGGCCTGGATTATGATAATCTTTATCTCACCACAAATGCTAGAAGAAAACAATAGAAACGAAACGTACAAGAAGATAAACTGACCAATAAGCCTACAGTATAAATTTATATGCCTCATTGTGCACAGTTTTCAATCGGGTTCTATTTTCTAGTAATTTAGACAAGGTTATGCACGGCATATAAACAATACAAGAAGCCCAGCTTTCGCTAGGATAGCCGACCATACTAGTTGTCAGTGATCTGCAAAGTCATCCAAGGTCGATTATTTTCATTTCGTCTGAAAGGGTATATATGCCACTTCGTAGCAACCTTGGCCGTATCTCTTACTGTTTTCGAGATATGGCCAGTTTTACATTGAATTTTTTACCTCCCCCATTTAACCACAATTTTGAAAATGTTTAACTTGCACTAGATGGCTGAAATTTTGCGTGCCCGAGTTCAACACACATAAGCCTAGCTAATTATTCGTTCAAAAAGTTTTCCCCTCATACTAAAGCTGAGTCACAATACATCCCATACAGACGGACGGACAGTTAGACAGACAGACGGAGAGACGGACGACAACCATGCCAGTAGCTCGACCGCTTCTTAAATACGGTCGGCCAAAAACCTGTTTGACTTTATTTTGCACTACTCTATAGGCCTACACAGATCGAAAGAAAAGAAGCGGAATAACTTACGTGTTTACAATAATAAAATAATCGTCTTATAGCAAATATAGATTAGAACTTGGAAGTAAAAACATGCTGTATTGCACGATGATGCCCGGGTATGATTTTCTGAAGGGCAGCGGCATCGTAAACGGGAACAAGGAGGTAGTTACCCTTTCCCTTAAATTTTGGGTTGTCGGAAATTTGTTGGAAATTTTTTTGTCAGAAAACCTTTATGACCTTGATCTATAAACCAAATTTTGGGAGAAATTAGCGGCAAAAATAAAATTTTCAGCATCCATGATCATATCCGTCGTAAATTTTCAAGAAAGGTAGAAGGTAGAAGTTTGTAGAAGGTTGAGAGTGCACTGAGATGCCACTACAGCTCCTGTTTTGCGGATCAGAGTCCGTGCGGTGGACCAGTGCGTCCGCAAACACCTCTTCCATCACTGCAGACTGCTGAGCTGTCAGAAGACGTTAAAGCGTGAATCGTATCTTGACCGGGGGGGGAGTAGATCCGAATTGATATCTCTGCGCCTGCCAGTGTCCGCTGCGCTGCGTTAGGAGCCTATATTAAGTTCATTAGATGCGCTCCCACAGCGCGCCAGCCCGCGCCTGCAGCATTTGAACCTATAGCGTCTCACGTCAGTTCGCCCATCCAGGCAAACCTGAACGGATCTATCCAGGCTCTACAGCGATCAACGATCAACGACCCCGTGCAGACTTTGCAGACACATGCACGCAATTGGTTCGTATCCCGACAGCCACTACTCCAAAGCAGGCCCGACGAGAGCTACAGCGGAGCCCGGGAACCATTTTCCCGGGGCCCTATTATGTGATATATGTAAAAAACTTATGAGTTTACAACTGTGTGTAAGGACGATGTGATGATATCAGTCCTCTAAAACAGCAAAAATCATTTGGGTAACCAGATGGGGCTATGCATATGACGTCCTTACAAGCTGACTTATACTACAGTACTGAAAGCACACTGTCGTTTGCAACTATAGGTAGAATACTATTTGTCGCATGCAGCATCAGCGTCGTCAGTGTGTGGTCTTTCGACGCATATCCCACAGGACGCCGCACCGACCGAACTAAGT
>Ga0209367_1011472_pt1 | contig 11746 bp, 8 predicted proteins | sample WorMetLIZISLAND2_FD_187412 | JGI IMG/M metagenome (GOLD analysis project Ga0209367, IMG submission 187412) | Marine gutless worms symbiont microbial communities from Max Planck institute for Marine Microbiology, Germany - Olavius geniculatus... ... | reverse complement strand
GGCTCCGTACTGTAGACAGTCACCCATCTAAGTACTAACCGGGCACGGCGTAGAGTAACTTCGTCTCATCCGAGACGCGTTACTAACTACGCCATGCCACCAACTAATGATACTTAAGCCACTTTAAAATGCCGGATTGGTAACTTAATTCATTGACTGATTCATCGGTCGCTGCGGCGTGCGTGTGTGTGTGTGTGTGTGTAGGAATGTTTGCGGAGGCGCTGGAGCAGATGGAATACTGTTACGACCTGACCGACGAGAACGAGGTCTGGATGGTGCGAGACCGCGAGGACGTGACCATTCACCATGACGCCTGCGTTCACCTGCATCGCATCTACACCAAGATGGCGATCATGGCACTCGAGGACGGGGACGCCGACACGAGCGTCGACTACTATCTCAAGGCGTACAACGCAGCGAGGGAGGGCGGCGGTCGGAAACTGTTCAACGAGGCTTGCCTTCAAGTCGGCTTCGCCTATGAGAGAAACAACGAACCCGACACCGCTCTACTCGTACGTACGGCCTTGATCTTACAAAGTTTTCTTTATTTTTAGCACATAAACTCAATGTTTTTAACCATTTGTGGCACTGAATTGCCTACTTTGTGCTGATGCGCCCTTAAGAAACTACTCGCTTGCACCCTATACATCGTTCGCCCCAACTGTCACTTTATACCCCGTTTACACGATCGAGCAAACATCGAGCAAACGTCGAGCAAATGTATTCAAAATACACGTGCTATTGCTCGACGTCTGCTCGACGTTTGCTGCTATATGTTAGCTGGACGATCCAGCTCGATGTTTGCTCGATCGTGTAAATGGGGTATTAGTTGTCTCTCGGCCCTACAGACTACGGAGGAAGGAAATTTAACGTAGGCTGCTACAGTCTATATCAGCAGTGCGTGATTTATTTTGAGAATTTGTGCTGTTGTGGATTTATTAACTTTTTCGCATAAATTTTTCTATTTCAATATTGGACAGAGCTGCTTGGTGGCGAAACGGCAGAGAGTCGGACTTACGATCGAGAGGTCGCGGGTTCGACTTCGGTCGAGTCGCAATCAAGTGGTTACTAGGCCTACTTGGATGGGTGACTGCGAACAGATAAATTATACAGGCATATAGCCAACACCAAGAGTATTAGCGCATTAGGGGCTATTTTTAACGACATGCGTTCTATAAATTATGTTTTATTTGCTTACTTACAAGGTCAACTCGATCTATCTACCCCTCGGGGTAGATAGATCGAGTATCGGCCTGTCTGGCTCGGGTTATGGCGGGGCGCGTTTACCTGTGTCGGGTGGCAAGTAACACTGTGTGATTCCATACGGCAGGTGACGTTCTGTAGCTTGCGATAAGTTTCCCATAAAGAGCTATACACAACGTTTAACCATTTAACCTTTATTGTTCGTCATTGTCAATTGCAAAGCGACGATGTTTTTTCACAGTCAAAATTAAAAGTAGGCCTAACTAGTATAGCGTTTGCTGTTGTTGTAATTGCAGCATTTGCACACTCTTCTTGACAGTTGCTGCGCTGCGAACGACAAAGAATACCAGATGAAAGTTATGGAAGCTCTCGGGATGGCTTATCAGAGGTAACGAATAACGATATCGATCGGTAGTGTCGTGACCCGGAGCAGCGGAGTAAGTCTATTAAACCACTGTCTGGAGTGGAATAAATCCGCACTGCCTACTCACTTGCCCACTCCAAACCGTGGTTTAACATAAACTTACTTTTTTATTAATTAACAACTTTGCAGAAGTTAACAAACCGCTGTGGGCTATTGTACTTCGTAAATATGAATCTGTGTTTATTTTTGTATTTGCAACACAAGCCACTTATTTATTTCTAGACAAAACAAAAACTAAGAAAACGTGATGCAGCTTATACCAAATATTTTACAGAGTGGCGTGCGTAGGTTTTGAACATCCTTTCTTTTAATCGCTAAAACCGTTAGAGAAAGCGGCACGATTATGGGTAGCCATAGTTCTACGACCAGCACCAAGTATTGCCAGTACAGTTAGCGCAGAATTGGTAGCTGAAGAAATTGCCGGACAAAAAAAAATGTCGATAACTATTTAGTCTATTTTTCTCCACGTTTGACGCTTGTGGAAAACTTAGCAGTGTACAGAACTGCACAGATGTTTTGAAACTTGCTAAACTACGGTCGGTGTGTCATGTATGGAGTGCATGCATAGGCCTACGTGTGAACTGCAGGAAAGGTCAGCTGGATGAGAGCATTATGTACTACAAAGAATTCGTCTTATGTGCCAAGGATCAGAACGAGAACGAGATGATGGTTCGCGGCTGCAACGCCGCAGGATACGTCTACAACCTTATCGTACGCCTGCATGTTTGCTACGTTAGGCCTATATCTTAATGTAGGCTTATATCCCGTTTACACGATCGAGCAAACATCGAGCAAACATCGAGCTGGCTCAATCAGGCCTACTGGAGCCCCGCCCCTGGCTCAAATGTAGGTTTTGGCTTAGGCTCTTAGCCCACAGCTGATCACGTGTTATATAGGCCTTCCAATTACAACCCGCCCGCCTTCCTAATTAACATGTTAATTACCACCGAACGTCGAGCTAACTGCTCGATGTTTGCTCGATCGTGTAAACGGGGTATAATGTAATGGCCAATTTGTACCTACAATGCCGACTCGACTCATCTCAACTGCTCTGTGATCTGTACACAGAAGCGTGACGTCGCTTTGTCGCTAAGTCACGTGTAAAAGCGTGCGTGTAGTTGACGCCATAGATCGAAATTATGAGCACGCATCTGAACCGCTTTCAGGTGTTCAAAGTAACTTCAAACTCTCGTTAAACCTTTAGAAAAATTCAGGACAATAATTACCGTCCTTTGTTATAAGTCTGTTGTTTTGCTTTTACTGCAGGGGCCGTATGCATACCGGTAACAACGTCGTAACTTAACTTCCAAACTAATCTACGACGTTGTTATGCATACGGCCCCAGGCACGTATAAATTTAAAAAAAAAAACGAAAACCTGTTCTTTGGTCGATTTCTGCAACGCAACGTTCATGAATGTACTAAATTGATGCAAATTTTAGCCCTCGACGACTTCGAACGTTTTGCAGTAGTCCAGGATTTTTCATTGCTGTCGTTTTTTTCGTTGTTTCCCAAAAGCACTAAAATGCAGCAAGAACAGCAAAAACATGACATTAAAAAGCACAAAAAAAACATTTAAAAAATAGAAAAAAACGTAACAAAAAATAAAATACATAAAAAATAAAATACGTAAAAACATGTTTTTTTGTACTTTTAGGAAATTAAATCCATGGTTGCCGCGTATTCACAGGGTAAATACAAGGCGGCAAATTATCACTTCGAGAAGGCGATCGCCGTCGAGTGGGAACCGACGAGCTGCGCATCCATTGCTACAGCGACGGCGTCGCGCGTCCTGTACGGCATCGGACGAGCGCACGCCATGCTGAGACGAGTCTACGGTCACGTCCTGAAGGCCACCGAGCCCTGCCTTGACCTGATGCTCGAGTGGAAGGACATCAAACGCGACAACTTCCTGCTTCGCACTCCCACGCAGAGTACGACCAGTCTATTCCATTCGTGTGTCTCTAGAAGTGCAGACAGTACATGGTGGAATATTTTGTGGTTGGTTTGTCACACAGAGCTCTTTGGAAAATATGGTAGAGCTGCACAAGAACCGTCACAGAACATCGCCCGCCGCGTATTTCTTACGTAGATTATGTCGGCTCACACAAAGCTATTATGGCCCGCATCCATACTTTCATCCTCCATTAATCCCGCTAGATAGTGTGGGAATGGAGAAGCGATATAAGCCTACCAACCCAGCGGGGTTCCGCATTTTTATGCATTACGAGCTCGAAGATGGCATCTGGTGGTGACGATTTTTTAGTTAGGCCACCTACGTTTCAGCAACGAATCCTGGGGCCCGATTCAGAGACACTGTCATAAGATCACGGTACGTGTGGAAAATGTGATAAAATTGTCTTAAGATGTTTTGTGAATCGGGTGGCTGGTTCCGGCCGACGGGGTACGTGGAGGGGCTGGCTAATGGCCGTTGGTCTGGTAGCTTATCCGGATCTATGTCGGTGAGTGGTGTTTGGCAGACCCCGAGGTGCGTTACGAGGCGCGTCGTCGCGACGAATACCGCAAGGAGATGCAGATCAGACAGGAACAGGAGCTGGAGGAGCAGAAAGCGCAGCAGATGCAGCAGATGAAGAAACGTCGCATGTCGATGACGGCTCGGCGCAAGAGTCGACGCAAGAGCGAGTTCGTCTTCGGCGACGTCGACGAAAACGACTGAGTCTCTCCACTGACAACTCATTCGACGTGCTTAGGTCTGTAGTGGCGTATTGACAGGAGGACAGTCTCCCCATCCGAACCCGCCAGAATTCCAGTGTCTCGGAAAACAAAAACTTTTGTCGGAAATTTGTTACCCAAAATGCAAAATACGGCAAATCCCAATTTTGCGAGAATGCAGAGGCAAAATTAAAATGTTGAGCACCCATAATCTTGTCCGCCGAAATTTGTGGTTGTCTATTGGAAATTGCAACTTCCTGCCTCCCTTTTCCCTTTTCTTTTTTAACCCACGACGCCGCTGCCTACACACGCGCATAAAATGTGGAAAACTAGAAAGCAGTCAGAGCCCGCACACCTCTGCCAAGGCAATGTTGTTTGCTAGGTGGCAGCACCATCTTCGGTTTTGCAGCGATTTCCCTTATGCCCCATTGAAAGCAATGGTAACGAAAATTTCAAAGTGATCCAGAATCCAGGATTCCTTCCGGATCACCCCCAAAATTGAACCACTAGTAGTTTGTGCCATTCCCGACATACGCTCAAAATTTCAGAAAGATCCATCCATAACTTTTGGAGTTATCTTGCTAACACACAGACAGACAGACAGACAGACAGACAGACAAACAAACAGTCTGGCAAAAACATAAAAACCTGCTTAGCGGAGGTAATAAAGAATTTACGCAGATCGAGTGATCTGGCAGTTTCGTAAATGATCAGCCTCGATCATTGATTCCACTGCACACTGAGTGACCGTCCACTCTTCGCTAAATAATGACTGATCGTGGCTAATCATTTCTGACTGTGCATCTAAAGCCTGTGGCCCACGTTCCACTTTTTTACGAGTCCCCTCTATGTGCACTGACATTATTCATTTTGTTTACTGCACATATTACTATTTTTCATTCTATTACCGTGTCATACTTTATAATAACACATGTCACTGTCACATCATTCGACTAGTGGTTATTCATTGCAAGCCGGTTTGACAGAATTTGAGAATACAGGCCACATGTACGAACTGGAAAAAGTTGGACCAAATTAAAGTCAAAATGCAGCAGCTTTTGCAACTTATCCAAAATGCTATATTTCACCTATTTGCCGAGAAGCCCCTCTTGAGCAGATTTACATGAAATTTTGCATGAGGGGTCATCTAGCCGACATAATCAACCGTGCCAAATTTTATCCCAATCAGGTCAGGGGTTTTGATTTTGTGCAGGGTCGAATTTTCGCCTTTCCCATGCTAAATTTTGCGACTTCATTTTCATCCCAAACGAATTTCTTGTGTCCCTACTCACAGGGGAGTGGTGTTATTTGCATACAGCACAAAATAATCAAAAGTTGTTGTGTTATTTGCTACTTCGTTTTGTAGCTTATTGAATATAAGACATTAGAAAAATTACTGTACTGCAACTTTCCAATTTTCTGCAATTAATCCAGATGAAACAAAGTCCAAAAAATTGAAGCTCGGAAAACTGTTGGAGATGTGCAAGTAGACATCTGAATAAACTCTACCAAACAAAGTTTATTGTCTTGTTCACACAACTGCCTTGTTCGCAGGCAAATAACTGCTGACATCTTGAGTCTGCTGTTGACTTGCTAACATGCCAGCAAAATTACACACAGACACTGGCTTCATATGAACTTGAAAAATTATCTGTACAACTTTTCGCAGTTTGTGTACAGTAAGTATTTTTGCAGATCTCTTCCACCTTACTGAATTTTGCGAACATACACAAATTTAAACAAAAAATTAGCACTGATTTGCTACAAAAGAAGCAAAAAGATGAGCACTGCAAATCAATAAAACTACTATGGAAAGTATCTAGTCATGCAGTGTATCGACGACAGAATGGCAAAAACATGCTATCTGTTATCAATGACATTTCAAGAAAACTAAAAACAAGGTTCCTTCTATGCAATGCATTTTTTCAGACTTTTCTCATAAAATTTGTTAATAAACATCACCCAGATCTGTATGCTATATTTCATTACGTAACAAAATAAATATTAAGTAAAATTTTCAAGAACTTTACAGTTTGCAGTCGAACGTTTTGCCACAGTCAACAGTCAGACAGACAGACAGACAGACAGACAAACAAACAGTCTGGCAAAAACATAAAAACCTGCTTAGCGGAGGTAATAAAGAATTTACGCAGATCGAGTGATCTGGCAGTTTCGTAAATGATCAGCCTCGATCATTGATTCCACTGCACACTGAGTGACCGTCCACTCTTCGCTAAATAATGACTGATCGTGGCTAATCATTTCTGACTGTGCATCTAAAGCCTGTGGCCCACGTTCCACTTTTTTACGAGTCCCCTCTATGTGCACTGACATTATTCATTTTGTTTACTGCACATATTACTATTTTTCATTCTATTACCGTGTCATACTTTATAATAACACATGTCACTGTCACATCATTCGACTAGTGGTTATTCATTGCAAGCCGGTTTGACAGAATTTGAGAATACAGGCCACATGTACGAACTGGAAAAAGTTGGACCAAATTAAAGTCAAAATGCAGCAGCTTTTGCAACTTATCCAAAATGCTATATTTCACCTATTTGCCGAGAAGCCCCTCTTGAGCAGATTTACATGAAATTTTGCATGAGGGGTCATCTAGCCGACATAATCAACCGTGCCAAATTTTATCCCAATCAGGTCAGGGGTTTTGATTTTGTGCAGGGTCGAATTTTCGCCTTTCCCATGCTAAATTTTGCGACTTCATTTTCATCCCAAACGAATTTCTTGTGTCCCTACTCACAGGGGAGTGGTGTTATTTGCATACAGCACAAAATAATCAAAAGTTGTTGTGTTATTTGCTACTTCGTTTTGTAGCTTATTGAATATAAGACATTAGAAAAATTACTGTACTGCAACTTTCCAATTTTCTGCAATTAATCCAGATGAAACAAAGTCCAAAAAATTGAAGCTCGGAAAACTGTTGGAGATGTGCAAGTAGACATCTGAATAAACTCTACCAAACAAAGTTTATTGTCTTGTTCACACAACTGCCTTGTTCGCAGGCAAATAACTGCTGACATCTTGAGTCTGCTGTTGACTTGCTAACATGCCAGCAAAATTACACACAGACACTGGCTTCATATGAACTTGAAAAATTATCTGTACAACTTTTCGCAGTTTGTGTACAGTAAGTATTTTTGCAGATCTCTTCCACCTTACTGAATTTTGCGAACATACACAAATTTAAACAAAAAATTAGCACTGATTTGCTACAAAAGAAGCAAAAAGATGAGCACTGCAAATCAATAAAACTACTATGGAAAGTATCTAGTCATGCAGTGTATCGACGACAGAATGGCAAAAACATGCTATCTGTTATCAATGACATTTCAAGAAAACTAAAAACAAGGTTCCTTCTATGCAATGCATTTTTTCAGACTTTTCTCATAAAATTTGTTAATAAACATCACCCAGATCTGTATGCTATATTTCATTACGTAACAAAATAAATATTAAGTAAAATTTTCAAGAACTTTGCAGTTTGCAGTCGAACGTTTTGCCACAGTCAACAGTTGATACAATGTTTTGCCGTTTTGCCATCAACAGATAGAGCATACATGATATGGCAAATGGTACCGATTGTGCAAAAGCCGCTGCACATAATAGCATGATAAAAAATTATGCTAACCACAACACAGAAAGTGACAACATGACACATAACATTATACCTGGCACACAACATAATATGTTTAGCAGCATAAGCACAATACAGTGCATAACCAGTAAAGCAGTTTAACATTGGATGATTTTTGCAGCCCACACGAAACAACATACTGAACATAACTTGTGCTAAAAAAATAGTGAAATCCGGCAATATAACACTGAAAACAACAAATTGTATAATAATAATTATTTATAATAAATACACAAACTACAAAACATCATGGAATCATTCGATTTAGTCAGCATTACACAGTCCAGTATCTACACAGAAAATGAATTAAGTCTAATTTCCACAGACTTACGTACTTTCACACAGTTACTGCATGCATACACACACAGCTGTCAAACTTGACTATTGGTTACACATCAACACAGTCAGTGTGATGAAAATGTACAAAGTTAAGAAGCTGGAAATACACTTAGAAAAATTTAAGTGTCTAAAAAAACAAAAACAAATTACACATCGCTCACGCACACATCATGCGCATTAAATCAATTTTGGCACAGTTGTTTCAGTTTTCATCTAATCAGCACAGTTCTCTAGAGTTTAGGGTTGAAGCACCTGGGCAGAAATGCCGAAAAACCAACTGGGTTTGATTTGCTAAAAAAGCCCAACCAAGGAATACTAATAATAATACATTTGTATAGCGCCATAGTGCCGTAGCTTCAGAGGCACTGGAACCCACTCAAAACTTAATACATTTCAGTATTTTGTTCCATTCGTAATAAGTATCTTATTATGGCTAAGGCTTTGAACTTGCAAACATTGGTGTATTTTTTGTTGTGGAAAGCAAAAGCAAACAGAAACCCAACTGATACAGCTGAAAACCTGTAGAAATCCTAAAACCTAATCGGGTTGGCCTTTCTTACAAAACTGGTTTAACAGCAGAAATTCTCAAAAAACCCAAAAACTCTCAAAGTTGGGCTTTTCTAAAAAACATGTTCGTTTTTACGCGCGATAGCAGAATGCATAGCGTGTCTTAGCCATCGTCTAGGCGTCTGTCCATCCGTCCATCTCTCACACTCATGATCTGTATCAAAACGGTGCAAGCTAGGATCACGAAATCTTCACTGTTAGCTACCCCAAGGAATCTAGTTTATCATGACAAAATTTCGTGCCCTTAGGAGAAGGGGTTCCCCTTGAAAAAAGGCATCAAACAGGAGTACCCCCTAAAAAGACGTTATTTTGCCGCTATCGGCTCTTTTTATTGTGAAAACGGTTGCAGATAGATTCAGACATGTTGCCTATCATAACAAGCACTAATCATGGGCTTTTTAATTTTATCAACATCGATGACCTTGAATGACCTTGAACTCCCAAAAGAAGTTTTTTCGTAAATTTTTCACAATTTTTGGCGGCAGCGCACATTTCAAGAGTGAACTACGACAAAATGCCTGAAGATAGACCAAGACAACCTGCGTAAGAAATTTTCAGCATTAAACGCAGATTTTAGCAGTCAACCCCTTAGGTTCAAGGAGGCCTGCACACGTGAGTGTAAAAGAAGGGCACCCTTCTAAAGAGTGGTTATTTTACTGACATTGCCTCGTCCAGCATGAAAACAGTTGCAGATAGGCACAGACGTCTTGCTTATCATAACAAGCACTAGTGATGAGCTTCTTAAAAGTGTCAACATCGATGACCTTGAACGCCCAAAATAAGGGGTTTTTATTAATTTTTTTGCAATTTCAGGTTGCAGCACACATTTTAAGAATGAATTGCGTATAAAATTATTATTATTTTATTGCATATTGTAGGGGCCTTACACTGATTGCCAAAATGGCAGGACCACTGCTATTGTGCATCATGTGAGCTTTGCTCAAATTACTTGTTTTGCAACCCTGTTGTAGTTAATCGATGTAAAACTGGGTTGCCCTGGAAAAAAATTCAGAGACTGGTGGAGCAGAGTTTTACACACAGCTCGAAGTTGGATTTGTTGCCATCCAGCCAACGGCAACAAAGCCCATATTAAGTGACATTTTATGCGTGGTAGGCTACTCAGTATGGACAAGATGCACCATAGTTGCAAAAAGTTCCAGAATTCCTATGTTATGAATGATTATTTTTTTCAGGACTGTGCATATTCTGACTAGTAACTAACCATTTTTGTGGTTTCATTATTAACTGTTACTGCTTGACCCTGCCTAGAGTAAACATGACTGTCATTGTGCATCTGATTCGCTCGTGACAAAAATCAGACTCAATGGTGCAAAATAAATGTGCTTTGATTGCTTGATCTATCAACATGTCAGTATTTCATCAAAGATACCTTATGACTTATAATGTAATGCAATGCACTAGTGGTTATGGCCAATGCACAGCACAATTCCAACAAACTTCACACGGCTCGGTATGCATCGCTGGCATCATTCTATATGAATATCAATTATACACCATAAATAAACTGCTAATCAGACAGAAATACCTTAACAGAGACTGACTATTATCAATATTTCTGCACACAGATCGTACAATTGCATTGCATTACAAAACAAAACAGTCAACACTCAACACGGTTACAATGGAAATGAACGACATTATGACTGTCAATGTTTACAACATAAACTGAACACAGCAACATGGAGATCACTGCCGACGTATACGCTCAGTCATCGAGCTTTCGCTTCGGCTTCTTGGGATTTCGTGAACGGCTCTTTGCCTTGCACAGTGGACATATCGGAGCATTGCGATGTATCTGCTGATGGCAAGAAAGGCAGGCCTGAAACCATTCACAATCATTTCAACTCACTCAATGTCACAAACATTTATTATGCTAATGTCAGACAATGCATTTAAGCTGTTATCAGCTATACTCTACTCTACAATAAATCGATTTCCAACATGCACTGCGTCAGAATTACCATCAGCTTAATGATAATTCACCTATAAATACATTCATAAACATATGATGTAATTTACAGTCAGAAGAAACTGAAGTTGACTGACACAGGTCTACCAAATGTAACTACAGCTCAGCCCTCAATCGTGAATTACAACTTCTTGTCATAGACTCACAGGGTACAGTCATCTGATGCAGTTATAGTGAAGCTAAAACCAAAATACTGCTACTGTCCAAGTGCTACATTAATAATGGTTTAAGCGAAAGACTTGCAGAAAAGATGCAAACCTTCATTGGTGGCGGCTGCTGGCGAAAAGATGCAGTGGAAGAAGCCAAAGAGTTGGCACAACCGATGGCACTGCCTGCAGATGGCTGCCTCATGTCTGGCTTCGGAGGCAGGATGCAGCCGAGTGGCGTCATCGCATGGACAGTGGACAGCGACGCAGCTGCAGCGGCACTCAGATTCTGCACAAACGTCGGCTCCGGGACCTCCAGAGACGGGGTCTGATAATCGCTCTTCTGCCTGTCAAACAGTCTACAACCCAAACACCAGACCTACTGAGCTACTTTCTCTCACAGAAATGATCTGCGTGAAACAGAACACAATGACATATTTCCGCAATGGTGCTAAACATTGCTGTTTTGCACAACAAGCTTAATCTCAGTTCAATCATAATAGTAGTAATAGCAAAAAATAGAGACAGTCAGAGAGCAAAAATATCTGCCGAGATGCTTGCTATTTCTCAATTTTAAGCCACGACAAAGCTGCAAATTCACACTTCTTGCAACAACGACTGCACTGCAACGGTGACATCTAGCATATAATACTGTCAATACTGATGTTCTAAATATTCTCTAGTAAAAAATCATTCAACAATACATGGATCCAGTCTGTGACCCTGCGATCCTCGAATTGACTCTTC
>Ga0209367_1011471_pt1 | contig 11747 bp, 8 predicted proteins | sample WorMetLIZISLAND2_FD_187412 | JGI IMG/M metagenome (GOLD analysis project Ga0209367, IMG submission 187412) | Marine gutless worms symbiont microbial communities from Max Planck institute for Marine Microbiology, Germany - Olavius geniculatus... ... | reverse complement strand
GTATTGTATTGTATTGTACAGTGTAAAGAAATATTATATCTGCCCTGGACTATGACGAAACGCACTTATTTAATGATTGTGACCGATCGTGTGTTCTGAACCGATCGTGTGTTCTGCGTGGACATGCGTGCGGTAAACAGACGAGAAACGTTACAGTGGTCGCGTTTGGCTGGAATGAGATTATAGACGATTATAACACTATAGACACTGTGGTGAATAATAGAAAAACAAAACTGGTCAGGAAATAATATAGGCCTAATAAACTTAATAACCACTAACTAAAAAACCAAAACCATTTTCATAGTGGTGTCGTCATAGAAACGTCAGTGGAATACAAGTTATTTGAAATAATTATTTAGTGCACGAATGTGACAGAGAGAAGACAGACTAACGACAAGCTAAATTAACAACAACAACAACATTGAGCCAATAGACGACGACTGCTTTATGCAATAGCCAAGCTACAGACAGACAGACACGCGGAATCGCACAGGCACACTGTTTGACAATAAGAGTCGCTATATAGCAATCGCAAGCCAATATCCGACGGAGAGGATTTAACAGCCGAGCTGACCAATCTAACAACTTCAGGGTATATACAGAGTTACAGGCATGCCCACGTAAAGATCACTAGCCTACGGCTGCTGATAAAATCTACAAAATAAAAAAAATGGTATATGCTTGAAAGTGTCACAGTGTTGTTGGTTGCGCGCACGTAGGCCCTAAAGTGTGGAAGATTGTTCCATGTCTGCGAAGCTGCTACGCTTAAGGCACGCTCTTCGAATTACCTCAAACGTACTTGACAGGGAAATTAGAACTATGTTGGTCCAGGGTCAATCCATTATGCGGCCGTCGATCTAACTATTAGATGGCACCTACTTTGTTTCAACCAAAAGTCTACTTTTGCATAGACGGACGGACGGATGGGCAGACAAACAAGACAGCGTAACCAAAGTAATTTGGCTAAAGGAAAAATTGCTCCTCATTTGTATTCGCCAGGTGGCAGTATGGCAGTATGGGACTGACGGCTTGGTCACAATTTGCAATATTGTTTGATCCCGAAATATCCCCATTAGTTGGGCGGGGGGCAGGAATCCCCGTCTAACACAATGAGTCACTGGACCCCGCTAGTGCACCTGCCAAATAGCATCTAAAGGACGAATGTGACAGACGATAGAGAGACAGACCACGCTGCGGAGAAATGTGTAGGAATAGGTGGATTCGCAGTTGCGTTGCAAGGAGCGATTTCGCCTAATAATACTAGCGTGGTAAAGACGTCAACCGACCACACATGCCACATGAGCGCAGACAGTAGTTGGAGTAATGTCGGTCCGGTTCATCACGGCTGTAACAACGCCCGTCCGACGCGAACTGACGGCATTTGTCTGTCTCGTCGAAACACGTTCCCTTCTCTGCCAACACACGCATTAGATCTACACGTAATTCACTGTCCAGCATCAGCACATGACCAGAGCCATGATGATTGATTGCTTATATAGCGAGGTGTTTCATAAATACAAATGACGGCGCCCTAAAAACGTGTCGCTATTCTTTCGACGATAATAATTTTCATGTCCTGTTCGATTTTTATTAGGTTTTGTCACAGCATGTCATTTTTGCGTTCTGTGCTTTTACTGTTTTACGAGCCTCGTTGCCTGAGACAACTGAACGAATGGGTGAATCTATGGATGTGTTTGAACGTTTTCCGGCGTTCACATGACGAATTTTACACACTTGTATCCTGGGCCCTACATTTTTCACGACACTGGATGCTACTGCTACGTATTCACACGAGCCGCTGTTGCAAAGTCTTCATCGCCACACGCTTAATGACATCGCTGCTCAGTTGCAACGCAATTCCGTCGATAGCGTGTAATATCGCGCAAGACAATTACTTCGAGCATGTCGAATAAATAACTTTTTTTACGCGGTTGTTGAATTACGTACTGCTCAATTACACAGTTTTACTGTGTACGACGAAATGTTGCATTGAAGCTTAATATTGTTTTATTTATTTCTAACATTCACCAATTTTACTGCTGTGTGCGTATACATTTGATTGAGATGAAATATTCAATTAACAGTGGTTGGTCAAAACATGTAAAGTATCATGAATTTGCTAAAATTTAAAAAAGTTTACATGTTTATCGCTGAAAATGCATACGAAATAAATATGTGCACTTCACAAAATTCCCAATTCTGTATTCTTGAATTTCACCAACATTTCAAAAGTTCTGTGACTGAGAATGGACATAAGAGTAGACCTATGACAAACAGAAAAGCTCGGCATTAAATGCAATGCAATGCAATCTCTGCCTAACGACTGATAATCCTTGGTAGACCTATTTGAGCACAATTCATTCGTCGGAGAACCAGCGAAAAGCCTCATCCGGCGTACGCGTGGAATTCATTGCACACGAAAGTGAAGAACGGTCAATAAAGACTAGACCAAAAGCAAATAGAAACTCTTAAAAGCGTAGTTCTTCAGAAGGTTACTCACACACACAAAACGAAAAGACCCCCAGTGAAGAAATAGCGGGTATAGGGCACATTTTGCTGACTTTGGTTTTTTCCAAAATTTGATAAAGTTAAAAAGTTTTACAAAAGTCATCTATATTGTCACTCTCAAGCTGTGATCTTTTATTTCTGATAGTCTAACGCAGCAGTTTTATGGCCCCCGTTATGATGCAGCTAGCGTACAGTAAAACACTGACTATCTTCTGCTAGTTAAGGCCATACGACGTTTGCTTTTATTACTGGTTTGGCTACCATTTTTTGCTGAATACAAAATATTTATTAATGCGCTAAATAATACAGCGTATAATATGTCGAATGTTGCTAGGGTTTCACAAGCCCTAAAGTCCCACACGGTTTGCCACAGTTTGATGTAAACGGATAAAAGAATAATACTATGATGTCAGCCCCGAATTTATTCCAACACTGGTCAGACCCATTTACAGGGTGGTTTCACTCCCTAGTCGAGTATCAACGGCCCTAGAATTTACACTTGGTCTCGGTAACGAAGAAATGATGACGTCACGGCGGTGTTGATCTCAGCTCAGGATGCTCAGGATGAGTAAAAATTCATCCGATCGCTCATCAGCCATATCGCATGTTGGCTACTGAAAATTCAATGAATATCACTTTCAATGTTCACCTGATCTAGAACACCGCGCTGGCATTGCGATATGAACACATAAGAAATAACTAGGCCTATCTTGCACAGTTTGGCATAAAACACTTTTTTTAAACTCCTATGTTAAAACAGTAACTGTTAGGCTGCAATTATTCATCCAATACAAATGGTTACTTACTAATTTGTTAACGTGTATAACATTCACTGCGTTCACACAAAAACAAACTGCGTCAATAAAAAATTTCATTTGCCGAAGATAACAGAAAATGGTAGAAGAAAAAAAAACATTGCGGCCGTTTCTCTGATCTCTAATCTTTCACGCTACAGATTGGCAAAGCGGTTACTTTTTCCTGACAAATAATCACACCAATTTTGATTTTTTTTGTTTTGCTGTCAAATTAGGAGCTCGTACAGGACAGACGGACAGACGGACAAACAAGCGGACGGGCAAGACTCGTAAATCGGCCAATTAGGAGGGCCGCATAATAATAACTGGACATTGGTTTAAACTGAGACAGCCAGATGTCCTTATTAGATGACGGATTGACAAGTTAAGAACTTAAGACTTGACTCGGTCTGCTCGGTTGCAAATCTCAGTCTGTTAGTAGTCCAACAACGCTCAACCTGTCTTTGGGTCTAGCAATGACAGGCCTATCTCTCTTTCGTTGTCGATCACCCAAGTCCGCTTCTGACGACGTGTTTTATGGTTATCGGACCGTTTTGTCGATTATTCCGACACGCCCGTATGACCACGTGGCGAGTTTGGGCACAACAAATAAAAAATACGGAATACATTACACTACAACGATAGTGGCAGCACAATCACAATAATTAGTACTTAAAGGTATACTTAGTTTTGATACCGTTCTCTTAATTTCAATATTCGTTTGATTTTAAGTGAAAGTGAGATATTTGTGGGCCAGCTTGTTTAACTACAATTGCCGTATTATCGCAATTTATCGCATATGTTCATCGCCGTTTTCTTTTTATTGTTCTTTTCATTTTTTGTGTGTTTTCTAGTCTTGCGTGTGCTTCTCTGTCTGTCTAACATGTACATGACCACGCTGTTTGAAACATAGATGTAAAAACGTTCCAGAAAAAAAATTTAAAAACGTTAAAAACGTTTAAAAACGTAGTAAAAATAAAAAAACGTTTAAAAACGTTGAATAAAAAACGTTGGTCATAATTTGTTTAACTTTTTGCCTAATGCCTAATGCTGTAGATGCAGTATACCTGGAACTATAGTCTAGATTAAGAGAACTTTATTTAATTTCAATTTAACCGTGTGGTCATAAGACCATACCACGTAGACTAACCAAATACACTACAAAAACAACTTTTATTTGGTACATTTGGACTAACAAAGTAAACTACCATCACTATGACCAATTAATTCGTTTCTATGGTTTTAAAAGTGGTTTTTATAGTTCTTGATAAGCATTTCAATGCACGTTTTTTAAAAAAAAAATTAAATGTTAAAAAAATATTTAGAAAACGTTAAAAACGTAAAAACGTAACAAAAATATAAAAAAACGCAAAATCGTTTTTCACATCTATGGTTTAAAAAAGTGAGCGATTGATTGATTGACAAACCTCCCATTTTTGTAGTGTTTGAGCAATGTGGCGAAAATAAAACATAAACCGGACGACGAAGCTTGGTGTATTTTATTACACATATGTGTCAGCGCCCTAAGCAGCTTCATCTGTCCATCGTCCCTCAACATGTCAGAAACAACTAAACAACTCGAGCTGTCGTACAAGACGGCGTTGTATTGCAACGCATAACGGACTGACGGAGTGGCGTGGAGAGCAATGCGTTCAGTTTGCTCACTCGTCCGTGTCCCTCAGCATGGTAGCCTACCGAGCAACGTGCGGCTGTCTGCTGCTGCGACTGCTGTCTGTCCGTCTGTCTGTCAGTCGCGTGCGACCTGGTTGTCACACAAACGACGCCAAGCATACACGAATACGAATATTTTGGTCAACTCAGCCTCCTACCCTCAGCGGGATAGAAAATGAGTAGCAGTTTACGAGCTAAAGGGTGATGACTAAGTGTGGGCGGTGGTATGTACGCTAACTGCACCGCGGGTCCACTTTTTCGCGGGCGCGGCCAATGTATGGCTGCATAGTGCGCTGCGGTATCATGAGCTCATGTCAGTCCGCTGCCACTTCCGAGATTGTAACTTGCTTCTGTTCAGTGCTATATCAACTAGCATGAACTAGGCTTATTGTAATTATAGGCCTACAGTAAAAAGCAGGTGGAGTGATCGGAAGCATTTGTACACTACATGCCTTCAAACGTGCCACACCTTACTCTTATAATGATAATATCCACATGCATACCTACAAATAATAGGCTGATCGATAAGCAACGGTAGCAAATAAATAACAGAGACCAAGCGTTTTTCTACGAAATGTAGGCTACTGCAATGCTCTGTCTTGTCATAGTAGCTGTTAGGATTCATTTCAACCAGGCGATGCAAGCTTGCACGTTCCCGGAACGCACCTGCCATCGACATCTGAAGCTTAGAAGACGCGGCTGAAGCTTCATCAAAATTATATGCAAACAGCACCGGTAGAATGAAGCCGCGTCTTCAATACGCGTGTATAAATAACCAACCAAACGTAGATTTAAGTCGATCGGGTTTGGTAAAGTCAGATTGCTCGTCACTTCTGCTCAGTGATTTTTTGTCAATTTTAGTTTCTGTTTTTTGTTTTTATTGTTTGTTTCTATCTAAACTGACATATAAATAAACGATTACTATCAAATCGGTAGGCCTATTAATCTAACGATTTTAAGACAAATTGTTAATTCGTGACGAAAATCACGACGAGGAGAAATAATAGTACAGCACAACTGTTCCCACGTAATTTATTAACTTTAAGCATCGTCCCATAATGCTTTTGCGAAAAAATACAATAAAACTGCAGAAAAGTATTGTTATCATAATGCCGCTATTGCATTGCAATATATTGTATATATAAATATTCTGTTGCGACCACGCCAGTGAAGATGCTCATAAATGTGCGATAAAATGGAATTAAAAATAACAACACACATTACTGAGAAACAACTCTTCATGTTTTATCGCAGCACATGCAAAATTTGTAGCGCCACGTGCCCTAAACAGCAAGGGAGTCGACGGCAACCGTGTTTGATACTTTAACTTTTACGCGCGACAGCACGGAGTGTTAAGCGTGTCTTGGCTATCGCAAAGGCGTTTGTTCTTCCGTCTGTCTGTCCGTCACACTCTGCGATTGTATCAAAACGGTCCAAGCTAAAATCATTTTATTTTACCACACTGCTGAAGTAGGTAAGCAAAAACGCAGTTCGAGCTTATACCACTCTAGACAGTGCGGAATAGTAATTAAATCACGCTTAGATTGCCTGGACTATACGTCGTTTGCTTTATGACGCACGACTGCTGCCGAAAAATAAGAAAACGGTAACAGTGCAAGCTAAGTGTAGTTCAATTTATTTTATCGTATACGTGCGAGACAGCCAGACTCTCAGATATCGTGCACCGTTATCGAGTCGGCGTTAAAATCGCACCGTTGTCTACAACAGCATGTAATGGTGCAAACCGTCACAGAGGCTGAGAGACGCACAGTCGCACACCCACACACACACACACATGCACTCGTCTATCTAGATGTGTTCTTACGCTTCGTCAGGTCTGCAGCGAAATTGATCGGACGAGAACTCCAGCGAGCCAGGCAGCCAGCACTAGCTAGCACTCGGCCGACTGTTGGCTTCCATTCGTAATTAAACATCGCGCTGCAGTTTTTGCGGATGAACGCTCACTGAATGCCAGTGAGTAAAGCCGACGTCTTGAACCCTGCGCCGCCGTCGCCGCCGCCGCAGCCGCCGCTGCTGCCGCCGCTGCTGCTGCTGCTGCTGCTGCTGCGCGTCTCTCATCCGCTCTGCTTTCCATTCCGCGTCCCGATCGACGTTCGAACCACTTCCGTCACTGCGCTAATGATCTGACCTCTAATTAGACCCGTATCCGGCGAACGGGAAATATCCATGGGCAACGCGCGCGGCGGGAAACTGACTTAATTGATGTACGACGCGGTGGCCGACGATGCGTTATGCAGACAGCAGCAGCAGCAGCAGCAGCAGTAGTACTTGGTGCAGTAGGCCAAGCGATTGCAGCTCGTTATAGAAGCTTCTACTATCCCTTAGTCATCGTTTTGTATCGCGACACGTGATCAATCTTCCGGTTAGCTGCCGTTATATTCTGAGCTGTATACGCACTCAGATAATCTCAGTAACGTTCTAACGCAATGCAGCATGTTCTTAGAGTGCTCTTAGACTGCTCAGGCCAGTTCTCGCCTCTGGCTTCTCAGCCCTCGTAGTAGTTTAATAAAAACATAATACCTATTAATATAAGCTTAATGGCTGTGAATAATTACACAGAAAAGCAGCAAAGTGTGCAAAGTGATTGGAGGCGACGGCAAAATGAAGTGAACACTTCTTTTTTTATTGTATGTATACATGTGTACATCCCATAGCCTAAAAACAGCTGAGGCCGATAAAATGTTTTACGGTCCAGATTGCTGTTCCCAAAATTGCTTAATCAGTAGCAGCACAAGAGCACTTACGAGTAGGAATTAGCATCAAAAATATGAATTTTTCTTCAAATGTTGAAAATAATACGTTTTGTACGCGTATTATAAGCCGCAATTATACTGCTTTATTTAGCAATCCAAACATGGAAGCAGGACAGACCAAGACCGATAAAGAAACCGGTTTACAAAACAGAAGTTGCGATAAAAAATCACATGAAAAACACGTGAGACTGATTATAGACCAGATACTAGCATTGTATGACGTACAGTCTCATTATCAATACGACCAGAAGTGATGGCCATTAAAATTACATGCGACAAGAATATCACGAGAGCGAGTTGCAGCGCTGAAGTCGCAACCGTATCCTATGGTGCTACGTAGAAGCACGATTAATATTGATATTACTGTAAAGTTACTGTCTGACTGACCGCTGTGTTTCATATGCATCTCGACGAACGTGACGGGCGTGGGCGGATTGCCGTGTGCTCCGAGTGGACTGACGGCACTGAAGTACAAGTAGCCTAGGAACTCACCGTCATAACCATGATCACCACCAGACGACGCCGAGTGATGACCTTCTTCTATCAAACGCTGTAACAATACACGCAGAGACGACGGATACTACTACTTTTTATTGTCGTTCAGCGAGATAACTACTACATATGCATAAACTCTCGGAAAGACAGGACGAGAAGCATGGAGATCAGAGCTAAAACTGGACAACAAACAATGGACAAAATACAGACAGGAAGACGACCTCGCTGGCTGGGACATGTGATACGAACGGATCATCAACAAGCATTGTACTGTGAGGTATACCAAAATACAAGAAAGGACCAAGTCGACCAAGAGCAAACTGAAGGGGCACAGTGAACAAAGATCTACAAAAGATAAGGCTTACATAAGAGGAAGCAGAAATGGCAGTTCTTGACAGCACAATGTAGCCTTCTAGGCGTGGTTAGATCAAATCTGTACTGATTACCCTATAAAAAATTTTTTAATAAGATAATCAGTAATGTTGCAAAGTATACCGTAAAAATTTTTTTAAAAAACAGCCAATTTTAACGTAAACTCAACAACAACACTCAATAGCCAAGTAAATAGTCTTGAACAAATAGCATTTTCAAGTTTCAAAAAATTGTCGTATTTACGAAACAAATGCAGTCAAATCTCAATCTGGTAAAACATAACTAACTTTATAAAGCATACGTATAAGTAATGCATACCAAGACGTATTTAGGAGCATTTTGAGCTTCCGCTAGTAAAAAGAAGCGATATCCATCTTCTAACCATTCGCTCCAACAGTATAAAGACTGCTCTAAAAATGCAGCACACAGTTCTTTAGCTAAAAGCACTTTCAAAGTCCAAAAATGGGCCTAAAATTTTCGGTTTTTTGGCGGATGTAAGGAGGAAATATGAAAGATAAATGTTGAGACATCCTAGAAAATCAATCCCTACCGAAACACGTCATCCAGTGCAAAGAATGCGGAGGTACTCCCAAAAATGTGTTCTCCAGAGGTTGGCAAGAAAAGTAAAAAATAACCCAGTTGAACATTATATTTCACCCTTTGCCCCGCCGACCCTGCTGAGCCGATTTGTACCATTTTTGACACGTAGGGTCAGACCACCGACGTAATCATCCAAGTCAAATTTTAAGTCGATTGATTCAGAGGTTTGGGGGCTACGCGTGCCCAAAATCTGGGGTTTCCCATTGACTTTGATAGTCGCCCTTACAACAACTTTATTCACTACCGTGCTACACTGTGATTATAGTGCATATAATGCATAGACGGTGAGTCTGCTATCAGAACTCGGAAGTCCAAACGCCTTGCGCTGTATGTGCCATTATAGTGTCAGACATTGTCGAGCGTATTCTACCACTGAAGGAGTTTCATGCGTTTGTACGAGAGCACTCGACAAATAAAATTTCTAGGGGACACGAAAAGTCTGTTGTGCTATGCGACAAGTTCTTTAATCTACGCAACAGCTGATATCGATCTTATTATTCTAGCAGGCGACTTTTTATTGAGACACATTGTATGTAATCTACACTGTGCTCTATGCGCAACAATAATAACAATTTTGTGATTGCTATGGTAAGTACCGGCTGGACGGCCAAGGAAAGGACTGCAGTTGACGTCGGGGTAGTAGAAAGTGACGCCATCACCCTTGATACACTCTGACTCGACACGTGATGGGCGCCATTCGTCGGCACACATTTTCTACAACAAACCAACGAGCACGCTCTAAACACGACGAACTGGAATCATTTGCCTGCCTGCACTGTATAAGCGATAGCAGAGACAGGAAACATAACGTCAAGATTTAAATGGGCGCCTTAATTGGTCTTATGGGCGGCTACATTTTACGCGCGAAAGCAGGTATTGCTGCAGCGCGTCATTCTGTCCGTCTGTCTGTCCGTACGTCCCTCCGTCACACGGGTAGATCAGTCAAAACGCTGCAAGCTAGAATCACCAAATCTTTACCGTCGACTGCCTAGAGAACTCTAGTTTTAGGATCCGTAAAGCTTTCCATAATTTCGAAAGAAATCACCCCGAGCAAGAGCGCTAAATGAGAGGGGAGTAGAGAAAATTTGCAATTTTTAGCCAATAAGTCGCTATATTTCAGAAACGGTGCGAGATAAGGCCTAATCGCTAATGGAAAGTCCTACAAGGGCTTTCGGTTAACACTCAGAGCAATGACTTTGAATGACCTTGAACACCAAAATAGAGTTTTTTTTATAAATTATTTTGCGATTTTTGGCTGCAAGACACATTTCAAAAGCGAATTGCGCCAAAATTAATATAGAAATAAACAAGGACGAGCTGCAAGTGAAATTTTCAGCATTGAACGTAGATTTCGAAAGTCCAAGCCTCCATTTTCTAGGTTCAAGGAAGCCTGCGCAAAAGGGCATCCACCAGCGTTCCCCCCGTAAAAGTCGTTATTTTACCGCTGTTGGCCAGTCTTTCGTCTAAGCGGTTGCAGACAGGCATGGGCATGCTGCATATCACAACAAGCACTAGTGACAAGCTTTTTAGTCGTATCAACATCGATGACTTTGAAAGATCATGAACTCCCATAATAATGGGTTTTATTGATTTTTGCGATCTGTGGCTGCGGCGCACACTTCAAGAGTGAAATGCGACGAAATGGCTGGAGATAAACAAAGACAATTTGCGAACAGGAACTGCTATAGGCTTTCGCGCGTCTCGTGAGCACTAGCTCAAATTTCTTGTACTTTAAGTGCAACATGTGAATGACAATGATAATAATAAGGTCGTCATCATCAGTCATTACCAGTCATCATCATCATCATGTCCTATAGCGTGTTCCTGCAGCGACTGCAGCGTACAGCTGTTTTCACGACTTGGCGTCATAGAACGCGATCATGAGCTTTGTGTCACCCGGGCAGACCACAGCTCCAGATTCTGTCATTTGTCGTTCTGCTCGACAGTCCGCAAGACCGCAACCACATTGACTTTGTCGGTAACAGGAACTTTCGTTCCCACGTACTTTCGCTTCCGGGAGCGAAAGTTAACTTTCGCTCTCTGGTACTTTCGTTCCCTGGAACTCTCGTTCCCAGGAACTTTCGTTCTCTGGAACTTTCGCTCCCCTGAGCAAAATTAAGGTGGAACTTCACTCAGACTTAACATTATAGGCCTACACACTTAGCAGAAGCAGATAAAATCAAAGGACGCCAGCATGTGGTGTGAATGCTGAACGTCCAAAACAAGAAAGCCCAGCTGTCGCTAGGAAACGTGCTGCAGCTAGCCTATAAAGGTTTTCCGAAAGATGGGTTTAAGGTTTAGGGAAGAGACTAGAATTTAAAATAATGGTAAAAACTTAACGCAAAATATAATTTAAGAAAGAATTTATAAACAAATATAATTTGAGGAAGAATTTGGAAAACTTAGTAAATTTAAAATAAATTAATTAATAAACTAATTTGCTAGATCCTGCCATCTTTTACTACAATGAAGCTGTACAAAGATACGAACAAGCTATAACGCCTTAATTTCCGTTAGTTTATCAATTAAATAA
>Ga0209367_1011470_pt1 | contig 11748 bp, 8 predicted proteins | sample WorMetLIZISLAND2_FD_187412 | JGI IMG/M metagenome (GOLD analysis project Ga0209367, IMG submission 187412) | Marine gutless worms symbiont microbial communities from Max Planck institute for Marine Microbiology, Germany - Olavius geniculatus... ... | reverse complement strand
TAGGAAGACGAAGAGGAAAACGAAGAGGAAGACGAGGAAGAAGAAGAAGACGACGAAGAAGAAGAGGAAGAAGAAGAAGAAGAAGAAGAAGAAGAAGAAGAAGAAGAAGAAGAAGAAGAAGAAGAAGAGGACGAAGAAGAAGAAGAAAAATAAGAAGAAGAAGAAGAAGACGAAGAAGAAGAAGAAGAAGAAGAAGAAGACGACGACGACGACGACGACGACGTCATGCCACCAACCATCAAAGAAGTAGAAGCAAAAATAAAATAAAAGCAACAATATATAACATGTACACATTTACAGTTAATGTGGAGTATAACATATAATAACTGATCCAACAAAAGATTATGTTTTTCAGCCTGTCCATTTGTTTTATAAAAAATAACCCACAAAATTAAAAAAAAATATTTTGATGGAATTTGAGGAGTTAGGCATAGACTAGTAAAAAAGTAAACAGTTTCTGATGCTGATCCCAATTCTTCTAAGTAATCTGAATCATCCATGATTCATTAACATTAGCAGATAAGACATAAATTGAAACTATAACTATTTCTAGTACTATTACTTCCAGTTTCTATTCAACTGATCTACTTTCATGGTCTTAATTCAGGTAACTGACAGTTTCTATAGGCTAGAAATTTTTCTAGTCAGCTACAGAAAATTACAAGTAATTTGAGCAAAGCTCGCGTGATGCGCGATAGCAATGGTCCTGCCACCTCGGCAATCAGTGTACAGCAATAAGATACTAATGCATCTTGAAAGAGTACTTAAATTTGAAGCCTCTGTATAGAAGACTCCTTGAATTTAAGAGATTGAAACTTAGATTCCTTAAAATGTACGTTCTATGCTAAAAATGTCATATGCAAATTGTCCAGGTTAATCTCCAGCCATTTCAGTACAATTCACTCTTAAAATGTCTGACGCAGTCGAAAATTGCCAAAAAAATTCACTAAAAAAACCCTATTTTGGAGGTTCAAGGTCATTCAAGGTCATCGACGTTGACACCAATAAAAAGCTTGTCACTACTGCTTGTTATGATAAGCAGAATGTCTGTGCCTATCTGCAACCGTTTTCATGCTACACGAGCCAATAGTGGTAAAATAACCAGTTTTTAGGGGGTAGCCGTCATTAACACCCGCCTGCGCTGGCCTCCTTAAACCTAGGGGGTTGAGACTTAGACTGCTGAAATCTACGTTTAATGGTGAAAATTTCATATGCAGGCTGTCTTGGTCTATCTCCAGCCGTTTTGTTGCAATTTAGTGTTGAAATGTGCGCTACATCCAAAAATTGCTAAAAATTCACTAAAAACCCCTTTTCAGAGGGTTCGAAGTCATTCAAGGTCATCGATGTTGATAAATTTAAAAAGCCTGTCACAAGTGCTTGTTATGATAAGCAGCATGTCTATACCTATCTGCAACCATTATAACGCTACATGAGCCAATAGCGGTAAAATAACCACTTTTTAGGGGGTAGATATCTTTGACACTCGCCTGCACCAGCCTCATTGAACCTAGGGGTCAGGAGTTGAACTGCTGAAATCTATGTTTAGTGCTGAAAATTTCATATGCAGGTTGTCTTGGTCTATCTCCAGCCATTTCGTTGCAATTCAGTGTTATAGTGTGCGCTGCATGCAAAAATGTCGAAAAATTCACTAAAAAGTGCTTTTTGGTAGGTCCAAAGTCGTTCAAGGTCATCGATGTTGATAAATATAAAAAGCCTGTCACCAGTGCTTGTTACAATAAGCAGCATGTCCGTACCTATCTGCAACCGTTTTCACCCTAAACGAGCCAATAATGGCAAAATAACGTCTTTTTAGGAGGGGGTACCCCTCTTTGATGCCCTCGTTCGAAAAAAAAACCCTTGCACCCAGGGGCACAAAATTTTGTCGCGAAAAACTAGAGTCCTTGGGGCAGCCTAAAGTGAAAATTTTGTGATTCTAGGTATTGCCGTTTTGATGCCAGGGTCTGACGGTCAGACAGACGGACAGACGCCCAGGCCATGGCTAAGATGCGCGAAGCATTCTGCTATCGCGCGTAAAAAGTACATAGCATGTACATCCACTATTATTATAATTGCCCTCACTACTACAGCAGCTGCAAGAATAAACAGTGTGTAAATCCTTTCTAACTACCAGTAACCGAATTATTTTATTCAGGACAATCGAAAGATAATGAACTTCAGACAGATTAAATCAACAGATGCCATGTTATCAAAAGTTCTGACTCTTGAAAAAGTAAGTACAAGTAAATTCTGATCTCTCAAGATCACATACATACATGTTGGGGTCTTTTTTGTCACGAACAAATGCTGACAACCCTGCGACAAAAAGTACACAACACAAAGTAGCAATAACTTAACAGAGGCAGCATGTGACTAACACTTAATCTTGAGCAAAAAAACTGAATCATCAGTGCTTTAACACTCCTGCTTTGGCAGTACATCATGGGATATATTAAGGGGCAGGGCAATGTGTTATTGTCCACCACACATTTTTGTCCTTCCAATGAAATGCAATAGCACTGGACAGAGTATAAAATCACCTGAGCATGCGTTCGTCCGTCCAACATTTGAGGCTTCATATCTCCATAACAGTGCAAGATAGACGCATGGTCACAATGGACGACCCATAGATAGTGGCCCACCACGAGTCGAATGGTCACGTGACCAATGACGTCATGTGACCCTAAAAGGTCAAGGTTATGACTCTATTATTTTCAAGGTGGCAATTAAACTTTTTAAATTTTCACCACTGGCCAACTCAGCTCACTCATTTACGTAATTTATATGGACTTTACTGTTAGCTATCGAGATGCACTGGACAGACTCGGTGTTCGTTTCAACAGTATCTTGAGGGATCTTACTACGGCCCTACAGTTTGCTTGTAGAAAGAACAGTAATAAAACATATGACTAGCAATGTTTCGATCAAATGCAATACAAGTAAACATTCTGTTAAATAACACGAGCTGTAACTATACTGATCTTCACAATTATCAACTGATCTGTTAACAAAAAAATGACAATTCAAAAATGTTATATAACTTATAATAAATCACCTATCTGTGTGATAGTAAACTGTGAAATACTTTCACGAAGCTTACGGTATCTTTCTTCACCATCATCGAACAGACTACACAAACGCAAAAAATGCAACAGTTTATCTTCCACCATAAGATTTATATAATAGTGCAATCAAATTTCTCAATAAATACCAAGTACCGTTCTTTCAAAAATTATTATTAAGTCATAATACTTTGACGATAAATAAACAAACTAACCTGCCACAGTGTTCAGATGTTAAAGCAAGACCGGAGAATTCAGTATCTATAGCTGAAACACAACAAACACAACATTAGTAGCATGTATTGTAATAGTTTCACGCCAAACAGTGCATAAATGTAATTTATACACTGCCAAAAAGTAAATGCGTAGCATAAAGGCTTACAGGCTTGTATACATTTCTTGCAAGCTGCAATGCTCCTTACCAATAAACTCAGCAGTGATAATTGCAGCTTCGATTTCGGGAAGCAGATCTTCGAAATTCGACCTCAAAACTTCACACATATTTTCCTTCTTAAATTAAAATTAACAACTGATACACTTAATAACTTAATCACTATATGGGCACAATAACCGTATAAACTATATAAATCACACAAAATCGAATCTTGTTGACATTTGGATCATAGAATATTTAATTTTACTTTTTTCCTAGAGATGCCACTATAGTTTAATTTGTTAAACATTTAGCTATGAAAATTGTTTTGTACAATTTCTGTCCACCCCGGTAAATGTTAGAACATATTTACACTGTTGTTTACTTTAAATTACGCTCTGCCGTTTATAGCTTTATGCTTTTCAACGCGAATGCCGTGTTTCGAAAAAAGCGAAAAAAGTTGGTAGACTGTAACCAAACTGCTTCCATTTCAGCAATAGGTTAAATAAAGATTTCTTTTTGTGCATCAAAAAATCTAAGTGATTGTGAGTGTTTCAGACTAATTCTAAACTTTATATGTTACCACTTGCGAAGTTGCGACAAGTAGGTAACGAGTGCGCTGATTTACTTACTTATGACCTTAGGTCACGTCAGATGATAAACAAATACGGTGCCTCTGAGATTGTGTTGGTAAATGTTTTAAAGCCATTTCTGACGAATAATTGCTTAATACGTGCATGAACTGAATTTATGAACATGTTTTTATAAATCCAGACATTATGCATGTATGGTGACAGATAGGTTAGTAGTGATTTTCTTAGTTTACACGGCTCACAGTCAACTCGGGCCCTGGTAAAGTGCGGACCTGCGGACCGACCAGCGGGTAAACTGCAGACCAAAACTTGCGGACCGCCTTTGCGGACCAGTGGGTAAACTGCGGACCAGTAAAATGCGGACCCCGCGCGATCGAACGCCTAATAAGAGTTGTGCCATACTTACTTGTACTTGTGTTTGTAAGAAAGGACTTGATCGAATGAGGCGACAAAGGATGGGTTTCTTCGAGGACTAAGTCCGACAAACCCTATGGCTACACAAGTTCTCTCAAACTGGTGTGGCTACACCAGGTGAGCTACTTGTACTTGTAGTGTAGTGAGCTGAGAGGCTCAGCCTTAATTGCTCACATCTGCCCACATCTTGTCCAGGCTGTTCTTGAACGCATTGACAGATGGTGCATCAACGATTTCTTGCATCAAGTCATTCCAATGTGTGACGAACTGGTGGCTGAGGGAGTATTTCCGGCAGTTCAGATGACACCGCTTGACATACAGCTTCATTTAGTGACCGCGCAGAGAGTACACCAATCTTTTGTCGGTTCCACGTGTCCACACAACCTTTGCCTCTCGCGGTTTTAGCATTGCAGCCCCCACAGTTTGGAACTCACTACCCTTTAGCATCTGTAGTTCTACCTCTGCAGACACTTTCCGTCGCCTCCTTAAAACTCACTGCTTTCAGCAGGCCTACTGCTCCCCCTAGCGGCTCAGCCAAGTGCCTCAGATTCGGCCACTGGCTGACATTGTGCACTTTAAATATTCACATACTTACTTACTTACTTACTGGGTTGTTGCTGGCTGGAAGAACTGATGTTAGTCTACTTTCTCTTTCGCTGTCAGTATCTTATACATCTCGATAAGGTCCCCTCTCAATCGTCTCCTCTCCAGTGAGTAGATATTCAGTTTTCTTAGTCTTTCAGTGTATGATAACTTCTTAATACTGGTGACTAGCTTGGTTGCTCTCTTTTGAACTGATTCTAGATGCAGAATGTCCTTAACTAAATATGGTGACCAAACCTGGATACAGTATTCTAGGTGTGGTCTAACATAGCAGTTGTATAACAACTTGAAGTCTTCCTCGTCAATCCTCTTGAATGTTCTGTTGATTAATCCCAGGATGGACATAGCTTTATTGGCTGATACAGAGCACTGTTGAGATGGTTTTAGGTCACTGGTGACTATTGTTCCGAGATCTTTTTCTTTGCGAGTCACTTCCAGTAAATTTCTACCAGTACTAGATGACATCGTGTACGGTGTTGGAAGAGAGTGCCCAATGTGCATGACCTTGCATTTTTCAATGTTGAAACTCAGTAACCATTCCTCGGACCACTCGACCAGTTTATCCAAGTCTTTCTGCAAGCTTGAGCTGTCATCTATGCTATTGATGGCAGCCCAAATCTTTGTATCATCGGCAAACATCCTCATACTGTTAACCACCCAGTGTGGGAGTTCGTTGACAAATATAAGAAAAATCAGTGGTCTTAAAACTGAGCCTTGAGGTACTCCACTTTTTACTGTAGCCCAGTCTGAGAAACTTGTGCTAATCATCACCCTCATGTGCCTACCGGTAAGAAAATTCTTGACCCACTGCTGCATGCGCTCTGGAATTCCTAGTCTTGCCAATTTGGCAATTAATCTTCTGTGTGGTACAGTGTCAAAGGCCTTACGATAGTCGAGAAAGATAACGTCAACTTCGTGACCTTCGTCCAGTAAACGCGTCCATGACTCAAAAGCTTCTAACAAGTTAGTCAGACAGGATCAACCAGACACAAAGCCATGTTGAGATGGGCTAATCCAGTTTTTTTTCGGTAATGAATGTAGTAACTGATTTTTTTATTATAGATTCCATAATTTTACATGGTACTGGCGTAAGTGAGATAGGCCTGTAGTTTCCAGGGTCTTGTCTATTTCCTTTCTTGTAGATGGAGCTGATGTTGGCCTTTTTCCAGTCTTCGGGTAGCTGCCCAGACTCATAAGATGTTTGGAAGATGACAGAAAGTGGAACTGACAAATACTCAGCACACTGATGTAGTACCATTGCGTGGATGCCGTCTGGTCCAGGTGATTTATTTCCTTGTAACGCACACAACTTTTCTTTAACTTTTTCTGTTGTGAATTTGACATTGAGAGAATCAGGTTCATGCTGAAACTGTTTACTGTTATCACCAGTAATGCTAGTGGGTCCTGCTTGTGCCATATCCTCATCCACGAAAACCTGCTTAAAGTAGTTGCATAGTGTGTCAGCTGTGTCCTTGTCTGAAGTTGTGAGTTCTCTAGTATCTTTTTTCAACAGTGCCACATTGGTTTTGACTGTCTGCTTGCTCCTTAGAACTTCTTCTGATTGCCTTTGAATGACTTGAGAATTCTTATCCTGTAGACATTCTGATCTGATCTAATCATAGCATTAGCTTCATTCCGTATCCGTTTATACTCTGCGTAGTTGCAGGAAGTCCGAAATCTTCTGTACATACTCCAGGCTTTTTCTCTATCGCGGATTATCTTTAAAGTTGGTCTGGTCGTCCATTCACTCTTCTTGTTGGTTTTGTGGGGTTTCGTCTTAGGAATATGCTGCTCCACTTGCTCAAGAAGTCGCTGCTTGAAACATTGCCACTGCACTTCTGTGTTCTCACATTTTGACAGCTCAGTACACCAGTCAATCTCTCGCAATTTATCATTGATACTAACGTAGTTTTCTTTCCAATAGTTAAATTTGCCCTTCGTCCTTCAGTCTACTTGCTGTAGACTATCACAGTTTTGCTCTATCAAGTCAATGTCATCAGCAAAATGCAAGTTGTCAATAAGCCTTCCATGAATTGACACTGGATCTTTAACGCTGTTAACATCATTGTCCATAAGTCATTCCAAGTAGGTTATGAAGATCAGAGGAGCCATTGGTACTACTTGAGTGGAAGCTTTGTTACCCTATGTTACCCCTTTGTTACCCCGTGCATTCCCAGGCGTTTCTTATGCTCGTGCTATTATCATGCTGTTTTACTGCACAAAACTGTTCAACATTTTTTATGCACTCAGTACTGCCATTGGTCAGGAGACTTCAACTTGTTGAAGTACAACCATATGTAGAAGAAAGAAAAAGAGTGGTTGACATTCTGTGCACCATCTTTAGTTTTTACTGCCAGTCTTATAAATGTGTTACATTGATTTGAGAATCATAATTTGACAGCCTGTTTGTATGTATATGTGTTAGTCGTCATCTCCACCATGATTGGTTTTCGGCTGATGCTCGTTGCGGTTGCCCTCGCAGCTGTTGCGTATGTTTGGAATACCTCATCTCGTCTACCTGTTGTCATGAACATTGAACCAGCTTATGACTATGTGATAGGTAGTAATTTGAAACATTTCTTGTAATCAGCATTCTAGTCTTTCAATGAGCAATGAATGGATAGCAGTGAAAAAAAAATTTAGGTATAGTTTTAGTGCATAACATTTGGTAGGTCGTGTTAGCAGGACTGCTGGCATACTGATGTAGTTAGCTAAAGGTGCTTGCTTTGCTTTGTACCGAGCCAGCCATTTGGCTAACTTGGGTCATATGCCGGATGATTGTGTTTAACCCCTGCCAGCTCAAAGCACTGCAAAATGGAATGAATTGCAACATACTTTGGTACCAGCTATTTAAAAACTTTTTCTGCTTGTGAGAAAAAAAGGTAAAGGTGTCAATTTGTATAGTGCATCTTGCGTACACCTCTAATGCGCTTTTTGTCACTAACCAGAGCTGCCGGCTGCACGGCCACCGCGTGCAGCCTCCAGACACAGGCTAGCGCAGTGGCTGGCTAGGCAGCGCCAGTAAGCTGTACTAAGGTTACCATCTTCCGTAACCCATATATATGAGTTACTACTCATTAAAGCGACCCCGGAGGGATGGCAGGCTGAGTTGGCCTAGTTGGTTGACTGATAGCGGACACTTTTACCCACAAAGTGTTCATACAGCCATCTATCAGTCTAGCGCAGGATAGGGAAAGTTCGCCGTCCAGGACCGACGTTCTAACCACTATGCTACGCCACCAACATTAAATCACATTAATCTTTTAATCGAAATGCGGATCATGCTGCTTATCAGCTGCTGCATGTGTTAAGCAAAGAACATGCAAGTGATTCCAAAAAATTCATCGAACTTTTGTTTGCTCTTGATCTTAGGTCAGTTTTCAGAGTTTTGTGTTACTGTTAATGGTTTGTTTTTCTGGCTTTTGCTTGTTGTGTGCCGTTTGATTCTAACATTGATCAGCAAGTGTCTGTGCCTGTTTAGTGTTTTGCTGATACTAGATGTGACCATGATCTAACAGTTCAGCTGTTGATGTGTGGTAGTTGGTGCTGGCTCTGCTGGCTGTGTTTTGGCAAACCGGCTGTCAGAAGATGAGACTGTGAAAGTTCTCTTGTTGGAGGCTGGCAATGACCAGGCTGATGATCCAGACCTCGATGTGCCGTACGAAGCATTCTCGAAGCAAGCAGCATACGAACTGGACTGGAATGATACCACCGTGCCTCAGTCAGCTGCCTGCGAAGCTATGAATGAGAAGGTTTGTGGTAGTACATTTGTTTCATGCTGGTAATTGAGATGGTTATTTACAGATAACGTTATCTGTTTTATTATAAACATGATCAAAATTCTTATACATGCAGAATCATGTTTAATGTTATGCCGAACAAAACTTGCCGTACTGTGGCTGACATCCAGTCGTGATTTGCAGTATTGCCTTGTTTCAAAGGACGAAACAAGAATTGTGCAATCAATCAGTTAGTCAGTCAATCGTTTATTTCCGACGACAGGGTCCATATAAAGACTTGAAATAGAATTAAGCACAGACTGGCAGACAGAAATATGCATCACAAACAGACACAAGTGTTAATATAGAAAGAAATACAGATGGAAAAGAAGAAAAATTGTTGTTCTGTTGCGTTATGTTGTACAGAAATGTCGTGTCATTCGTGGTAAGCTTGTCGGTGGCACAAGTGCACTCGACTGTATGACGTACATCCGAGGCAGTCAGCATGACTATGACACTTGGGCTTCAGTCACCGGCTGCAGAGGCTGGTCTTATGATGACGTTCTGCCATATTTCATCAAGTCTGAGAGCAATACCAACAAGGAATTTCTCAAATCAGGTTTTTTTACCAAAACTGCTGCTAAATGTAATAGCTTATATTTAAACTTGGGTCACAGAATCTGGTCTTTTAAAACAATTTCTGCTGGTCACAGTGATTATTTGGATGAACAACATTGCCCATATTGATTGCTGAAAATAAGCTAGTTATACAAAAAGTGGCTTTTCATTTTATCAATTATAGGTCATATCTGTTCTATACTATTATTACTTTTTGCTAAATAAGTTATTTTCTTACTTGGTTATAAAGACAGTTGTTGTTGTAGTCCTTGTCGGTGTATACTCTACATGCTGCTGCAGGTTATCATGGAACTGATGGTCCACTTGTGGTTTCTGATGTCATGGTAACATCACTAGCTGAAGCATTTGTTGTTGCCGGTGCTGAACTAGATCACAAGTTCACCGATCTAAATGCCCGTGTCCAGCAAGGTATACTCAACATTCTTTGCATTGCAATAGCTGAACATAACAGTATATAACAATTTTGTCTGCTTTTTGTGTAGATTGCTGGACAATTTATTTCAGTATTTTTAAAATGTTGTGGTAAATCTGTTCATTTTATTTGCCGTCATGTTGTTGTTAGAGTTTTCAGAAGTTTGCTAGTGCTTTTTTTTGCACCTTTCAGATTGCTGGCTCATTACGTGATAGATTTTCCATATCATTTCGCTTTTGTCAAGTACCAGTAAATTCCTAAAGAAACACCAAGTTATCATTTAAGTGGCCCATTTTTTGGATTGTCCAAGTAAAATCATCAGAGCTGTCAAACTATTTGTTTTTTAAACACGTTAACACATTACATTAATTTTTTAATGCATGCGTTAACGTGTTAATAGCGCATCATTTATATTGCTGATATTTAGATAGATTTTATCGAGATGGTGAGTGGAATGAAGCCCACAAAGTCGTGCCTGCGTACTGTCACAGGACCGCGACAGTAGTGATGGAACAACAACAAAACAATTTTTAGTAATTATTACTTGAATATTATTTGATCATCAAATAAACGTAGTTTAATGGAATATTGGAACTCTTGCTTTACAGAATGAAGTAAAATTATGCACGCGCGTTAATTATTTTGTTGCACATGAATTTTTTAACGTATCGATGCATTAAGTTAATGCGTTAATTTGACAGTGCTAAAAATTACTTTATGTACAATTGTTGTAGCCACATTCCCAGCCTTACGTCAAACAGTATAAAAGCATTGAAGGATAAATTGAATTTTCCTAATTATAAAATGAAAAACTTACATTACTGGTTTTCTCGTTGACTGTGTTGAGTATAATAAATTTCTAATGATGTGAAGTTTGCTGTGGCTGAGTGTACATAGCAACACTGTGTACTACAGGGCTCATGCACTCTCAGGCAACATCAAGCTACGGTCGGCGTATCAGTGCAGCACGTGCATTCCTGCTGCCTGTGGCTCATCGAACTAATTTACACATTGCTACTCTCTCCCATGTCCACAGGGTGAGTGGTTTTTCTAACTGTATGTGACTGAGATTATGTGATTGGGTGAAGTTTTGTAAGGCTCAGGTTGCAGAGCAAGGAGCAGTCTCGCTCAATCGCTTTGGATATAGGTCTCGATTGGATTTCAAGTCAAGTCAAGTCAGATGTGCAATCGTACATTTGTATAGTGCATTATCGTAGCAGTTAACCTTTAACGTGCTTGGCGGTCAAGCATGTTCATAGTGCCCGCTAGAGGTGAACTGTGACAGGTCCAGTGATGGCAGTGCTGGTGCAAACTGTTCATCAGATGGTAGATCCGTTGACTGTCAACGCTGGCGTTCACTGATGATGTTGTCAGGTCGACCTTTCACAATCCATCATTGCACATGGGTCGACAAGTGTATGTCTTGTGCGTGCTGGTCAGCAAGGCACGCTGTCACGGTCGAATGCAAACAATCGCAGACACGCGTATGCCCGGCCATGGCAGTCTAACCTAGCGACATGCACGTCCAACATGTCGGCCAGCATGAGTCAGCTCCCAGCAAGACATTGGGCAACTTCACTTTTTGACTTAGACTTTCACTGAGCCTAAACTTCGGTCTAAGTACCTACTTAAGTCAAAAAGTGAAGTGATTTCGCTGAGACTTTCGCTGAGCCTAAATTTACCTACTTAGACCGAAGTTTGGACTCAGCGAAAAGTCTCAGCGATTCGATGAGTCCAAAAGTACCTACTTAGACCAAAGCTGAGTTGAACTAACTTGGCTAACGTCGGTTCGATTTGCATGGAAGAGATAGCTTTAGCCCTTAGGGCTTAAAGGTGCGTGGTCACCAAAATTAACATATACATTTTATCCATTTTCCTGAAAGTGCAGAATTTTATGATAACTTTGACAGTAATATCGGCGCCCAGCGTTCTGTCA
>Ga0209367_1011469_pt1 | contig 11748 bp, 5 predicted proteins | sample WorMetLIZISLAND2_FD_187412 | JGI IMG/M metagenome (GOLD analysis project Ga0209367, IMG submission 187412) | Marine gutless worms symbiont microbial communities from Max Planck institute for Marine Microbiology, Germany - Olavius geniculatus... ... | reverse complement strand
GAAACGCCAACTGCGTCTGCTCGTCTGTCGTGTAGGCCTTTTGCAGTCCCAATTTCTTCATGCGTCGGATGACGGCCTGTGCATAGTGAAACCAGCAGCCGGAGATCTAAAGCTGTTCGCCGAAGACTACACGAAAGGCAGCTGCTGGAGCATCCTCAAAGTCGGCAATTAACTGAGTGGGAGCAAACTGTGGTGCCAGTTAATTTGAATTTCGTTAATTTCATGTACTGACATTCAGCGAACTGTACTGAAATGAATTTTCATTTCCCGCATTTTCATGTCTCGTATTTTCACGACTTGCATTTTTGATAGTGCCGAAATTTCATTTCTCGCATTTTCAGTCGCCCCCACTCCAACCGCAACCGATTTGTCCCATATTTTTCATAGCAATTTGAATGATCAACATACGAAACACAGATGGATTAAAGCTGTATATTAGCTTTTCCGGCGGAGTTCAGGGCAAAATCTCCAAACCATAAGAGCTCGAAAAGTTTTAGTTTTACAACTGCACTTATTAGTGCATTTTGAGCAGAACTGAACACATTGGGGGTAGGCCCCCTAATTACCTCAGATCCTCCCCAATGAACGTGCATGGTAAGTTAGAATACTGTTTTACGCACATATATGCAAATACGGTCAGATATGCGACAACGGCATCGTACTGTCAGTAATCAGCTGTTGCAGTCGATCGCCGCCGCCGCCGCCATATTGGACCGGAAGTAGAGACTTGGCGCGGTGAAGCAGACTGTCGGCGGCGCTGAAGCCGTTGCCGCTGCTGCCGCTGCCGGGGGCGGGTGAACAGTGAACGGAATGGCGCGCCAGCGTGACGTCATCGTGTGACGCAAGCGGGTGACGATGATGATGATGATGATAAGGTGACATGGAATGATAAGCTGCTCCAGCGGCTGCGTGCACATAACGATGCGATTGACTGCTGTTGTAAGCTAACATGTCCAGGTGTGGTGTACAGTATCCGCCGCCAGCAGCCGTCTGTCCCAGGTATCCGTTGATGTTGCTGGCGTAACCACCAAGCGGTAGTGGACGCGCCATGTAACCGCCCACGGCGGGGAACGATGTGTAGCAGCTGCGATCTTTCTTGATGACCGGGGTCGCCGTCTTCGTCTTGCGGCGAGGCCGGTACTTGTAGTCCGGGTGGTCCTTCATGTGCAGAGCGCGGAGTCTTTTTGCCTCGTCGATGAAAGGTCGCTTCTCGGCGTCCGACAAAAGCTTCCAGTCGGCACCGAGTCGCTTTGAGATTTCCGAGTTGTGCATCTTTGGGTTGTCCTGTGCCATTCGTCGCCGCTGTCCACGTGACCAGACCATGAACGCGTTCATTGGTCGCTTGACGCGCTCCTCCGCCGCTTTCCCGCCGCCTGCAGCCTTCTGTTGTGACGTCACGCCGGCAACGATAACGTCACGGGAGGTCACGTGACGCTCGGCGTCGTCATGGAGACGGTGATGATGACGTTGTTCGTCGCGTGGTTGTTGATACTGACGCTGGTGATACGCCAAGGACGACACTAGGTCCTGCTGCTGTGGGCGCGACAGCGCAGGTTCTGCAAGTGACGTCACCGGTCTCGGGGCAGCGACGGCGGCACAGAGCGATGACGTCATCATAACGTGTTTAGTGTAGTCCTGCTGGAAATGATGCTTCTGTATCCAGTGCTGGCGAGCTTCGTGCATCATCGCATTGACGTCAGTGTGACGTAGCTGCTGCTCATCATTGCCTGTTGTTGTCGTAGTCGTCGTCGTTGTTGCGGTTGTCATAGCGACCGTCGCTGCAGCCGCTGCCGAGTCCCGCCACATTGTGTTCGATAAACCAATCAGTCGCTGCACAATGTCGCCATTCATTCAGTCAGCCTGCTATAGTTCTCTCTCGCTCGCTGTCTATAGCTCGTTGTCCGTAGTCGTCAGAACAGTGACGGTGTCCGGTCTATTCACTAGATCCATACTGCGGTATTTGCCAGTCGACTGAATGCATTCAACACACCCAATACAGCATTAACAGAGACACGCGCTTAGACTGTCGCATTGCACGGTTCTTTTCTATTTATCGCTAATAGCATTCGGCAGCGAAAATGACAGACAGTGGAGTGCCAGGCAGGCAATTGACTGACATACTGCTGCTGCTGCTGCTGCTGCTGCGCTTGGTGACGTAAGTACTACGCAGTCGCTCGCGTATTATGCTAACGCCGCCCGCCACTTGGCACCGCAGCCAATAGAAGACACTCAGACAGAGGCAAGCGGTGCACCGTCTGTAGACAGAGATGCTGCTCTTCGTGTCTGTCTGGCAGTGTCTGCTTGTCAAGAAAGTCTGGATAGATAGCGCTCTGCTATTGTCCTCTATGCTCTGACTGTCTCCCGGGTCTACGAGATTACGATCACGACACTTTCCTGTTTCCGTTAGTCATCTCAAAAGTTAAAACTAAACAATTCGGCAAAACCAATGGCGTTATGGCATTATGCTATTATCTTGTCACGTACTTGAGGTGTACGGTAATGCGGGCAACAACCGACAAACTGAGTGACCCACAGACGAATGAGTGGCAAACAAACTGAGCGACAATAAACTGGGCGGCACGAGCAGCCTTCCTCTGTACGTTCTCCTAAGACTGTTGCACCGAAAGACTGCAATCGTCAGCCTGCATATGCAAAGTGGTGCGGAAGCGTTCTAGCATTATCTTAGCACGTTCGTGAGATGTAAAATCTCGTGGGCGACAAACCACAAAAGTCTGCTTATCGGTGATGGGCACAACTGAACCCTTTGGAGGGGAAAATCTTCCTTTAGGCCTACTGAATGTCCGGAAAAAACAATGAATTAAAATGCACATTTTGTCGAGCGTGACTGAATTAATCAGTCATAATTAACATCGTGGTTTGGTGTCCATTTACAAACAGAACAGCAGACATAGTAAAACCTAGCATAATGTGGCAACACCTTAATCTCTGTAAAAATGTTTTAAATGTGCCTTTAAAACTGCTCGAGTTTCTGCTTGTCGGCTTGTTACTGGCAGTCGGTTCCAGGCAGCGTACGAGAACGCACGCTCTATCGCCAGACAGACACTCGGAAAAAATCAAACTGTGAAATCGTGAATTGATGCAGGCGGGCTAGTTTGTGCGAAGTAGCAGCAGCAAGTAGCTGTGTGACTCCGCGAATGACGTGAGCTGGAAGTAGAGCCGCTGCGCGTCAGTCGAATGTGATAATAATTATTGCCACGTCATTGTCACACCGTCACACGTGCGCGCACTGCACTAACTGTGTCATGTCTGCTGGCTACTACTGTCAGTCTCAGCGTCTGTAGTCTGCCGCAGGCCTGCGCGGATACATACAGACAGAATTCGATCCTGTTTCGGCACATTCTCAAAATTGTCAGTTTTTTTCTGTTAGCCTATACACTGTTTCATAAAAACCGAACCCCTAAGACAAGTCGGCATAAATTTATCAAAATAAGTTCGCCTAAAATGATTTTTTCACACAGTGCACTGCCATTCAGTTGCGGATTCATTGTGCTTGAAAAGTTTGGCATGGGCCGAGTACCAGCTGCTGTGATCTGGCTGAACTGAAGCAGGGACTTGTTAAGGTCTGGGCTGACTTGGAACAGACGATTGTGGACGAGGCCATTGACCAGTGGAGGAAACGACTCAAAGCCTGCGTCAAGGCCAAAGGACAACATTTTGAACATTTACTATAGCCTAACTTTAGTCGTACGTGTAGATTGCTTGTACCAACGTTTTTTCGATATCAAAGCCTTTTTCTTGAAGTTATGACAAGAAGTTTCAGGGTCCGGTTTTTTTATGAAACACAGTGTACATCTCAACTGTGCAAGTTGAAAAGTGTTTAACACGTAAGAAAATTACGGCCGTCCGTCTAATTTCTGCTTTTTCGTTGATGATCAGTAGCTAAAACGCCTTAAACAATCAGCAGTATAATAAACTAATTTATCTGAAACACGTCGTTGAATTATTCCCTCTTAATTCCGCCCTCTCTTGCCTCAAATGCTATCAACGTCTCTGCTTAGAAAGTAGAAACGCTGCAAGCTCAACGCATTGTATAGCTCCTTCAGTCCATGCTACGACTGCGACTGCTGCTGCGTTAAATTGAATTCTCGCGACTCTACTTTATGCTGCCTACATTTCTCAACTTAACGTCATTCCTTCTAGGGTCCGTGTGGCACTCTGCATCCATGCATCGTTTAGCTTACTACACAGACGGCTCAGCTGCCACAGCTGCTGGTTGCCATGTTGATGGCACTGACGATGATGACTGACACAAGTCAATCACTTATAAACAATATAAAACAATAGCCTAATACAATAAATAAAATAAATGCAACAAATAAATAAATAAATAACATTCATTTTAGTTTAGTTGCGTCAGAGTAAGCGGACGAACTAGCAGTTCAGTTCATGTTTATTCCCGTCGTTTTGTACACGTCTTTAAGCTAACAAAGGCCGCTACACACTCAACAGTTTCCTCGCTGTCTATATATTGTCGCTGTATCATCATCAACTCTAGCCTATCTGTCGCACGCAGGCGGGCACGCGGGCAGTCAATTTGTCGACGAACGAGGCTCGGTCGGTTGATAGCGAGGCTAATTGCGTCAGAGTCGCAGTCATTAAGACGGTCAGTTCGCGGTGGCTGCGATGCGTGTAGAGAGAACGCTGGCGAGCGACGTCGTAGTCTGCGGTTGTCGGCAAACGTTGCATCACGTGCGTCTGTAGTGTAGCGAGTCTATCGCTCGGCGAGAAGGCACCGCTTGCTTGCTGCTGATGCTGCTACGGCGCCGACGAGATTTCTATGTCCTCCCGCATCACAAACGAAGGTCTTAACCCCTCAAACATAACCCTGCACCCACCAACATAGATCAAATCCCCTCTACCAAAAGGGTAAAAAAACATACACTGTACTCGTCAAGTTGCTATTGCGCGATTTTGGTTATAACCAGGAGGGGGTATTTTTTTAAATCAATCATCAAAACAATCAAAACGCAACATTTATAGGCTATAGCGTCGTTCGTCGCAAAGAAATCAGTGGCGATTTGATTGTGTTCAGATGTTAACATAAGCTTTAATAACAAAATCCAAAATTAATTATTTTTCCGGCACCAAAAAAAGGAACAAGTGTTTGAATAAGTTGTGAAAAATTAGCTGGGGGTTGAACTTTTCGACGGTGGGAGACCGACCAAAATTGTGATGTAAATCGTATGTTATAGTTATATAGCTAATCCCCCTGTACATAATTTGACAGTGTGTTAGGGGGTTGAGAAAACAGTTGGGGGGGGGTTCAACCCCCCAATCCAACCGGCAATTCTAACGTTAAAAGAGACACCAAAGTTACATCTGGTTAGAGGAGGGGTTATGTCCGGAGAGACACCCCTCATCGCAGACCCTCCTCCCACAGCAGCATCTGTAGTCGAGCGCCGGGCGGGAAGCAATCAGGCGCCATTGAATGCTGCGTTTCTCGAGCAAATCGAGTCTATCCGTCGTCTGTCGGCCGCTAGAGTCTCTGTTTTCACAGTCACGATGCTGCAACGCTACTCCTCCTCCTGATGATGATGATGATGATGATGCTGATGTGCCCGCATCATTACAGACTCGCTCTAGTCGAGTTGAGTCGTTGCAAAGTGTCGTCGCGCTGCGAATGATTGTTCTGTAGTGAGCGCAGCACTTCAGCTTCAGTAATTGCTTGTCCGCTCCGAGTGTGCAGTGTTCACCGTGTTGTTCTTCGTGTTTACTCCTAAAAGTATTGTCTTTGTGTTTTTGTCACATGGATTTAACGTAACAGACTTGCAGTCGCCAAGATATCGCCTCTGCACAGCTTTTTCTAGCATGGAGTTCATTTTTATACATTCTTCAACACACTGGATGAAGAGAAATAAAGGCTGATAGCAGAACGGGGAGAGTAAAGTTAAACAAAAGCTCGAAAAGCCACAGTTTGAGGCCCGCCAGGTGCGCCGAAAATCGAAACCAAAAAAACGAGAACAGGGTGTATAGGTGGGGGTCTGCATGGGGCAGCGCTGTTGTGCCGTATGCTCGAATCACATTTAGTTATTCACCATAAACCTAAATTTATAGGACTTTGGATAATTTCGTCGACATTATAATGTTCAGACAGCAGTATAAAAACTTAAAAACATCAAAAGTTTGGGCAAGTCGAGTTGAGAAATCCTACCACCATGCAGTCTAGTGCTATGCAGGCGCGTGCTATATATGCCAGTGTGTGAGGCTGCTATTATTAGAACCCCGCTATTGGTCGCGTACCGATAACGACTTCCGGTGCGAAGTGTGACGTCATTTCCGCCCAGCTCGAGCCGCTGTCTGATCACATCACGTGATACAGCCTGTGAATCTGTGTCAGCTGAGCTGTAAAATATTCTTCCGCGGTGGCTAGCCCAAGCAAAAATTCCGCTTTAGTCGTTATGACGACGGCTTTAAGGTAAACTCCTAGGCTTATGATAGACCTACACGGCTCTCAGAAAAAAACAGTCGAAATTGTTTTTGTCATAACTTTGTCAAATTTTTACTGACTTTAATAGTTTTTTGCCACGTTGATGGCTAAGACGATGAAATTATGTAAGGTGCACTCTTTTTCCACCCCACCTAATTTATGTCAATGCACTACCATGTGAAACATAGATGCTCCACATTGTTGCATAATGCTGAGTTGTTGTCTCAAGTAAACGGTGTAACGAGTTAATTAGGCACAAAATACACTAAAATGTGAATTATTTAACAGAATTATTAGTTTGTATAACAACTCGCTTGCAAATTAGAATTTATGCCAAAGTGTGCTCCGCATACAAAGACGCAATGGCTAACGCCAATGGCTGATAAAAGAATCAATGATCGACTGATCAAATGCATTCACTCATCGATTAGACATGTTTTAAGCTTATCAGCCAGCTATTTTGTCGTCTGCTGTTTTCAGCATAAAATATTTAATACCTCAAAATTATTAAATCACGTTGCACCCTCTGTCGAATTGATGATGCAAAGGTGAGCCATCTGATACAAATAATCGCCGCGTAACGTAACAATTTGGAGCATCTGTGTTTCACACGGTAGTGCGTTGACATAAATTAAGTGAGGTGGAGTGCATCGTACATAATAATATCGTCTTGGCTATCCTTGCGCCAAAAATTATCAAAGTTGGTGGAAATTTGACAAGGTAATGCAAAAAAAAACAATTTTGACTGTTTTTTGAGACACAATGCTTATAGGGCCTACGTGTAGTTTGCATAGAGCTAAGTTATTATATGCTGCATATTTTGCACATCGCAAGATCATTATGTAGGCCTAGGCTATTACAATGCCGTGAGAATAACAGACTGCGCATACCATAACGGGTTAACATTACGGTAGACACCTGCAATATTTTTTGAAGTTAACCCAGAGAAATAAAAATGGCTTTTTTTATTTTACGGCTGTACATTTGTCGAGAATCGTCAAACGGCTGCTGCAGCTGCTGCCGCCATGTCGGTCCAACCGCATGCCACGACGGACAGAAATAAATTCGGCCGAAAATTGAATCATTTTACCGACAATGACGACGTAATGGCGAAATAGGCGGAGAACGAAGCGGCGGCAGCAGCAGCAGCAGACGCTACGGAGAGAGCTGTAAGCTGACGTGCATGGAGCATTGGAGCAATGGCCGTGACAGACGGACAGTCTATACGACATGCATGCTTCGAACTAGAGCCTATAGCTCAATCGATGAATCGACCATGTAGGCTAGGCTATAAATGCGTCTCAGTAAAATATTCGCTGTACGACGATATTCTCTATCTATATTCTGTCTTTGAATAGACTCATCGGTTGAAACGATAACTCAATAAGTTACATAAATACATCAAAAACAACCTTTAGGAAGGGGGAGGGGGATAATTGAAAATTTGTTGACGTTTCGGCAACCGCTGCTGCCTTCTTCGGAACGACTGTTCACCAAGTGTCGTTGCGGCGGACTGTAAACTTGTAATCATGGACCGGAAATCGTTATGCCGGTGCTACAGCGACGCGAGCCGGTTGTAATAATAGCAGCATCATACACTGACATATTTTCGATTAAAGTTGTTTTTTGATGAATTTATGTATCTTATTGATCTATATTTTGTTTGTGTCTGTCATTCTCCAGCTTAAGCATATAGACTTAGGCCTTATATACCGGATTTGGCAAAAAAGTGACACCAAAAACTTTTGGCAAAAAACGCAGTTTTTTAGCCCTGCGACTAACTCAGCCTCGCAATCTCCCCGTTTGTTTGTCCAATCTAATGCATAGCATTGGTCAGCGTATAAAATCACCTTTGTGTCCGTGCGTCCGTGCGTCCTGCATTTCTTAAGCTATTTTTTCACCTTCCCTTCACCATTCCCTTCCCCTTCCTTTTCCCCTTTTTCATCTCTTTCCCCTTTTCTTTCTCCTTCCTTTTCCCCTTTCCCCTTCTCCATTTTCTTTCCCCTTTTCCTCCTCTTCTCCATCCCCTTTTCCTTCCCCTTTCTCTTTCTTTTGCCCTTTCCTTTTTTTCCTTTCCCTTCCCCTTCCCCTTTTCCCTTCCTCTCTTCCTTCCCTTATCCCTTCCCATTTTTTCTCTTTCCTCTTTCCTTTACCCTTCTCCCTTTTTCTTGACCTTCTCCTTTCGAATTTCCTTTTCCTTCCCTTTACCTTCCATTCCTTTTTTTCCCTTTCCCTTCTTTTTTCCACTTTTCTTTTCCATTTCCTTCTCTTCCCCCTTCCTCTTTCTCTTTCCATTCTTCCGTCTTTCTTTCTGTGTCCAGGTTCGTGCGTCCAATATTTGAGGCGCTATATCTCCTTAACTGTGCAAGATAAACGAATGGTGACGATAGACCATTTATAGTGAATCGAATGGTCTCGTGACTGACAATGTCTATTGTTTAGTTAAAATAATAGAAAAGGATGAAAGTATCATCGCTGCTGTTCAATTTGAAATTAAACTGTTTGATTTTTTTCTACCAGTCTGAACGGTTCACTGATTATATTTATACGGACATATAGCCTACTGTAAACTATCGAAATGCTCTGCGTTCTCTGTGTTCGTATGAACATTATCTTGTTGGTAAGATCACGACAGGAGTAGTACGAGTGTATGACATAGGCCTATAGCTGAAAACTTAAAGTCGCCAGCCAACTTGGTAGGCCTACGTGGGTTCAATGCTTAGCTGAATTTAGTTTGGTTAACCCTTACCAGCACAAAACACTAATGTGGGATTGGCTAAATAAAAATTAAAACGCATCTGTGACACGTAGGTTTACTGAATGCTGATCCATATTTGCGACCAAGGCATCGAGAGCTGCAACGTCTCGGTATTGGCTTAAAAGGTCTCGTGCACTTTCCTCAGTTCCTGCAAGATTTCAGTCAGTCTCTGCACAAAAACGTTTCTATTTCTGTGACTGTGTTTGAGGCTTAACTAACGGAAGAAGAGCTGCCTTTATTTGAGCCTGTAAATCGCGAACACTAGCAGTTTGCTATTAGACCTCTCTTCCTCGAACTAAAGCCTCGACACAATATTCAGTTTCCTCGCAGCATCAGTCAAAGCATCACTAGCCAATCATCGACTCTGCGCAGCTTGATCTCCGCCTCCTCCTGCTTACTACACACGTCATTGGCTGCTGCAGCTGCCGAGACGATGACGTCATGTGACGTAATACTGACGCGGTCGGGTTGGCGACCGTCAAAAACGTTTAATCGTGTAAATACATCACTCACTATCATTCTGTCATAGGTGATTTTTGCTCGGCGTATGTTTGATTTTGCCAACACACGAAGGCCTGTGTGATGGTATATTTTTGTCTTCGCCTCAGGACGACAGCATAGCCACAGTGGGATCAACAAACACGACGTAGTTCTGAGCCCATTGCAACTGCAAGAAAACAAAAATCGTGTTCAGACTAAAACGGCCAATGAATAAACGAATACAAGCCCGTCGAGAGCCACAGCGGGGCCCGGGAAAACATTCTCGCCCCCAGCCCCAAACATTCTCGTAGGGCCTGTCTGGAAAAAGTTGAATTTTTTTCTTTTTAAAATGCGCATTCTGGTGTACTTTATATTTTTGAGCGATGGCAGGGCCCCCAAACGTCGCGGGGCCCGGGGTAGCTTAGCTCCTACCTCGTCCTCGACGGGCCTAAACGAATAACAGAATAGCAAGTATTATGCCTATAGCCTATATGCTTGAAATGTGATGTGGGAAACAGAATCTAGTGATGAGTCGATTTAAGCATCACTGACAGTGGCAAAATCTTCAAAAATTGATCGTCCGATAACCATGCCGCAGTATAACAAGAGGCCCAGCTGTCGCTAGGAAAGGCCGACAGTAGGCCGGCGTCCGAATGCCAGCAAATGTAAATGAGGGATCAGTTCAGTACCCCAGTTTGCAAGGAAAAGGAAGGTCGACAATGGAGGCATTAGATGGGGCATCTGCAAATGTCAGTACATGTTGTCTGTTTATAGTAACCATTTTTGTGTGTGTAGGCTTAGTTCGTGTACGATGACAAAATAAATTTATATAGCCTAGGCTATTGCGCTGATACAGTTTGGCCGTAACGCGCTAAGCAATTTTTTTCTTTTGAGGGAGGAGGGGCGCGGGACCCCTGTTTTGGGAAAACAGGTGTCCGTACGTATGAATCGAACTATGACTAAATCACAACTACAACACTATATATATACATTATATACTTACTTCTAGAAAACTTTTACAAAGTAAGCCTATACAATGCAAACACTGTAGTCAGAATAAAAATTTCATAGGCCATACGACATTTCGAAGCATTCGAGCTTCTGCTGCACTTACAACAAAATTCAATAAGTCATTTTGTATCCCCTGTTTCGCCAGTTTGTACTCCGTTGTACCCTTACAGTTTTCGAAAGCGGGGAGTAGAGTTTAGGTTATGTCTAAAGGCTACTTTATCTAACACTAGTATTTACACATCAGGCTTTCAATGCAGCCGGAAGCAGGGCGTCTGTGAATTATCCGGACGATAGCGTGATGATGATGACGATGATGATGGTGGTTTGGCTAGTGTAGCCATAAGGGGCACTAGGGGCACGTGCCCCCCAGAAGCCTATTCAGTTACTCACAATAGTGCCAAAAATGCACGAAAACACATCATTTTTACACGAAAAAAATCCGGAAAATTTCCGGGAAGAGGGCACAGCCACGGTGTTCGATTCGTCAAAAAAGCGATGGGTTTCAGATAGACAGCTAGGCCATATAAGCCTAGTAAAATGCATGTTGGATAGATCGTCTTCAGTCAGTTCGGGGTTAATCCCCCCGGAGCCTCCCCCTCGGCAAATCGAACACTGCACAGCTTACTCCCCAGATCCCTCTTTTTGTGAGAAGGGTCACCCTTTTCAACCCCCACTTTTCAAGTGCCCCCTCTACATCCACGCCGCTGTGGTTTGGTCTGTTTCATATAGCTTGCCCGTAATTGCTGCTGCATAATGGCAAGGCAGGTTTTGCAGAGTTCGCGTATAATGCACGCTCTATCACACTCGGCTCACATCATTGAGCCTATGCTTTGCGATCTAGGCCTATAGTCGTACTGACATCAGCTACGTAGATCCTACATGTTGAACATCCTCTAAAACTCATCATCACAGAGCTCAGATCCTACATGTCCAGGCGACATATGCCCAGAAGCCATAGGCTACAGTTCTCGAGACTCACATCTCAATATGTTAGCCTAGTATAGCGTTGTAGACGAAAGCGGGGCAGGTAAGACAAAAGCCCCCCCCCCCC
>Ga0209367_1011467_pt1 | contig 11749 bp, 8 predicted proteins | sample WorMetLIZISLAND2_FD_187412 | JGI IMG/M metagenome (GOLD analysis project Ga0209367, IMG submission 187412) | Marine gutless worms symbiont microbial communities from Max Planck institute for Marine Microbiology, Germany - Olavius geniculatus... ... | reverse complement strand
GATCCAGACGGTTCAAACTTGACGTCGACGTTGAACGCAACCGCCGTCGCCGCCTGCAGGACGTCGCTGTGGTTGACCGACTGGACCCCGGACGCCATCTTCCAACCTTTACACGACAACAGACAACAGTCCTATAGCTAGCGGGCCGGGTTAGTACTTAGATGGGTGACTGCCTGTGGGCACGTTAACCATCTCGGTATGTAACCAGCCGTCTAGTCAACTCAGCCTTCCATCCAGATAAATCGAGTACCGGCGTATCTGGCTGGGGTTAAGGCGCATTAGAGGTTTTGACGTTAATGCGCTATATAAATTTACATTTGACATTTGTTAAGGCGGGGAGCGATCACCTGTGTCGGGTGGCAGATAACACTTTGTAATTCCATACGGCAGGTGACGCTCCGTAGCTCTGAAATGAGTTTCCATTAAGAGCTATAACACTACCTTTAAACGTCTGATGCCTAGTGTCCATTTAAGGCAACGCACGCAACTTACGCAACGCAAGGATAGACACACCACTTCTATCCTAGCGTATAATGGCTGTGACGCTTACGTCAGCTGCGTCCGTTGCGTACTTTATCGTGTTCGTTGCGTGCGTTGCGTTGGTTGGAAACCCGGCTTAAGGGCGCTCGCACATGCGACATAAAATCGAATAAAACAAACGAAAGAAACTGCAAACGCCAACGGTCGCCGCCGACTTCATTTCACGGAGCGAAAAGTGTCGCCGCAAACTTGCACATTTGCGTTTTATCGCAGAAGTTCGCACGTATAAGGCCTACTGACATCTATGATGCACTGCGGCACGTGTTCTCTCGACCTCCAACTTTCTAAATTTTTTCAGCTTTTTATCGCATTTTAAAATCAGATGAATTCTGGCATTCGACTCCGTGTGGTTACGAATATACAGACCTAGTTGTGTCGCTGTTTTTGCATGAACTTCATAATATTTCGTCCGTCACTCGTAATTAAAGGCCTAGATTATTTTCCCTTAATTTCGTGCCCGCCTCGCACCAAACCCTGGCGACACCACTGCATCATGTACCAGATAAATCTGTCGTTATTCTTATATTATTATTATTACTATTATTTCATCATTATCATTATCGTCATCAACATGACAACATCATCGTCATCGTAATCATTTCTATGCAAGTTTAGATATATTATGACAGGCGAAAACTATGACAGCGTGTATACAGTAGGGTATACAGCGGCGATTAAAGGGACATTCAGTGCAACAATTAGACACATAATAAGCTGGCAAAAATCAAAGGCACCGTGCGACATCTGTTTCGCGACATAAATTATCATTACGAGCGGCGCAAACGGCCCAGGAGACTGACACACAGCCTGCCTGGCTGCTGAGACAAACGGACCGCCCCTCCGCTCCCCGCCCGCTGCGCCCAGGTGTAGGCCCTGTGACGTCATAGCACCACGCACTTGCCACAGAGCGACAGACAATATGGTACGAAAAATGTCGCCTCGGGCGCTTCGAGCACGCAGGAAAACGCGCCCGGTCGGGCGAGAACGACAGATCGGACTTACCTGAAGTGATTTTCGACGGTTCGGCGTGACGGCGTTGCCGAATTGCGTCGAACGAGCGAGTGAAGAGCCGACCGGCGTTGCAGCGACCGACGTCAACGCACGGCCGATTGCTCACCTCTCAGAGAACGCTCGCGCTGCTGCCCGCTGACCACCGCCAGCCACTGATGCTAATGATGCGCCGGCTGCAGTGCAGCGTCTGTATCAAGGTGTCCCATTGACTCATCCCGGCAGCTAGCAGAGCAATGCTTCCTGCAGCAGCACGCGACCGGGTTTCGTCGTGATCACAGCATCTGGGCCAAGGGCACCGGGAATTTCTTTTTTAAAGTGGGAAATTCTACTCCGCGTTTTGTAGAAAAAGAATTCCCGAAAATTCCCTTTTCCAAACCTATTATTACGCCAATTAGGCCTAATTACAGTAGCAGGCACAGCGTTATTATGATGATAGTTTTTAAATAGGCTTCTAAACACAATGCACCGTTCTTGAAAAGAGTCAAGCCCACGCACACGTCTAGTTATTTTTTAACCAGTTTACCATATTTCCTAAAATACTCGAGTCCAATTTCGTAAAGAAGTAATCAACTGCTCGAGTATTCGGCATGCATTGCGGGTTTTGTTTATCCGGGCTGTCCGTCCGTCCGGTCGGCTGCCTGGCCGTCGTCGTCTCTCCCGTCTTATTGCAACGGCATTTTCTATAGCGCTGTGTGGCTAGAAATTCAGAAACTTTTAGAAAGAGGCAGAAGCGCCAATGGTAAAAAATACTAAACTAGTCATTTTGTAGAATACATCTATTTTGTATAGCTTATCTTGTTTTGGGTCTGAGTGTACAACCATGCACTCTAATGTGGTTCGTTTATTTTTGTCACTGCTTTTTCCATCAGCGCCCTTGCTGCATAGCGATGTAAAATGACGGTGTTAATAATACGATGTTACTTACAGTAAATAGGCTTATAGTTCATATAAATGTACGAACGGAGAAGTAAGATAGAGAACTTATTTCGCAAGTCAAATTTACTGTCACTCACTGTCTGTTGTTTGTTATGTCCATCGTTACGTTACGTTGTGCCACATTTATAGCAATCGTTCACTATTCTATGGTAGCAACTCTGGCGTCCGTGGGAGCAAGTGCTAGTTCGTGGGTGGTCGTCGGTTAGACCGCTGAACTTGTCGCTACCGGACTGAGTAAATATCTATAGGCTGCGGTTACAGTAAATAAATTACTGACGACAGCAGGTTGACTGAAGTGATTGACGTGACTTTGACGTCAATCGTGGCATGTCACGCAGTGTTATTATAAGCCCTATCAAGTGCAATGCCCCATGCCCGTCCGCTATTGGGCTCACGGTCGGCAGCTGAATATTACCTGCACTGACGAAAGTATAAGGGAGGCCAGGGTCGGGACGTGGCCAGCAATATAAGCAGGGGCAAAACATGGAATCTATGGATGAAGTCCCCTGTTGAGGTCTGCGGGCAGACCGACAGAGTTCCCAGGCGGGTAATAAAAATTCCCTATCTAAGACGTGGGGACATATGCACTATGGCGATGGCAGAAGTTCTCACATCTCAACAGTTTGTTAACTTTAATAATTGTGATGTGACATTTTTGGTCACTTTAGTTTGCATCAGCAAGTATGTTATAACATTAACAAATAAACGGTTAATCAATAAATCATGTTATGCAAATTGACTGCGCTCTTAAGTCTGAGTCTAGTTACATCACAAAAGGGCATTTTTCTGCCTTCATCTGCCTCAGTACAACAAGGACAGGGGGCGGCTGCCTTCATAATGCAGGAGTCCATGTATATAAACTTTAATTTGATACAGTTAGGCCTACTATGGATGTTGATGCCTAAGAGGTATTCCTTTCTTACAAATTAAGTAGCGGAAAGCTATGACCTTGTTCCTGATTGTTTGAACCTGACAGTATCTCCAAAGCAGCAGCAAGTTTTGGTTAAAACTAAGAAAATAGACCTACTTACTTGAAGTTTACAAAAAATATGGCCAAGTAATAATGCTCAGTGATTGAAGTAGGCCATTTAGTGTGCATAAAATGTTGATCACCATTTTAGGACTTTTGAATTTACAAATTATTGCTATTATGTGTTAAGTACACCATGGGGCATAAAAAAACATGCCACTTTACATTTATCCATGTCTTCGCCAATTATCGACCGATTTTCACAATTCTTTCACTGGCACACTCTGCAGACAATTTGCAATAATGTGGTTGTTATACATTTTACTACACAATAAATGCGTCTCTACACTACTTTCTGAAATATTAATGTAAGCAAAAACTAACGATAATAACAAAAATTTAGGTAAATGGAAAAACACTTCAGACCAACATCGCAATGAATGATCCACATGACACTAGACTGTGATAGACCCGCACAGTTTAGTGTCATACAGACCATTTACTGCAATGTTGGTCTGAAGTTTTTTTTTCAATTTTACCAAAATGCTTGTTTGCTGTTATTGTAATATATGCATGTTTCATTGATATTTCACAAGGTAGTGTGAAGACGCATTTGCGGCGAGGTAGGACATGTAATAATCACGTTATTGCAAATTTGTCGGCAGAGTGTGCCAGTAAAAGAATATTGAAAATCGATCAATAATTGGCAAAGATGTGGGCAAAAGTAAAGTGGCACGTTTTTTGGCCCACCTTGTAAAAATGTTGCAAAACATTTTTGCAAGTTCGGTAAAACATTTTACAGCATTTTGAATACAGATAAATTTAGAATGTGATCGATCACATGGCTACATCGTGCTTTGTTTTAGAAATTATTTGTTTTTTTTTCGTGTTATTTTTTTCAGATAAAGTTACATATCATGATTAAGTTGCACAGAGCATTGACCAAATAATGAGGATCGAGCCCACATAAAGTCTTTTGCCCTGCACCCAAATACTGCATCATCAACAACCTTTGACAATTGCACAAATTGGCTATCAATGAAATATTTAAATTGCCATAGTCTAGAATATTTTTTCTTGGCTGGGTGTAGGTATAGTTTTTAGCATCTGTGTTTAATCGTCGAGCCCTTGAGTGGGCAGCCAAAATACTGCACTCAGTTACGCCGTCGTATGATTGTTATGCATTTAACATATAGACATGACGGTACATGTCCACTTGTGTATGGTATCACTTAGGCCCTATGGGCTATTGAGTCTATGTGTTTGTGTTACTTATTGATTCCATCGTGATGCCGCCGCCTTTCAACGTGCAGTTGGGGAGGTCCCGGACGCTCATATTTGGTGGACTATCACGAAGTAGAGGCCATGTTCAAGCCACAGATCGATCTGCGTGCAAAATTTCGCTGCCGTACGTCGTGCCATTACAAAGCTATTGCCTTATTGGCGACGGTAACTCTCAAATATAGGCCTAGTACAGATTTACTCCTGCCAGAGCGTTGCCATACTGATGACTTGCTGCCAAGTGTCCCTATCTTTGGCCTTCCTCCATGCAGTGTGAGCTGCGAAATTCTGGGGCTGGACGTCCTCATCAGCGTTTCTCAACCAGCTGGTTCTTGGGCGTCCGGCCGGGAGGCAGTAAAGAGACGGTATCTTTTTCTCCAGCCAGTGTTTGTGGGAGCTTGTCGTAAGCTCCCTCGTCGAGGTTCAAAACTAAATCGCGACGGAAAACAAGTTCTGATGCACATTTTGAGCTTGAGAAACGCATCTGGTGCGTAGCAGATCACAAAATCAACCGCGCAGTCTGCACAGCAAACATGTACCTTCATTGTGACATCAAGAACTGCCGGTACGACGTACTGCCTCCAAAAATAAGTGGCGGTACGCTGCACGTATAGTACCGGCACGGAGTAAGGCCTTGTTTATCAAGTTTTAATATACTGCAATATTACTGTATTTCGCTGGTGGACATCGTTCTGCTGTGTCTTGCAGTGTTCGGCAGTCCGCGAAGTGAGTGCAGCATGAAGCGCGGAATGCGTCCGGCGTGTTCATCGTCATCTCTAGGTCCCTCGCGACGACCCGGTTAGAAGCCCATCGCCGGCCGCGGATCAGCGGTGAGTGCGGTATTCGCATGGATCGTGCAAACGTGATCCGCAAGCCGCCGATCATCCTCGACGGCCGCTGTCTCGATGATCCGCCGTCGGCCGGCAGCTCGAACACCGGCGCGCCGGCAGCACGTCGACGCCACGGCATCAAGGGCCAGTGGTTCACGCGACCGCTTCACCTCGGCGGCGTTCCACACGACGTCAGGAGCGCTGGCGAGGATGCGGCGTCTCTGGCTGGACTCTCGGCGGCCGTACCGCGGCCCCGGCCTCTGTCGTCGGTCAATGGCCTGCTCGGCGCCTTCTTCCCGCCACCGTCCTCGACACCGACGACTGGATCACATCACCCTGCGGACACGGACCACGACATCGACGAACTGCTGCTTACCTACTTCCCGTTGACGCTCATGATATCCGACGACGCTGGACCTTCAGCCGCGACCTCCCTTCCCCCTGCAGACCTCAGCACTTCCGGTGGCAATGGCACGACTTCTTCCGGTAGTCGGAGTACCTCTGGTCGTCGGAGGTCGAGGACGAGTGCCGGAGGAGGAGGGCAACGTCGCAGTCGTCCTGGCAGCACGCGCTCGTCGTCCAGTTCAGCGACTTCCAACGGGTTACTGGACCGTATTTATCTCACTAGCAACAACGTCTCCGCCGACATACTCGGTATTATATACTGTTTTTTAGGCGGAATCGCTCTGCGCAAGCGATTCTCACTCGACGAGCACACATCACGCAAACGTAAAGCTCTCATCAAGCAGACCTGACGAAATCCACTGGTACAAGTGTATTGGCTTTGTCCACGGTTGATCACGTGTCTATGATATTACCGGCCTTCTAATTAGCATGCTCATTATCATCTAGCTCGTCGAGCCATCTCGATAAATGTTTGCAATACCAAACATGTTTGATAACTCTGACATTTATCAAGCACACGTCAAGCACTCGTCAAGCCAGCTGGCTGTGTGCTTGATGTGTAGTTGATGAATGATCGACGAGCTGCGTCATTGCGATCTATACACCTGAATCGGATGATGCTTGACGAGCGCTTGTCGAGACAGCTCGACGAGCCAGCTCATTAAGTTAGCTTCATCGTGTAACCGAGGTATACGAGTATATATAGCTATAGTATACTCATTGCTCCGTTGCGTGGTCTGCCTATGTCTGTTGTCTGTCACATAGTGCTTACTTAAACCGTTCGACGGATTTACATATCATTTGGCAGGTACATTTGCGGGGTCAATGACACATTATCAGATGGAGGGGTCCTGAACCCGACAAGAAGAGGAGATTTGGGGAATGGGGATTAAACTCCCCAGCCGAAATTTGTGTTGTCTACCAAGGGGCAGCATCGATCAAGAGATTTGTCGTCATGCCGGATTTCTTCGCTCACTTGTTTTTGTTTCACCTGCAACCGATCTCGATCTGATGAGATCTCGACCACGAATATCACTGGAATTGAACATGATCGTGATATCGACAGTCGAAAAACTGCGCTGCAATTTCTGTATTTGATGACGTAACTATGGTCTACAAACGGCGAAGAATATTGGACCACAAAGCTTGGACTTTGGACATACCCAATAGTGGCCATACGCAGTGCACTGCATCACTCTTGTTTTTTCTCTCCCGACTTTATATACGAAGTTTTTCATAGGTTGTGAATGTACTGTCTTATCATTTGGTATACCACTGCAAAGAATCACTTATAGAAAATTGCTTCAGTGGTGATCACTGACGATAAAAAGGTCACAATTTACTTGTGCGCTTTTGCTCGAAAATGGAGGGATTGAGAAAGTTCTTACGTGGTAGCCTACAGAGATTGGTGACAGTATTGCTGTCAAATGTTAAAGATTCTGATGAAAAGGTCATACATATTGCTCATTTGGTTAGTTAGGAAATGCACACTGAGCTTTCGGAAGTTTACGCGTAAATCGAATTCAATGCAGTTTTAACGGGGCCTACGTATGGAGCAGCCAACACGATGTCAAGGCGTAAAAGAAGGCTTCTGCATCCGGAAAAGTGGAATGTTGTTGATTTTATTTTGTGATGTGTCTTAGATGTTGTCTCGAACATCGTTTCGGTTTTCTTCCGATTATTATGCCTATTGCCTAATGCATATTTGCCCAAAGCGCCGGCGATTCTCAAGTCTCAACATGTTCCTCTTGCATTAGATCGCTGAAATTGTGCACGCCCGAGTTCAGGACACATGGCTAACTACTCGTGTAAAAATGTCTCCCTATGACCCACACATTAGCCAGTATACATCCGTTACAGACTCACACACGGACGGACGGACGGACGACAACCATGCCAATAGCTCGACCGTTACTTAAGTACAGTCTGCTAAAATTGCAGTTTTAAGGTGCTTGTGAACAAATAAACTTTACCAGTTTGTATCCGGCGAAAAAAAGTAAAGTCGGCGAATGTGCAGCACACATGGCCAGGGCTGGAGAGGAGAGAGGCGTTGTACTTTTTTAATGCATGTTAATCGGATGCAAATAGCAACCTTCTGTTGAACGAAAAAACTCGCTTTTTAAATTCAGCTCGTTTAAACCACACTTAGCTTGCACTGCTACCGTTTTCACAGTTTTCGGCTGCAGTCGTGCGTCGTAAAGCAAACGACGGTGTAGCCTGGGCAATCTAAGCGTGGTTTAATTACGATACCGCACTGTCTGGAGTGGTATAAGCTCGGACTGTGTTTTCGCATACCCGCTCCAGCAGTGCGGTATCTAGTAATTACAGTATGAGCGTTATTCGCTCAACGTCGACTAGTGCACTTTGCAGTGCAAGTTTGCTTGAGGGCTCTTTTTCATTCGGCGTGCATTTTATAGAGCGGCTACTTCTCCGGCTCTCAGTGTCAGAGCGAATGCTAGTTGTAACCTACCGGCGGTTAACGTCAAGTAGGCTGTTTAAATGTTTAAATTTTGCAAAATCATACCTGCGCTAATGGTCCACGTCTATTTAAGTGCATCAGAAATCGAACAGGCTAACTTTGTAGAATTCGAGCACTAAACTGTCAAAATAATTTTACCTGAAGTTGGCAGTATAGTTGTGTGTATGTTTCGTCACGGTCTGGTCTAAATTATGCGAGTTTAAGAGGCAGAATAATCTCTAGACCGTGCTGAAACGTAGGCCTACTCATTTCGTGACTTATCAATATCGTGTGTTTGACGTGGTCGTGCGTCTGATAAACAGACTCAAGACGCGTTTCAGTTGTCACTCTTGACTGTAGTGAGATTATGGGCGGTCATAACCAAGCCCAACTCAGCCTTTCATCCTTCCGCGGTAGGTAAATGAGTACCGGCGTGTTTGTCTGGCTGGGGTTAAGGCGGGGCTCGGTCACCTTTGTCAGGTGGCAGGTGCGTGTGTGTGATCCCATATGGCACGTAACGCTCCGTACTCTGCGATGCGCTTCCGAAATGAGCGATACGCGACCCTTAATTGTTTTTGGTAACACTGCCGACCCTATGGTGAGAGACAGGATGACGAAGTATAGGTAAAGAAATAATATCACTTTGGTCAGTAATACCCCGTTTACACGATCGAGCAAACATCGAGCAAACATCAAGCAGGCCTGATGGAATCCCGCCCCCTGGCTCAAATGTAGGCCTAGGCTTAGCACACAGCTGATCACGTGTTATATAGGCCTTTCAATTACATCCCGTTCGCCTTCCTAATTAGCATGCTAATTACCATAGCTCGTCGAGCTAGCTGGATGAATGCTAGCAAACATCGAGCAAACGTCGAGCAGACGTCGAGCAATTAGCACGTGTATTTTGAATACATTTGCTCGACGTTTGCTCGACGTTCGCTCTGTCGTGTAAACGGAGTTTTAGTCTGAAGTGTTTAATCATGTGATTGATGACTGCAGGCGTTGCCTCGACGTGTCTGGCGTCGTCGCCGTACGAGGTCGAGCTGTCGCGTCTGAGACTGGAACAGCTCAGGGTTGACGAGGAACATTTGCTTGAACGCAAACGACAGAACGAGCTCGAACGCATTCGAGGACCGCAGCCGAAATGGTCAGTGGACAGGCCCTCCCCCATGCCGTTACTCTTTTGCATGATGATGATCCATCAGGTCGACTGAAAAAATGTTAAACCAAGTAAACGTTGCGATATACATGTAAAAAAATCCGATAAATTCAGCTGGTTAATTAACGTGTTAAGCGGGGTTTCCACCCAACGCAACGTACGCAGCGCACGCAAGGAAGTACGTAACAAACGCAATGAACGCAAGAAAATACGCAATGAATAAACGCAGCTGACGTAGCTCACGCAACGGCCACAAGTCTGTGCGTTACGTCCGTTGCGTTGCGTATGTTGCGTGCGTTGCGTTGGGGGGAAACTCCGCTTTGAACGAACGCTTCACATTACCCGTTTTATGAACCGGATACCCGGTTGCAATTACCCGGTTACCCAAACCTGGTTTTAACTTTAAGGCTTATAAGGCAACTAAAGGAAACACAACAACGAAGTCACACGTACACGTCTAATCACGGAATATTTTTCCACAAAGTTAGGTATTTCATGTAAAACGTCTAGACCTATAATGTGTCTGTATACCAAATGTGTATAGTGATTAGTGATAGCCCGTCAACGAAAATGGCTGCAGTTGAATTTTCCTTGCAGTACTGAAATTCGCCACAATGGCTGCAGGTAGCGAGATTTTTATTGATTACATCAGCAATCAGTGCAAAAAACGGGTACCCGGATTTAGAACCTGGTAATAAATTTCGGAACCGAGTCCGGGTACCCGGTTCTTGGTACAAATCGCTAGTCCCTACGGGCAATGTTCGATTTGCTGGAGAAAGGGGGAAGGTTTAGGGTTTAATCCCCTCATTGGGTGAGGACGACCTATCCAGTTTGCATTATATTTCATATAGCTGTCTATCTGAAACCCATCGCAGAAGCCGGTAAACCCCACTGCTTTTTATGACAAGTCGAACATTGCTTACTGAATAGGTAATTGAATATCCTACCGGTCTCTCTGGCTGGGTTAAGGTGGGGCGCGTCCAGATTTGTCGGGTGTCATGTAGGTCGACGGCCCTGATCGGGGGTCTTTAACTAGTTAAAATTTGACCATACTTCCAAAGAAAGAAAGCAAGAAAGAAACTTAAGAAAGAAAGGTAATGGTTTGTATGATCCCACACAGCAGGTGACGCACCATAGCTACGGGATGGGTTCGCACAAAGTTGCAATCAGCAGCAATACGTAGCAACCTTTTCCATCACCTTTCTCTGTTTGTGCGCTGAGAGGTACGAGATGCGTTCGTCGGGCTTTCACAAAGAGGTTCGTCGTCACAACGAGCTGCTGCGTCGGCGGCCCAGCTGGCAGGAACTGTTTGACTACCGGTCCGAGTTGGAGAGCGCCAGTCGGCGTTACCGCAATTCACTGACTCCGCACGACGAGGCCTCGGCCGTCGTCGAGGACAATTTAGACGAGGCCGAGGAAGAGGCCGAAGACGAAGCCAACACGGCGAGTGGCCGAGTGTAGCCGCAACGTCTCAGCCTCAGCCACATCGTCACCGCTCAGCAGTCGCGTCGTACGTGGCAGGCGGAGGCACAGGGTATAGGTGCAACTGCTCTCATCATAATTTTTTGGCTGTCGGAAATTCTCCAAAAATTTTCTTGTCCGAGAATTTTCCTTCAAAAATGCCAAATCTGGAGGGAAACTTCTATTCTAGGGAAGTTTCGGGCAAAATTAAACTTTCGAGCGTCCATGATCTCATCTGTCGCCAATTTGCGACTGTCTGTTGGAATTCAGCCGGAAATTAGCAATTTAGCATTAAATGTTAGAAAATTGCAACTTTGTGCCGCCTCCTGTTTTCTCACCCACGACGCCTCTGCTGCTGAGGCAGCTTCACTGCTTGGATGAAATCCAAGCAGTGAAGGCTTAACTGCGTCAGGTTCAACGCGTCGCCTTTATCAAACGCAGTGTGGCTTCAGAGTTACTGTTGAATACTGCACTACGTCGATTTGTTGTGGGCCATCGGTTTTTAATGTGTCTTCGTTGTACAAGTTGTTTGATGAATTCGCCGCAAACGAGCTTGCGGATCAGCAACTCGGTCGACTTCTGGTAGCGACGGATCTCACGAAGTGCCACCGTTCCTGGCCTGTAACGATGCGGCTTCTTCACTCCGCCGGTCGCTGGAGCGCTCTTGCGGGCAGCCTTCGTTGCCAGCTGCTTCCTCG
>Ga0209367_1011466_pt1 | contig 11749 bp, 11 predicted proteins | sample WorMetLIZISLAND2_FD_187412 | JGI IMG/M metagenome (GOLD analysis project Ga0209367, IMG submission 187412) | Marine gutless worms symbiont microbial communities from Max Planck institute for Marine Microbiology, Germany - Olavius geniculatus... ... | reverse complement strand
TTTTACCGTGGAACGTTTGTCGAAGCTTTTCAATAGCTGGTTTGCTGAACACTCTAGTGCGATGCGTTTTTGCAGGTTGTCTACGCAGTAGCAGCTCTGGCCAAAGCGATCTACGCCAGAATGTTTCTGTGGTTGGTCGGCCGCTGCAACAAGACGCTCGAGACGAAGAACAAGAGACAGTATTTTATCGGCGTTCTTGACATCGCCGGCTTCGAGATCTTTCAGGTAACTTACCGTCTGTTTGTTGAGTACAGTAGCTTACTTGTTTATGCTGGATACTGCATACGATTGCATGTTTTCGTAGCAAGGTTTCGTTGATCACGCACAAACAGCAAAGAAACCGAGCGCACAATGAAACTGCCAGTTCGAGTTGTGCAACAAGTTCTGGGAATCCGGTTTAGTTTAGTTTAGTTTTGTCGCTTTGTACACGCCTTCAGAGTTCGGAATTCAGCATAAACATTTTTACTTGATTTGGTTGATTTATTCGTTTATTATGTTTGGCAGCAGATGTTGCATATATAAACAGTAATGCATAAAAGTTTACAATAAAACACGATACATAATCATCAAATAAAACTAAAAGTCAATAAAATGGTTATCAGACTGTGCATAGGAAAAGTGCTCAGCGCATATATAACAAATGATTTCTTAATTTTTTCAACATGTGCAAAAGGAATGCAATATTGCAAAAGATTTTTAAGTCGCGAAAGTATATTTTAATGCCGTTTTCGTAGAATGGGATGATGGATACATGAGTGCTGAGGGTAATTTTTGTTAAAAAAATTTGCGAGATAAACTTGCACGTGTATTTGCCACAGACTGAAAACCAACTTTTACTCGTAATAGTTGTTGTTGACAAAAAGTCTTTTGCAGCGAATATTGCGGTTCTGCAGTCAAACTGCTATGTCTAACTGGAGCGGCATATTTTAAGACCTATTCTAAGGCACATTTTAAGACTTCTTGTTCTACTAGCACATTGCACACCAAGAACGTTCGAGGTTCGAGGTTATTTACAGTTTACGTGCTATATAAATTAGACCTACTGACTGACTGACTGACTAACTAACACACTCGTTATCAATACGTGACTGTTATACCCCGTTTACACGGTCGAGCAAACATCGAGCTGGCTCGTCCAGCTAACATATAGCCAGCTCGTCGAGCCAGCTTGATCGTGTAAACGGGGTACTAGGCTTGTATGTAGTTATGATGTGTTTAGTACAACACGTTCGAGCAGCTGTGCATCAACTACACCAACGAACGTTTGCAGCAGTTCTTCAACCATCATATGTTCGTCCTCGAGCAGGAAGAGTACAGAAAAGAAGGTATCCAGTGGGAGTTCATTGACTTTGGCATGGACCTTCAGCAATGCATCGATCTCATTGAAAAGGTATAGACATACAGAACGACCAGTGTGTCACCGCTGGTAGTATTAGTAGTAGTAGGAGGAGTAGTAATAGTCGTTGTTGTAGTTGTTGTTGCGCTGCTGCTGTTGCTGCTGTTACTGTTATAATAATACAGTGTTTCGCTTTAAAACAACGTGGGTAAACTTCAAATATATTACAGATATTCATTGACATTGTAGACAAGCTGTGTACTTTGACGTGCCAATGTATGTCGATATACAATGGTTTAAGGCAGTTTTGTTTTTTTTGCAAAGTATAGTAGAATATTCTTAGTGCTGACAATGCGAGCTTTGCATCAGTTTTGCTTTTATGTACTGTAGATGTAAGTTTTACAATACACTTTAAAATAACGGCCAATGTTGTTTTTAAAATAAAAAATAGAAATAAAACGCATTTTTTATCCTTAATATAATATACGATTGTTTCAGCCAATGGGAATCATGTCGATCCTGGAAGAAGAGTGCATGTTCCCAAAGGCTTCGGACAAGACGTTCTTGGCGAAGCTGTACGAAAACCACATGGGCAAATCACCCAACTTCCAGAAACCAAAACCTGTCAAGACGACCGTTCGCTTCGAGCCTCATTTTGAAGTCAATCACTACGCCGGAACTGTGAGTCGGACCATGCTTCTCTATCTCTACTTTCTCCGTTTTCGATCTACAGTATTTTTTCGACTTTTGTTAATTTTTTTATTTTAGAAATTGTTAAAGATTGCATCGAGAAATAGCTGGAGCGAGATTTTTTAAAAGGCAACTTCGTGTTACTATAAGCCTACCGATCTTATCATAACGCTGTAGAAATAAGTACATTCGTTATACTTTAAAGTAATGCTCGTATCAATAAATATAATGTTATGTATTGTGACTAAGTGCACCTGATGACAGATTCGACGGTGGGTTTTCGATCGACATTGTGAGTTATAAAAAAATTGCCCAATGACTTATTTAAAATAGTAGTGAACAAAAATCGTTTCTGGAATAAGCCAATAATTTGATGAATTATTATAATTTGATAGTAAATGTTTCAGCCTCTGAGTTCTTGAAAGAAACACGACTAGGAAGTGTTGTTCGTACAGGTGGCGTATAACATCCAAGGTTGGTTGGACAAAAACAAGGATCCTATCCAGGAGTGCGTTGTCCAGCTGATGGCTGAGGCCAAGGAACCGCTCGTGTCTCTGTTCTTCAAGGACCCTGAAGAAGGTTTCTAACACACTGCAGTTTTAGCTTATAAGTTGAAACTGCCGTATTTATGCATTATTATTGATCAACGTAGTTTTGATATTTTAGTTTTGATTTTTTTATTTTTTTTTAAATTTTACGTTTTAACTGTATTTGTTTGCTTTTTTAAATGTATGGCATTAACGATACATCAGCGTATTGTATTTTTAACGTGCCGTAACATGGCAAAGTCGTTACATGGTGGCAAATAAAGTAAATGTGCAATCAGTTGCTTTGGCTCGATGTCATTAAGCGGTAGTGCGGTGAAGTGTGTTAAGCATCACTGACTTACCCATTGTCTTTACGCTGCGTATCGCATGTGTAGCTGCTGAAGGAAAGTCTGCAGGGAAGAAGAAGAAAGGTTCATCTTATCAAACTATTTCTGCCACTCACAGGGTAGGCACTGTGTTTTTTTACTTTGTGTGTAAAATTTGGTTTAACGATTAGACGTAGGCACACAGCCCATGACAGTCTCAATATTATTATTATTTGCATTACTCAATTTTTTTGCTGCGGCGTATTTTTGGTGTGATGTCATAATTGAAATTACGACATTTAAGCAAATACCAATCAAAGATATGCATAATTATTTGTTATACTATTAATATTTGAATCGCTTCTATTCGCACATTTGTATATATTTAGAGCTATGTTAGCCTAGACTTATTTACTTAAATATAATATTTCAATTTTATGCAATGTTTTTTAAGCAAATCCTGTCATGGAGATATACGCGTAAAATATATTTTTTCTTAGTTTTTCCGTTTTTTCAAACCATAACAATTAATCAGCTTTCGAGAATCCATAAAAGAAATTTAAGCTAATGCTCATGAGACGCGCAAGAGTCTACAGCAGTTTTTGTTTGCAGGTAGTCTTGGTCTATCTCCATCCGTTTCGTCGCAATTTACTTTTTTTGTAGCCAAAAATTGCAAAAAAAAATCACTAAAAACCTTTATTTTGGGGGTTTAAGGTCATTCAAGGTCAACGTTGTTAATACCATTGAAAATCACGTCATTAGTGCTTGTTGTGATAAGCAACATGATTGTGCCTATCTGCAACCGTTTTCACGATAGACAAGCCAATATCGGATAAATAACCACTTTGGGGGTACCTCTTTTTGACACCCACGTGCGCAAACATCTCTGGACGTACGGGATCGAGACTTAAACTGCTAAAATCAACATTCACTGGCGAAAATTTCATGTTAAGATTGTTTTGGTCCATCTCCAGCCATTTCGGCGCAATTCACTCTTGAAATGTGCGTCGCAGCCCAAAATCGCAATAAATTTACTACAACCCCTTATTTTGAAGGTTTAAGGTCATTTAAGGTCATTGATGTTGACATTTCTAAAAAGCTCGTCGCCAGTGCTTTTTATGATAAGCAGCATGTTTGTGCCTGTCTGCAGCCATTTTCACGCTAGACGAGCCAGTACCGGTAAAAAAACGTCTTATTTGGGGAGTGTCCCTTTTCCGCCCCTTTGTTCGTTGAGACCCCCTTTAAGTTAGCGGCATCAGATTTTATCCCGAAATACTAGAGACTCTGGGCTATCATATGGTATAAAGCCAAAGTCTCTATCTCACCTGTGCTTGAATCGGTACCGGGTCGTAACAGACAGACAGACAGACGGACAGACTGAATTACCGTAGCTAATACGCGCTATAGAGCCTAGCTCTCGCACGTAAAAAAGTTTAGTTGTAAATTACCCCCACTAACTTGTGTCTTATCTTAGACTTATCGTATTCGTTTTTTTCACGTCAAACAGTCGGATGCTGAGTGAAATGGTCTGATGTGAATAGGAGCAGCTGAACAAGCTGATGGCAAACCTGCGTACGACTCACCCGTCTTTCGTCCGCTGCATCATCCCCAACGAGCAGAAACAACCAGGTTGATCAAACGTCATGTTGTCGCTTTTCATACTTTGCCCAAACAACAAATTACGTACTCCTAAACGTTTCGTACAGAAGCATGACTTTCATCATTACTTCGACCATTAGCTACGACATTACTTTAAAACTTTGCTCGTGGGCCGGCTGCTGTTAGGTTTTACAGCAGTGACACTGTCTTCGGAACAAACATCTTGGTCTTGAGGCGCCTCGAGAACAAAACTTGTTTAGAGCAAATGTCTTGTTTACATCACGGAATAAGGCAATTTGGCAAATAAAAATTGAAAAATTAATGACGGCAAAACATGCGCTTTTTGTATAGCTGTGGTGCGTTGCTGTTGTTTAGGTTTGATTGAAGCTGACTTGGTACTGCATCAACTGCGCTGCAACGGTGTACTCGAAGGCATCCGCATCTGCCGCAAAGGATTTCCCAACAGAATGATCTACTCCGAGTTCAAACAGCGGTAAGCTATAGCTTTAACGTTTCACTCGTGTGACTAAACTACTACTAAAACTACTCGCTAATTTAGTGTTCGCAGACAGTTTGTTCCAGAGAGTAAAAGCAGCGACGGAGAACGGTTAAACCCGCGAGCAGCTAGCGGGCATACCATCGTCACAATCAATCAAACAACAACCCAGTCAACTTAATTACTTTTGAAGAGGAAACATAATTTAAAAATTTTTTTTGTTTAAGTTATTAGGATATGATGTTGTTGTATTGGTCAGTTAATGCGTGTCGGCAGGTATTCGATTTTGGCGCCGAACGTGATCCCACCAGGTTTCGTGGACGGCAAGGTCGTGACGGAGAAGGTGCTTGGTGCTCTTCAGATGGATCAGAATGACTATCGCCTGGGACACACGAAAGTCTTCTTCAAGGCAGGCGTGCTCGGTGCTCTAGAGGACATGCGAGATGAACGTCTCGGCAAGATCATGGCGAACTTCCAGGCACGCATTCGTGGATATCTCATCCGCAAAAACTACAAGAAACTCCAGGACCAGAGGTTGTGTCGTGTGATTAATTTGTAAACAAAACATTGATGATATAGGATTTATTTGTTTTTAACTTTTTGATGTCTGACGAGGGGGGCTTTAGGAGCTTTCCTTTGCATTTTTTACTAATGATTATTTTTGCTTTGAGAATTGTGCCCCGTGCTTTTGTGTATTTCTTAAGCGATGGAAAAGACATATTTTGCTAAAAAAAACTGCCGGTGCGGCAATCACGTGAGCACAACAACATTACTGCGCTGGTCGTCGGCCATGTTAGACCCAAGCATCAGGGTTTCGTGACTTCGCATTTTGAAAGCGTGCTGAACTGTATTGACAACGACGCATTGTTTGGCGATTGCAGCAATTAGTTGCAGCTAAGAGTTGCAGGAAGTAGTTGCAGAAATTAGTAAGAGTTGCAGGAAATAGTTGCAAATAATGGTTGCAGCCATTAGTTGCAGCTAAAATTTGCAGCAAAAATAAAATACAGATACAAAAAACAAGCAGTTTGTCATCAAAAGGCACGACAAAGCTACGAGATGTCATTCGTCAATAGCGATCGCACAGTGTTATATGCCACCCTACAGAGGTGACCCCGTTACCTCGTTAACACTGCCGAGCAGGCTGATACTTTAATTACTTATCCCAAAAAAGATGAAAGGCTGAGTTGGCCTGAGCATACAGGTGCAAAATAACTTGCCCAAGATTATAAAAACCCAGTAAGGCCCCGGCTGCAATTCTAAGGTTCGGCGACTTTTCGATCACTGGTCCAGCACCTTACAGCAAGCCACCGATATAGGCCTAAGATTGTAATTAAGCTACTGGAGTTTCAAGCGACGTACATAAACGGATCATATGTCGTTTAACTCAGTTTTTTGAGTGCTTTCCAGAAAACAATTAGTTGTTCAGAAATTCCAAGTAATTACGAAGTAAGTAGGGGTGGCTTCCGAAGCCCCCCGTTAGGCACTAACGCTACAAAAATCAACCAGGCACCAAAGGGTTAACAGTGAATAAAAACATGGATGAATATTGATGAATGGCGCGTAGTTCGCTTCTGCCACCTTTATAAGTCATAATGTTTATTACTGGAAGCTTTAGTTTGTAATACATTAAGTTTGATAGAAAAGTAATTGGCTCAAATCTAGCACCCAATATCCACTTGTAACATTTTTGATTAGCATATTCATTCAGGCTAAGGCGTGGCCAAGTTGACAAGTAGTAACGTGAAGTTTGGTCATCATTTTTCAGATTTTCACGCATTACAGCTCAAGACTAGTGAGCTCAATAAACTGAAACCGTCATCATTACTAAGTTTGATCATCAAAAATTAAATACAATATCAGTCATCGCTATATATGTGGAAAATAAACATGTTGTCAGTTGTCTTAAGGGGCCGTATTACGTGTCTTGCCTTCTTGCCGGTCCGTCCGTCCGTTTGCCCGTCTGTCCCGTACGGGCTCTTAACTCGAAAACGACAAGGCATAAAAAACCAAAATCATCATAAACATTTTTTAAAGGCAGGGGTAATCTGCGTGCCAATTTTTAGCTAAAACGGTCCAATGTCAGACGGACTGCCGCACAATATGTCGACACTGAGCCGGCAAATTCTCTATATATATATACGTAAGATATTCGTCTAACGTTGCGGGCGTGTGATACTGTATAGGGTAGCGCTGAGTATCATACAGCGCAACATTCGCCGCTGGTTGGCAATGCGCAACTGGCAGTGGTGGAAGCTCTACACTCGCGTCAAACCACTCCTGAGCGTCGCTCGACAGGAGGATGAGATGAAGAAGAAAGAGGAAGAGCTGGAAAAGACCAAGCAGGAGCTAGCAAAGGTGTCGAAGATCAAGAAAGAACTGGAGGAGCAGAACGTGACCTTGCTGCAGACGAAGAGTGATCTTTTCCTGCAGCTGCAAGCGGAACAAGACAATGTCGTCGACCTCGAGGAGAGGATTGCTCAACTTGTCAACACCAAGGGAGACTACGAGGAACAGGTGCTTGTTGTCAATCATTCCCTTTACTTTAAATAACCGTTACATTTCATACACAAGTTATAGCTGATGTTTAACTTCTATGAATTGAATGGTCTGCCGCAAGTTTGCTTCATATTGCCCCGAATGTGACCAAAAACATTTTGATTTTTAGGCCAAAATGGTTCAAATGATTCAAAATTGCATGTTTTTAGCGGCATTTCTATGCTGTATCGTTATGCTGTTTAGCCGGAAAAGAAGTTTAATGTGCTTGCTGTGATATAAAGATAGGCTTGGGCCTATTTATGATACGTAGAATATACACAAATACAAAGAATGAGCTACAAAGCGGTGTTCACAAGTGTAAGTTAAGACACTATAACTACAGCAGAGATTTGACTGGTACATTATTATACGGGCGAAATAGAGGTCAGGTTAAATGAGTCACAATCATGGTTATAATGTGCGTTTATCTCACTGGAATCATGGATTAATTTTGGCGTGAAGGACAATGTTCAAAAATCACGTGTTCCTGATGTAGTACTGCGCCATTCATTTATCTGGAGTTACAGTCGCTCGTCGACAGAAAGTTGATGATGTGTCTGTTGTACAGATGCGCGAGCTGGAGGAGCGGCTGGCCAGACAGGAGCAGACGTCCGAGGAGCTGAGTGTCGCCAAGGAGAAGTTGGAGGATGAAGTGTCTGGTCTGAAGCAGGACTGCGAGGGGCTCGAGCTGCATTTGCAGAAGTCTGAGCAGGAGAAGCAGACCAAGGACAATCAGATACGGACGCTGAACGAGGAGATGGCGAGGCAAGACGAGAACATCAGCAAGATGCAGAAAGAGAAGAAACAGCTGGACCAGACGATCAAACAAACGCAGGAGTCGCTCGCTGCAGAAGAAGACAAAGTCAATCATCTCAACAAGCTTAAGCAGAAACTTGAACAGAATGTCGACGAGGTGTTTATACCCGACTTTGACGACTTATTTATTTTACACGCAAACTATATAGCCAGCAAGTTTACGACTAGCTTTGCTAGTTAGTTAATTTTGAACCGTTTTTAACATAATGCTTTTACTTAAGATTAAGTTATTTTTGAGATGTTATGATTTGTGCAGAACAATTAATCAATTATTTTTTTTAAATATATATGTAGCGCAAGAGAATCTGTCGCCGTTTAACTGTCGCACGATTAAGTCACGCCAGATGAAGTGTCGCCTCGCCATTAAACAGTGTACGTCGTATTAATAGCAATGCAACTATGCTGACTGCACCTAACGTTCAAACGAACATTCATTAAATAGTTGCATTATCGCAATCATCCGTTTTAGCTTATTTTATATCAAAATGTATTTTACTATAATATCCGCATAGCATTATAATAAGCAACGCTGTACAGATGGAAGAGAACCTAGAGCGGGAAAAGAAGGTGAGAGCGGACGTGGAGAAAGCGAAAAGAAAGGTGGAAGGAGACTTGAAAATGACGCAAGAAACCGTCGAAGAACTCGAAGTTGCTAAACGGGATCTTGAAGATCGTGGTCGAAAGTTAGTATACCTTAGAAAAACTTTTAAAAATTTTTAAACGTTTGCTTGTTTATGTTAAACGGTGCTTAAATGTGCGATAAAACGAAAACTAAGCTGAAACGTAGTGATTTTTGGCTTTCTGTATGGACGGCGTCCGTGTTATCTGTCCGTTGTTTTTTTAATTCATATCCAAATATTTTTCTTGCTTTCTTACTGTGCACGTTTGTTAAACAAAAATTTATTGTTGCGTGAAGCTGTGTGGGTTTAAGAGATGAGTGAGTTTCTTAACGGCACATCATCACAAAAGATCATTCAGTGCCACGAAACAAGCAGCGTTTTATCGTCTGCGTGTGCAGGAAAGAAGCGGAGATCAGCAGTTTGAACACGAAGCTCGAGAGCGAACAGAGTCTCGTCGCGCAGCTGCAGAAAAAGATTAAAGAGCTTCAGGTTAATAAATAGCTTCCTTGTCGCAGTATGGAGGTGGGGATGCGTAAACAAAAAAAACAAAAAAAAGGAATTTAAAGAACATTGAAAAACAGCTTATTTTTTAGTGATTATAGGCAAAAGCCAAGAAAGTTTTTTTAATAAAACAATCATGGAAATTGTAGAGGTTTGTGCGTTAGATTTACTGCTGCTAGAGTTAAGCACATATTGTTTTAAGTTGTTTTCTGGTTTTATTTCTCCGAGCAGTTTTGCCGGACAGACGTTAGTACACAGTGTGCCTTGCTGATCCACCATAGCTAGGCAAGACACGTCATGTTTGCTATTGTTCTGCCTGCTATGTGCGTTGTTGCGTTGTTTTGATGTACAGGATTTCAAAAACGTTTCAAAACTGCCGAGCAGCCGGCTAAAAATTAAAGAAAACAATACAACTATAAAAAACTAAAACTAGTGTATGCGTACGTTATAAATGCAGTTGCGTCTGCAGGCTCGTATTGCCGAACTTGAAGAAGAACTGGAAGCAGAAAGGGCATCGCGAAGCAAGGTCTGTCTACTGCTACTGCTAGCTAACATTGTTGTAGCCGACATTGAATTGATATTATCAGATATTGTCAGCACAACAATTAGCTGCGTAACGATGCAGTGATGCTAGCAATAACTTATCCTCCGAGTGTGACGCTGTGTGTTGCCAGGTGGAGAAACAACGCGTTGAGTTGGAACGAGAGATGGACGAACTGAGCGTCAAGTTAGACGAGGCGGGCGGAGCGACCCAGGCGCAGATCGAAGTCAACAAGAAGAGAGAATCCGAACTGCAGAAGCTGCGACGAGACCTCGAGGAAGCAAACGTTCAGAACGAGGCTCAGATCGCGACGATCCGCAAGAAACAGCAGGACGCTGTCAACGAGATGACTGAGCAAGTCGAACAGCTGCAGAAAGTCAAACAGAAGTTCGCATTACGTGCATCTTAACACCACGCTATGCAGTGGGATAATGAGTGTTAAACGAACTTAATGTTCAACCCTTACACTTATTTCACGGTCGCTTGCGGTCGGTCGTGTAGTCTAAGCTGTCGTTCGTTTGGTCACGTTTGAGCGGCACAGTGGAGTTATCGATGCGTTATCCCACTGTAGACAGTAGGCTATAGGGCGTCGGACTTGCTATCAAACGCTTGTGGGTTCGACTCACAGTAAGCTTGCTGTCAGGTAACAACTCTGGACAAGCTGTTTAATGTTCATACTCATGTGTCCCTATCACTAGGCAGTACAAACAGCGGTGACGTTTTGCGTCTAGAATGGTAACCGTAAGTCTGGTGTCATACTGGCCATGCGTCACACACTTTTCGTGGTCTATCCATATACGGAGTCATTGTCTACAACAAGGAGATGAGCACTCCGCTTAGGTTCCAGAGGGGCAAACGCTTTTTCTTTGTTTACGTTTATGTTTTATATAGTCGTACTCTCTGATTTGCGCATCTTTGCTTGTCCAATACCACTTAGCTGGATCACTGTTGTCATAATATAAACAGTAATAATTATAATGGCTAGAAGCCTGTCATTCTGCGGCGGTTTTAATTGTGTAGAGCTGAGAAGGAAAAACAGCAAATGAAAGTTGAAATGGACGACATTCGCACACAACTCGAACACGCCGCTAAAACTCGGGTATATTCTTATCCTCTTCTTAAATTACACTTGAACATTAGAACTTTAATGTTAGGTTGTTGTAAATTTTTTTTAGTTCACTGTTAAAAATAGCCATTGCAGTATCAGTAATAGCATTTGTAGTGTCAAAACAATAAGATCAACGGCGAACTGGTAGCGTTAATATTCACTGACTAGCGTCATATATCTAGCATTTCTAGCTGACTTGTAGTTTACTGCATGACTAGGCCTACATAATAAATAAGTAGATAAGTTGAGTTTATAAATCGCGCCAATTAACCTTACGTGCAGTCTTATTTTACAATATAAATTACTAAACGTAATTCAAATAAACGCACTATTTCGACATTATTAGAGATCTTTGCAGGACCAGTAGAATCACTGACTAGCCATGTTACGATATGGGCAATAACCACAAACGTCGTTTGTAAGGTAGAGGTTTATAATATACAAGATGTGCCATACTGAGCGGACTACTCCAAATTTAATTTAGATTTAGGGCGGTAGGCGTGGTGTAGTGGTAACGCGTCTGATCTGATCAGCGAAGTTACTGTACGCCGGGCCCGGTTAATACTGCGATGGGCGACTGCCTGTGGGCAGGTAAACCATCTCGGGATGTAACCAACCGCCTAGGTCAACTCAGCCTTTGATCCCTACGGGGTA
>Ga0209367_1011465_pt1 | contig 11749 bp, 6 predicted proteins | sample WorMetLIZISLAND2_FD_187412 | JGI IMG/M metagenome (GOLD analysis project Ga0209367, IMG submission 187412) | Marine gutless worms symbiont microbial communities from Max Planck institute for Marine Microbiology, Germany - Olavius geniculatus... ... | reverse complement strand
CGTTCAAGTCATCCAAAGTCATTGAATTCGGCGCCAATCGAAAGCCAGTGTACGATTTCCTATTAGTGATTAATAGTAACCTAGGCCTTATCTCGCACCGTTACTGAGATACAGCGAGTTATTGGCAGAAAATTGCAAATTTGGACCACTCCCTCTCATTTAGGGCCCTCGTTCGGGGTGACCCCCTTCGAATTTATGGAAAAGCTTTACGGTTCCTGAAACTAGAGTCTTCCGGGCAGCCGACGGTGAAGATTTGGTGATCCTAACTTGCACCGTTTTTGACTGATCCACTCGTGTGACAGACAGACGGACGGACAGACAGACAAACAGACAGAATTGCGATGGCTAAGACGCGCTGAAAGCAGTAGCTGCTTTCGCGCTTAAAAATTGGCCGTCTTGTCAAGTCAGTTGTTCTGTCCATCTATAGACAGGCCAGGTCCCAGGTTGAAGTTTAAAAAATATGCTCAATTCTTATTTTAAGTGTGCAGGCCGATGTGTGATAACAAATTCCTTTTCGCTTTCTATATTCAGAGGCAGCGATGACGGCGAACTGTTTTGAAAAATAAAGTGGGCTGCCGAAGTCTATCGCCAAAAAATTCATTAAATAAGTTAAGCGCAGAATATCGGATTACTAATTCAGGGTGTAATAATGAAAAGACCGATGCTATGATCACGAATTCGTGATCGCAGCCGCCGATTGCCTATGATCACGACTGTCGTAATAGCCTGCCTACGGCAGGCCTGCACGGCAGTATGCCTGCACGGCACGCAGTATGGGCAGCCTCTTACGGCAGCCGTGAATCCCGTACGGATCACGGCAGCTAGCAACTGATGAGATCAACCTTAGCAAGATAGGCCTACAATGCCAAGGTATCACGCCTTCATACCAGTCGGCCAGTCAAGCCTAGCAGCACTAGGTTCGAATTCATAACCAATGTTGCAACCTTAATTTGGGTGTACATCTATGGCTACATAATTGTACAAAATATGCTTAAATTTGCACGCTAAAAATTTAATAGCTAACAAAACTGAATAAGCTGCAATAACTAACCCTAACCACTAGCGCCACCTATCTAACGCCACCTGTCTAATCTATGCCCATGCCCAGCGATGTTCTAAAAATAGCTAGCCAATACCGTGGTTGCCGTGATCATAGGCAATCGCCAGGCTATGATCACGAATTCGTGATCATAGACACTCCCTAATGAAAATGAACCAAAGTGATGTTTTCAAACTGTCTTCATTAATACAGAGCTGGTTCTAAGAGCCAGCTTCCTATAGTAACGGGGTAAACCAAATTTTAACGTACGACAGTGAACGCGTTTTACCGGCAAAGAGATCGGATATCGACGTTCAATGAATCAGCTGGCTTCACTTGAGATTTCGTCGTGAGATGGCTCGCTATGCGACTTTGATTCAGCTATCGATTCCAGCGCTACAGCATAAGTCCATAGAGAGCAGTCAAGAGGACGACTGAGCATCATCAGCGAGCGGCGACGACAGCTGCCTTTAGTGGCTGACGCACATCACTCGTCAACTGCTGGACTACTGTAACACTGTCTGCCTGTCAGTCACCATAACCGTCCTTATCTCTGCTGCGGTGAATCACGTGTTGTGACGACGACTGGCGACTGCTGTGACAGTGGTCACTCACTGCAACTGCTGCAGCCACACCGCTGGTCGCTGTACGCACTCTCTGATTGGACAGAGAGCTTCTAGCTCTAGCTGTGGGCGCAGGCGAGCCTATGCCCACTGTCCATCGTTTACATGCTCCTGGTTTATCCGCCCGCCGCGCGAGACACAGTTTACATGATATTATGTCCGAAGGCCGCTAATTATACTCGAATTCGATCACCTCGACTTATGGTCATTTTTGTTGAGTGCTTCCTTCCTTTCCTTGTGTACGCTATTACCTGTGTACACGGTGGCCACTTTTGAACGAAAAACATTCAAGCACTTTTCATTTTTTTCATAACCCTGCAAGAGTTAAGCCACGCTGCCCTAGATAGGCAGCGGTTGGCAGCGATAGTAAAAATGGCGTCAGACACCAACGGGCATTGAGCCCACGGTTGTCGATGATGATGATGACTTTTCATTTTTGGAGTACTTTTCAAAGCCATTCAAGTATTTTTTCCAGACCCATTCCAGCGATATTTTGCTATGTCACGCTGTAATTTTCTGACATTAGGCCTATGTGAAGAAAATTTTTACATCATGCTCACGATGACTTTGACAAAGTGAAGTTAAATAACTTTTGAAACTCTCTGATATCAAATTACAAAATTTTTGAGACCAAATTTGACTTTCAAAAACTTTCCAGGGCGTGGGCGAAACTTTTTCAAAAACATGTGGCCACTCTGCGCGTATATACTCGTATTTTTCCGTTCAGTATATGCAAATCTACTAACTGTAAAAATGTGGTGCCTATAACTATAGCAGGACGTTGACAGTTTTGACATCAAGTCATGTGCATGGATCGACCCTGTCAATAGCCAAAGAGGTCCACTGTAGCTATTGAGGGATCCCGCAGTCGGCCACGGTGCGGTAACAGCTTGACGTAACTTGTCCGTTATTTAGTGCACGGTAATTGCGCTCGTCCAACGGCCAGACGAGTTCTATGCGCATTCCAGCGATGTGAGCAGTTTCTAGCTAATATACCAGGCATGCAGACCCCTTGCTTTAACTGGGCCTGCACGTGAAATGAAAAGCATAAACATACATGACCGACCATCTGTGACTAAGTGACAAGTGTTTTCTCATGATCAATAATTGCATCTTGGTACATGTTAGCGCAGTCAGTCAGTTCCGCATAAGCCCCGTAAACGCAGATGCTAAAACTGCATGTCAATAAAAGGCCTACAGCGTGTCTCAGAAAAGCGTGTCAATTTTATTTTTCAAATAAATGTACAAAACATAAGTTTATACACTTGTTAATGGCAACATTTAAGGACTTGCATATTGAAAACAGCAAAAATTACAAAAGGTGATATTACCCGCATCACATTGACACACACATCACATTGACGTAATCAACCGTGCCAAATTTTATCTCAATCGGATTAAGGGTTTTGATTCTGTGGGGGTCAAATTTTTGGCTTTCACATAGGAATTATAGAAGTCGCCGTTGCATGGCTTGCACTACCGTTCAGCTTGATAACTCTGCAGTAGAACATTGACCAAACGGCTGAACTATATAGGATTATTGCATTTCACAAGGTAGTGTAGCAACAGTATTAAGGTGAGATGAGCAAAGCGATAGTCATTTACGTCAAGCTTCTTTGTGATGTTGCGTGCCAAAAACCATTAAAATCGGTTAATGTTTCGCGGATTCATTCAAAAATAAAAGTGACACGATCGGTGTATATATAATGCATGAGCTGCGAATCGCTCACAAACTTCACAGCAGGATGATTATGCCTAAGTTACTGCTGCAACTGACTGACATCGTGAACTAATTCCCGGCCAATTAACGACACTTTTACTTATCTGAAGTGCGCTGATAAATCATCAATTGATGCGCTCCGCTCGTTGTCATGCGTATCCAAGCAACCGGCATTCAGACGCAGCAACCTCAGTGTAGCAAATGCCATTTTTCACTATTCCAGGCTGCTCGATCTTTAGTTCGCAACGTCTGCAGCCAATTTCTTCAACCTGATTAATAGACCGAATTTTGTCTAGGCCCAAACCTCCTTGTCCGATATGAAATTCATCGCGTTACTGCAGTAACTTCAATTTGTGTCGAAAGACTATGGTGACGGCCCGCCATAGCCAGGGGCCGCCATAGTTGGGGTTACGGTTAGGGTTAGGAACCCACATTAGTACAGGCTTCCCATAGAATCCCCGCTTGAGGAAAGGGGAGGCCGTAGGGAGTCGCCGATGGTACGAATGGCTAGCTCCGCTACACTTTCCTATAGGCTACTAGGGTTAGGGTTAGGGCTAGTGGGGTCCTAACCCTAACCGTAACCCTAACTATGGCCGGCCACAATCAATACTATAGGATAAAGCAGTCCGGACGAAGACATTTTGTGAATGCAATGTCACCACTTCACTGTAGCCTATTTCTTTTCGATCAACGAAGACACAATTAATTTATTGCAGGTATGCATGGTCCATGTTCGCAGTGCCGATACATTATACAGTCGTCCGTCTATATACTCCTGCGAAGTCCGATGCGCTAACGGGCGAACCTTAAATCTGATTTTTTGCCATTTGGGCAAAAATTGACGTACGATATATGTCTGCCATGGGAAATGCGGATATCGCGGTGAGTGGGGCACCGGGGATTGCTGCATAATGGGTGTTTTGTGTTTACACGATGAAGCAAACATGAAGCAAACTTAGAGCACACGCCGTACACCGTACACTTGTATATTCAATACATTTGCTTCATGTTTGCTTCATCGTGTAAACACCCTATGCGGAATTTCAAGTCGGCCGCATAAAACATGGAGCATCGTGCACAAAAGTTGGTTTGGGCATGGGAATTCTCACGATGTTCTCTCTATAGGCGACCACGTTGTTCTAGCACTCAGACTGTCCGAAGCAATACCGCAGGATGAAGTGTTAGTTCGGAAGGTCGCTCCGGCGATGGGTCGTGAGAAACGCTTGTCCTGCAGTTCACCGTTACATTAGGTCGTCGTATCATTAAATCAAAATCTGCCATCAATGGACAATAATAATCACTGTGACACTGTGATGCGATGTGACGGCCGGCTCGGACGGCAACTATTGGTTGTCGGCACGCACTCACGCAGCGCTTACTCCCATGTATTGCATTGAGACCACTCAGACCAGTGATCATGGGCATGCTCACAGTGGCGTCGTGGGCTCGTGGCATCACGGCAGGAGGCAGGCGTAAAATATGCCCCATCTCTCCCTAAATTTTAGCCAAATTGTCAAAAACTTTCTTCAAAAGTACAAAAATACAAATTTCGGTGCTGGAAATCCGCTATTTTGTACATATATTTGAGGCAAGTCAAAAATTCTCAGCGGCCATGATTTCGTTCGTCGGAAATTTGCGCCTGTAGGCCTAGGCCTATGTCTTATGTAGTTCTTGGTCTCGTTTCTCCAGGCGCTTCGAGGGGTAAACAAAATATAGTCTGGGTCTTGGTGTTGCATGACGATGGTGTTGAAAAAGTCTTGCCTACTTCTTACCCCGCCCCCTAGTTTCTTAACCGCTCACTCCACGTCTGACGGGCGGCGTGTCGGTGAACATTAAAGGATCAAAGAGGCGCTAACTATCTTGTCCTCAGTTGCCGCGCCGGGGAATATAAGCATATGCCCCGAGACGATGAGCTGCGACGTTCACGCGACAGTAACAATCACTGTAGCAGTGCAGCCTCACGAGTCATTATCACTAGAGCTGTGCATGGGATAGTTGACGAAGAAATAAACAAATAAAGCTCATTTCTTAAGCTCATTCATTAGGGTATTATCTAAATAATGCTCAGAGTCAAACTCATCCGGTGCGGCATCGTATAAATAGCACCAACGTATAGGCCCCTGCAGGTACGAATGGATTCGGGTCCGCTATTCCGAAGGTTCGCTGTTCGGAAGGCTACTATTCCCACTAACCCTTAGCTTAACTCTAAGGCTGACCCTAACCCTAACCCTAGCCCAAACGTTAGCACTGTGGCGCGTATCTGCACAATGGACTTTCGGAATAGCAAACCTTCGGAATAGCGGACCGGTACGATTCCAAGAATAATGACCATCTATTGCATCAGCGGACCTATGCAGCTATCCAATGGTGCACCGTGCAACTGAGATTAAAGGTAAACCTACAGGTTTCTACTCCGACAGTTCCTATTCCGGGGGTTCCTGTTCCTGACCCCCAAGGATAAGGGAAGATTTGGGGGCATCGAACCTCCAGTCAAAACATGCAAAATATTGCAAATAGTGCTGCCACCTGGCGAATAGAAACATGGAGTTCGGTAGACTTTCCACTGTTTCCAGTGCAGTTCCGCCATATGTCAAATTACTTTGGTCCATCTTTTTATGAGTAGGCTACACCGCTGACATTGTCTATGCATCGTAGATTCTCATGTGACTGTTTGCCACGTGGGAAAGGCTGCAGGGGTTTATGGGTTTGAGATTAGGATTAGTAAGTCATAGGGTTAGGTTCAGTCCTAGTGGGAAACATGGACCGTAACCCTCTACGTAGTATACGCACCTTTTCTGATTTCAGATTTCAATCGTTGCTCGGCGTGAATTGGGTCAAACGCAGGCGCGGCTGAACGGTTCAATTCAGTTTGAAAGTGAAAATAACAATAATGTGAAAATGGCGCCAACAGTAGTGCCAGTCGCCAGTTAAGGTCTATCTATCTGTCTATGAAGCGACTAAAGTCTAAAATCACTCAATTCAACGTGCTCAGTGGCGCCTGATCGAAATCAGAGATGTGCGAATCCGAGAATTTTCAGTCCGCGTCCTTCCGTTGCTTCTGATTCAAGATCAGCAACCGCATCTGCAAAGCCAGCTATATTTCGAATTACAATTAACAGAATAGTTCTCAAAATACCCAGTTATAAAAACACCTATCAATTAAAATCCACGTCCGTGCTCGCCGTACTTTTCGTCTACGGAAGCTCTGTAGTCCTTCTGCGGATCCAAAATACTCAGCGGACTGCGCATCCACTGGTACGCAATTCTCACATCTTTGGTGATCGCCACCGTGTATGTACGGCAGCACTATATGATAACGAGGGTGAGATCAAAGGGACGGCGCCGCGACAAGGCGGCATCATCAAAGTGCCGCCCGTAGTGTCTAGTGGCGTGAATGAGTCGGGTACCAGCCTTAGCTGGTGCCCGACTGACGTCCGTAGGCCTATAGAAACCGTTTGACGCTCATTACGAGGCACGTTCAACACGCATCAATCAGTCGTCATATAGGCCTAGCGCGCCCTCTACCGAATGACTGCTGTGACACTTGGCCGGTCTACCGCAGGGATGCGTCGATATATCGAACTTTTCGACGGTAGGGCCTATATCGCGATATTGATTTTGTAGGTTCTGATTTGGCGATGTTTGGTTGTTTATCTATCAGTCGGAGGCTGCGATTAAAAATAGAACAGAAGGGTAAATAGACAGACAAGAAGCTTTACAAATGCAATAGCCCACAAAGCGTATAAGAATAGGACTATGAACTAAATCTGGTTACAAATATATTGACACAATGCAAAATTTTATTAACAAGCTTGCATTTTTGTACACTAAGCCCTCATTAAGCTTCAGTGATGCTGAATTATTATTAGAATGACTCTCAACTTAATAATGGTACAACTGGCGCGTTTATTTTATACATTTTCATCTTGTTGATGCATACGTCCAAAATAACTGCGCAAAACACGTAGAAATGATTTATTATACTGTTAAAGTCAGTTGGACAACACAAGACTATTGATATGGTATCGATGTCGCGGCATGTCAGTATGTCGATATCAGTTCTGTCAAAAACGAAAACGACAAAACCCGGAACGTCAAAACCGAGACAAGTGGGCATCAATCGCTCAAAATATTAGTACCCTAACCCGGTTTTGCCGGGCAACTTATCAATATCGTATCGTAGCGAAATTGAAATTGTGACGTTGACCCATCACTAGTCCATCGCTACCGAATTGTGCTGATTGTGCTTTTGATCAGACCGAAATCATTGCGACGTCCATTATTGTATTGCGTTGCGTCGCCTATTATTGCTGTATGGGATAGCGATGACGCAAGTGGATAAATACTACATTTCATAATTCATCATCAACAGGAACGGGCACTTGCCAGAGTGGTGCGGTTATTTCTCCTCAGGTGGCGCTGCGCTGTCAATCTAAATCGATCTAACGACTGGTGACTGTGTTAACTGCCGCACATCACACTACGCGTACTCTGTTATAGGGTGTTTACACGATCCAGCAAACGTCCAGCAAACTTCCATCACATGTATTCAAAATACACGTGAATTGCTGGACGTTTGCTGGATGATGCTGGATCGTGAAAACACCCCATTAGTGGCGTATTTTTGAGCGGGGAGTTAAGCTTACCCAATTGGAGGTGACAAAAACCGACAGGCCAAAAAGCAAAAAAAACGTTTATCCTAACTATTGACTTTCCATGTGGCTGCTTCTCACGTGGGAAGGGTTAGCGTCAGGGTCTGTAAGTTAGGATTAAGATCAGTCTAAGCTAAGAAACGACCACGTGGACCGTAACCGACTGACCTATATCTCTAAATATTTAGTAAATAAATATTAATATTTCTGCTGATCGGTGTCTAAGCTTAGCTGGTTTTCAGAAAGTCTATTTCTCTCTATGAAGCAGTAGCTGAATACATTTTTTGCAGTTTAAATCAGAGGAAAAAATTGTAAAAGAAAAGACTATTTAAACACTTCAAAACGTAGGCCTACGTCTTTTAACATTTCTGTAAACACGTCATGCAGTCACATTGTCAGGAGCGCCGGAGACACGAGGGCATCGGGGGCTTGCCTTTGTTGCACTGGGGCAACGCGGGAGCAGACGAAGTGCCCTTTTGTGATGTAGGACAGCTAGACTTACTGACTTAGGCTACATCTGCATAATGTAAATTAACCCTTTTCTTTTCTTATAACATTATTAAACACACCGTATAAGCCTAGGACCTAAGTATACATTCTTAATTAACTTACTATTGGGAATTTCCATTCTTTTTCGCTTTAGTGCATGCTAGTGTATTTTCTACACAAATAAAAATTTGTGTGTTTTTGGTCCGTTTTGTAGTGAAATTTTATTTACTAGCAAACGTGGACGTTTTTATACTGCAGTACGTAGGCCTAATTACTACGTTACATAGGTGGCGTACAGTCTCAAATAGTTTAAGCAGAAAGCAGCGCTAAACACTAAAATGTGAAGACTTCTGTGGCCTAGGTCCTCTGTAGAGCCCTCAAGCAACGGCGTCATGGGTAAAAAAGTAGGCGGGACAGAAAGTTGTGATTTTTCGACAGACACTGCAAATTTCCGACTGAATTCCAACAGAGAGTTGTGATTTCCGACAGAGATGATTAAGATGATTATAGATGCTTAGAATTTTAATTTTTCCACTAAATTTCCCAAAATAATTTTTTTCAGCGCGAAATAGTTTTTCAACAATTTTTCGACAACCCAAAATATAGAGGGCTTGCCCTCTGCCCCCAACCAAATGCCATTGCCCTCAAGTACGACGCTGCCTCCTGCCGTTTGTGGTTTCCGGCGCCCCTGCATGTTGTGGTGACGTCGCAGCACGCGAACATGCAATCGACAGTAAATGGAGACAGTATAAAACTGTCATGATATGTTCAATGATTCAACTGAAATGAAAAGTAATATTGTTTCCTGATCGATGTCAGTTGACGGCTGGTCTGAAATAATGACGAATGTAACCGTACCGATCGACCACCGTACATTGGCTGACAGGTTGCATGACAGCTTGTTTAATTCATCCTAAATTAATCGTTTCATGTCACTGAAGTTTTTCTCACCACGATTATCAATAAGTAAGCAAAGTACAGCGCAAACGCCGCGATGACGATAATTGACTAAACTGATCTGTCAATCATTGCTCAAGGGTATTTACATTGCATGTGTTCAGAAAAAAAACACACCCTTGCGTTTTCTTTTATATCTCCGTGGAAAATGTTTAGATTTCCACAAAATTTTCATCGAATGTTCTCGAGAAAACTAGTATTCCAACAGTGTAAAAGTTAAATATTCTTTGTTTTCGATGACGTCATGCTGACGTCATATTTTCGTGTTTGTAAACTATGGGTTTTGCTGTTGAAGACAAGACATTGATAAGTATGTTTGTGAGTCAGCAAGAGTTATGGAACTGCAAGTTCGTGCAAGATGTTTCTGGACAACGGACAGAGATTTGTATATTGATGGACTAAAACTTCTAAATAAAAATTGACATGTCCGGCAGTATCAAGTCGTTCGACTGATAGCGGACAAGTGGTCAACGAGTCATCCACGCATCCTAGCAGTTGGACTCATCAGTTGAGTATAATTTTGTCAGTTCAAGTGTGTTATAGAACACGCAAGGTTGTTAGACTGGAAAAATGTGTTAGATTTATTGGTCTGTTAATGACTGTTATATACATTTACTGTGTAAACTGCATGAAATTTGGTCAATTGATTCTCAGGAAAGTCATGAAAATTGTTGCAACGAGATGTCACATTTTAAGGCTGAAAATGCACCAAATTCGACTTCGGCTGGGGCTCCGCCCCAGACCCCGCTGGGGGAGCTTACGGTGCTCCCCCAGACCTCCTAGCTAGATTTAAGGGGCCTACTTCTAAGGAGAGGGAAGGGCAGGAAAGGGGAAATAAGGGAAGGGGAAAGGGGGAGAAGAGAAGGGAAAAGGGAAGGAGAGGAGGGAGGGGAGAAAGAAGGGGGGAGAGTGGACCCCCAAGGATTGAGTGAAATGACACCACTGAATGCTTCCCTTCAACGGTAAAACCCATAATTTACAAACACAACAACATGACGTTTATGACGTCACCTGTAGCAAAGAATACTTAATTTTACACTGATAAAATACTAATTTTCTTCTAAACATTCCCTGAAAATTTGGTGTTAATCTAAACATTTTCCACGGATATATATAAGAAAACGTAAGGGTGTGTTTTTCTGAACACAGTGTATAGCCTACTATTTGCGGTATCCGCAGTATCATGCACACAAAAACACATGACAATAACTTTTTTTAACCCATGACCTTGATCAGGGTGTGAACTTCAGTTCAGTGTGTTTCTAGCGGTTGTTAACGTACATGTTCACGGAAAATTTCATCAAGCTAGGCCTAGGCTATATGCAGCACTTCGTGATTATCGCGTTCACAGCCAAAAATTAAAACTCAGCTGAAAACAATACTACCATTGCTGCCGCGGACAGTAATCACGTCGAACGCCTTTGGTTTTGCTGGACTTACTGGAACGAGAAGTATATAGGCAGGCCCATAGGCTTAGCGTATGAGATGTTTGAGACGCTGTTTAAAACTTGACGGATAGTGTGGTGTCACTGATGTGCTGTTTGTAAAAGATAACTATCCACAAAAATGTATAATGTTAGGGCCTTACCTGTAGCTTGACTTTAGTCACTTGATATCACGTGATTGTCAGCGTCACTGTAGGCCTATCACTGCGAGTCTGCGAGACTGCGACCAATCGCTCACAGTCAAAGGACACCAGTCCTGTTCTTTCGACGCCCGTTATTATTAAGCTTAGGCCCTATACAGCAATGATCGCAACTAGCGACACAGAGTCAGTCACTGTATTCATAAACCCACCTGCAGTCGCCACGACAGCTGCTCGTCGCCGACTGCTGAAAGCGAACGGTGCGACAGAGAGAGAGACAGCACGGTGTACGCCGAGTAGCCTACCGACGGTGTACGATAGTCGCCAGTCGCTACTGCTGCTGCTGCCAAATCCACCGTGCCAGACCGCCACCGTAGGGATGGGCTGATTGACTGATTGATTGGCTGATAATCCTGATATTGCGTTTACTACCAAATTTTGCATTTTTAGACGAAAATCACGAAAAAAATCCAACAATTTTCCGACAACCAACAATATTTAAGAAAGCCTGCACCCTCCCTGGCCACAACACAGCACGGTTCAACATATCGATCTGTTTATTAAACTCATCATGACTGTGTGACCAAGATCAACTCAATCTTCTATCTCTTCGGGTAGGTACATCGAGTACCGGCCTGCTTGGCTGTGGTGGAAAGTGACACGGTAAATTAAATTGTCCCCATC
>Ga0209367_1011463_pt1 | contig 11751 bp, 5 predicted proteins | sample WorMetLIZISLAND2_FD_187412 | JGI IMG/M metagenome (GOLD analysis project Ga0209367, IMG submission 187412) | Marine gutless worms symbiont microbial communities from Max Planck institute for Marine Microbiology, Germany - Olavius geniculatus... ... | reverse complement strand
GAAATTTTCGTTACCATTGCTTTCAATGGGGCATAAGGGAAACCGCTGCAAAACCAAAGATGGTGCTGCCACCTAGCGAACAACATTGCCTTGGCGGAGGTGTGCGGGCTCTGACTGCTTTCTAGTTCGTGAAGTTATAAATGTTTGCTTGCGTGTTATGCAAATCTATATCCGCTTTTTCGTTGGCGTAATACTTTGTTGATAATTTGGCTATGCGCACGTGCGTGTGAGCAGGCAAAATTCCAGTGTACAACGAGCAGAGCGAAGAAAGTTATTTCTGTTCTGATAGTGGGCGCTCTAATTGTCGAAGCTGTCAACACAGTCTGCCGGCGTATGGCTGACGTTTGGACTGTTCGCGTCACTATTTATGCATTCAGAGCGATCATGCCCATTGCTGTTCTGGTTATCAACGCAGTGGTCGCTGTGCAAGTACGTCGAGCGGCCAGCAATGCTGCCGCTAATCTCGGAGTTCAGTCACATCACCAGTCAACCTCGTCCAACTCGGCCGTACCTGCTGTCATGCTGATTGCCACTTCGCTGATGTACGTTTTCTTCTACGGCATGCACTCCATTCTAGTCGTACTGTGGTGGTGGGCTGGTCAAAGTGGCTTCACCCAGAAGACGGAGGATGTCCTGGGGAAATGTTTACAGGCCGCTCTCAGTGTGGCTAGACTTGTTTTTGCCTACAACTTTTACGTCTACTTGATCACAGGCAAACAGTTTCGTTTTGAACTGCACGAACTTTTCTCTCGCCGTCGCTCTTCTCTATAGATGTAAAAAACGTTTTAGCCTACGTCTTTTATTCTTGCCGCGTTTTAATATTTTTCACGTTTTTTATTTTATCATCGTTTTTATATATTTTTTAAAAACGTTTAGGCTATTAAAAATTTTGTCAAAAACTTGTTGAACCGCAGAAACAAATAAAAAACAATGGATTTCATTATTTTTATAGTGAACATTATTTCTATCATTACTCGTGGTAGCTAGCTTACTTACTTCGTTTTGTGACTACACTGTTGGATTAAAATTCTATTTGAAGTTTTCTCTGTCTCTGTAGTTCTAAGCGAACTGAATCTACAGCATTAAGCACCAAAAAATAAAAGATTGAACAGATTACAGCTAACATTTTTATTCAACGTTTTTAAAGGTTTTTTTTATATTTCTGTCACGTTTTTTACGTTTTTGAACGTTTTTGTATGTTTTTTTTCTGGAACGTTTTTTTACATCTATGCATGATCTATGCTCTTCTATTTTCGATCTTCCTGATCCAGCTTCTGTGTCTCGTTGATGCTGCTGATGACAATCGTTCATTCTCGCCCCCCTCCCGTTTAAGCAGTCGCGACGTTGTACACTTTCGCGCGCCTGGTGGCGAAATTGTACGCACTTCCTATAAAAATGCGCTGCTATTCTGCGTGTTTTGATGTTGTTATGCCTCCGTCGCCGTAGAGATACGGTTTTCCAATAATCGTGGACGTGAACTTGCGTGCCAGTGTTGTTTGCTGACATAATTATTATCATTATAACTAACCACGAATTTTCCAAACTCGGAGCGTTGATGCATTCAGAGTTTTTATAAATTCACGTCTCAAAATCTGAGACGTATGGTTGAAAGTAGCGGCGTCGTGGTATGGGAAAAGCAATTTTTCTCTAATTCTCTAATTTTTAGTCTGTCGTAAATTTTTTCGTTGGAAAATGTTCGACAAAAAATGCAAAATTTGTGGCTAAAATTTCTCGTTTTGTGAAAATTTAAAGGCAAAATTAAAATGTTGAGCATCCATGATTAAATGTCCTCAGTCGGAAATTTGTAGCTGTTTTTCGAAAGTTTACAACTTTCTGCCCTTCTTAGTTTTCAGCCGACAACGCCGCTGGATGTAAGCTGTAAATTTTTGACACTAACGGGTCAGAGTTCACAGTGAATATGTTCAAAAGTGCATTTTATGGCATTTGTCTTTATCACAGTTGGGTGGTAACTGGTAATATAATCCAATTCCGTAAATCAATTACAAAGTACAGTTGTAATTTGTATGCCTAGTCAAATTACAGTTGGTTTTTACCGGTGTCGTGGGAAATTTGTCGCACCTGGAAAATTCTTTCCACCTCCATGTTGTCATAATGTAACTAACGCTAAACCAAACGCTAACCCTAACTTTAACCTCAACCCTAGTTTTAATCCTAACCCTAATCTTAACCCTACTCCTAACCCTAACCCTAACCCTAAATTTAACTCTTTTCTTCCTTAACCTTAACCCTAACCCGTACTGCTGCGTGTGGGAATAATTTTCCGGTACGACGAATTTTCCACTACACGGGACGCAGGCCTATTGACTGAATCCAATGTTTTAGCAGTTTCTATTACCTAAGCAAATTTAATTACAATTTATTTTATCGTTTGCACTTTCAGCTTTGGTTATAGATCTTAAAATCACCTTCATTTTACATTGGCCTTCAACGTTTATTAAAATTTTTTAAAAAATAACGTAGCGAATTTTTTTAAACGCTAAGTTTGCGTTTTTATTAAAGATAAATCAAACGTTTATAAATATTTATTGTAATCAGTTGTCTAGATTTAACATTCTTCCATTTCGTCGCTTTGAATGATCTGCTACCTTAATGCAGGTGACAAGTTTTTGACCTGGTGATTTTTATTCCAGTTAAACTCAAATTCCAGAACTTATTGCATCGAATTTCTTAAACAATTAATTAGTTAACAATCTCTCACTTCAAATGTCAAAGCTCAATAACACGAAATGGACTCTGTGTATATGTCCGAGAAACGGCTCACTAATAAAGTCATTTTTACAAAACTGAATTTCTTTCTATCTGACCCAAACAGCTTGCTCATAATGCTGGCATAACTCATTTTCCAACAAAACCCGCTCTGTTCTTTACTTCCGATCACATTTCACTAGATCTGTGTAATAATATAGTTATTAGTCACCAATATAAACATTCTAAATATATTTGAGTGATTAATTAGTAAAACTCATGTACGACGATTATGGTCGCTGTTGTGTTGTGAACAATGCGGTTTGTTCGACGCCAAACTGTAGGCTATAGTGTGTTTTATTTGTGTATCACATTATATTGCGTCACAGCAGAACCACAGTGAACAATAACGAGCGATGCAAGTCATTTGATAAGAGGCAAAATCAGTTTTAATCACTGATCAATGCTGCGCCTTGGTTAATCTGATTCGGGCATATGGCACGTTATATAATACACGGTGTCCGGAAAATAACATCCCGAACATTATCGATTGTCACTCAAAGAAATGTCTACCAATTTTAATAATTTTGGTACAAATATTTCTGGCACAACTGCGTTCCTCTGCATTCCCGTGACCTCATCTTACACTAAATCCCACAAGTGTAGGCCTGTGTGCAGCAATGGCATTTAAATCCGTCTAGCGGTTTAGGTCTGAGCGGGGTGCAGACGACAGACGCTAAATCAAAGTGAGGCGCGGGGAACAAAACGCCGTAGGCGTCGAGGGGACAGGTAATGAGAAGGGAGTATCTCCCTTTCGAGCCGACTTAGGGAGTCTGCAGGAGTTCTTCTGCAGGGTCCGGGACAAAGCCTTGGCGAAAACCGAATTAGGTGCATTCTATAGTAAGCTTAAGCGTCACAGAACACTTCTGCTTGCAAGATGTCGTAAATGATGAGAACAAAATTTGGCAGAAATGCAGAATTATGATATTTAAATTCCTTTAAATCCCCCCAAAAAACTTTTTTTTTATTTTTTAAGCATTTGTTCTGAGGTTTATTTGGTGTAGATGGATTTACCTGCCTAAAACACTGCTGTTTCAGCGAGCGTGTTTTCTTCTTTAGTTACTTTTGATTCGAGCATATGACACGTTATATAATAAACGGTGTCCGGAAAAAACATCCCAAACATTATCGATTGTCATTCAAAAATGTCTACCAATTTTAATAATTTTTGGTACAAATATTTCTGGCACAACTGACCATTAAATGATTGGGCAATTTACCACCTCACCTAATGTCTGCTTCTGCACTACCTGGGAAAAAATGAACCAACGAAATATGCGTAAAAATGAACAAAAATACGTCAAAAAGCATCCCCAACATTATTGTTTGTGACTTGAACAAGGACTGATAGATTTTCATAATTTTTGGTGCAAACATTGTTGACACAACTGCCCATCAAACGACTGTTCTAGCTCCCATCTCGCCTAATGTCAGCTTCTGCGCTACCTGAAAAAACCAAAACAAGCGATATGTGCATTAAAATGAACAAAAGCTTTAATAAATGTTATATCTTCGGACCTGTGGCCTTGAACAGCTAATCAATTACACTGTCTGGCTGGCAATGGCGGTTTTAGGCCCGGGCCGGGGGAGACACAGACCCCAGTTTCGTGGCCACCCATGATTTTCTGCAAAGATAACACAAATATTTGATTCTTTGCGTTTCCAAATTTTAGAAAAGTGCGCAAATTTGTGGCTTTCATTGAACATCCAAAAACCAAAAGTGCTTCAGTTTCAGGGGGCTTTGCCCCCTGACCTCCTGACCAGGAGCTCTGCCCCTGCATCCCGCTGGGGGCTCTGCCCCATACCCCTGATATAGGCTCGTGCTTCCCGCTCGCCATGGGGCCGTGTCCCCCCAGATAATGCGGGCTAGAACCATAGATGTAAAATACGTTTTTTACGCTTTTTTTTATCTTTGTCACGTTTTTTTACGTTTTCTAACGTTTTTATTTTTTAACGTTTTTTTAATTTTTCAAAAACGTTCATCAAAATTCGAAAATTCTACCGAGAACATCGAGAAACTTTTAAAGCCACACAAACGAATTAATAGGCTATAGTGGTGGTAGTTTACTTACTTAGTCCAGTGATACGTGGTCTTATGTCTACACGGTTGAATTAGAATTGAATAAAATTTTATCTCTTTTTTTAGTTCCAACTGCATTGCAATTACAGCATTAGGTTTTAGGCAACAAGTCAAACAAATTAAGGCTAACGTTTTTATCAACGTTTTCAAACGCTTTTTTTTATTTTTGCCACGTTTTTTACGTATTTTAACGTTTTTTAAATTTTTTTTCTGAAACTTTTTTTTACATCTATGGCTAGAACCGCCAGTGTATATAAGAGTGGCGTAAAATCACAAAAGACCAAAACAAGAATAGTTGAGATTGATTGTTTCAAAAACTGGTCGACTGTTTGATTTCTGTGAAGCACGTAGGCTCTATAATCTCTACGTTTCACTTTTGTTTCACCCTGTAATAACAATAATTTTGTATTAAGTTTCCATCTCTATTTACGGCCCCTCACTGCATGGATCCGGACTTAATCTTGACAGTAACTAAATGACCAGAAAAAATAAACAGACAAATGCAAATCAGTAGCCATCAGCTATTTAATCATTCTTTTTCTAAAACTACTAATTAACAAAATACTGAAACTTTACAGACTAAGCAAACACAAAACGATTTTTTTCTAATCAAACAGTGAGTTGGTATGCACATGCACATTATACTATTATAAATTAACACAATTTTATTACACAGCAAAATATCAGTTTAAAAGTACAGTTATTGCAAATCTTAATGCAAGCTAACCAGTGTGCAAAATTACGCAACACTTCACGGCGCCTTTAACAGCGTGATTATTCAATACTCGTGTCGTGCATAGTAATACTAAAATTTGCCAGGAAATTATTATGCTATTGCAATGCTGATAAACGATCTAGTGCAAGGGAAACATTTTCAAATTTGGCGTTGAATGGAGGAGTAGAAAAAATGTGCGTTTTGAACGGAAAACTGGCCATATCTCTGAAACCATGAGAGATAGCACTAAGATTAAGTGCTACTAATCACTAATGAGAATTAAGAAATGGCATACGCCCTCTCAGAAAAAATGAAAATCATCGACCTTGAATAATCTTGAAGGTCACTGACAACCAGTAAGGTCGGCTATTTTAGCGACAGTTGGGCTTCTTGTTTTCTGTTATGTGTGCCAGGTGCAGAAACTATAATTGACAGAGGTTTGCCCTGGGCCTATCTTGTAACGGCAAATAATTTTTAAATCCTATCCGGAATCAGTTGCAGATCCGGATCACCGCCAAAATCTAATCACCTCCAAGTTAGACCAAAAAATCCAAAAAATCAGCCTAAGTCGCCTGTAATCTTTTGTGCAGTCCTCCTGCTAACAATTAGCCAACAGTTGGAAACAGATGGCACTAAATAGTGGCCTAAATAAATAAACGCCGGGTATTCACATAACTTCTTTGGCGGTGGCAAAGATAAAACTACACGTACGGCTGGACAATGGTTTCGATTCACGGCGCGTGCAATGTGAAGAACTCGACATCGTGAACGACGTACAGACAGTCACGGGCCGCTGACGCCGCGTTCTGGTTGGTTCGCGTCTCCTCCGCGTCTCTCCTTGTCCCCCCACTCGCTTCGCCGCGATCTGTCTAGATCTCTGCACATGAAAATGCTCGCCGTCATAATATTATAGCAGGCTGCTGAACGCCAGTCAGTGCTTACAGAAGATCGGTCCGTGGAGGTGGTAGTTGACTGTCGTGGACTGGCAGTGCCACGTCTGGTGCTGTGCGACGGGACGGCGTCAGGCGTACGGTGCTGTCCAGCTGGTGGCTCGTATGACGCAGTGACATCGACGATGTCGTTTCTGCCGAGCGGACAGATCTTCCGCGAACTGCAAGTCGTCCACGAGACGGGCTACTTCTCCGCCATCACGTCACTCGAAGACCACTGGCAGGAGGTCAGCCTACATCATCGCATGCAGTTCGCTTATTTTAGTTCTCGTTATTCGGGCCCGTTTTTAAAGTCTTTTTAAAGTTTTAAGCTTCTTTCTATCCCATGTTTTGTCTATTTCTTGGCGTTTTTTCAAAAATACGGAATCGCTCTTGCAGTGCAAGCGATTTCGCTTATTTCTACACTTTTCTCCATAACGCGGTCGTCTGTCGTTTTTTGTCTGTTGTTCCTCTGCCTTTTCAGTTGGACGGATATGGATGCCATTTGCCAGGCACACTTGACGCATTAGCTGCGTTTTGGATCACCTAACAAATTAGGTGTACCATAGATGAATATATTATAAATATGCTAATGAGAATAATACTTTTAATAGTTTTAATACTTTTAGCTAATAGTTTTAATTTCTGCTGATGGCACGGCAGACGAAAAATTCGAAAGAATTTCGTTTTGTTGTATTGAAGCAATATACTAATAAATTTTTTTTATGCTCTGGCATAGACTATTTAATTTGACACCTAACATGGTAGAAGTAGGCCACCCAAAACGCAGCTGTGTCAGAAGTTGTCTCTGATCACCAAAGAAAGGGAGAGTTGGTGTGGAACTCTTATCCAACGAAAACATAATGCGTTTGCTGGTTTTGTAGGCTAATAAATGTAACGCGAAAAAAAGTTCTTCGTGTACAAAAAACGAATCTAGCATTGAATTGTGTGTGTTTTTGTGTTTTGAAAACTTTCGCTGTGTAGAATTTCAGTAGCCAAACGTTTCTCCAACTTTTATGCCTTTGTCACCGTTTAATTACGTATTGACGTATGGACGTTGCCTTTACTGGTCGTGTGTCCGTGAGTAAAAAAGTCATGAGCACAATATTTCAGAATTCACACTGAAGGGAATTTCACAAATTTTGGCTGATGATGTAGGCCTAGTTGGAGGCCAAAAATGAACAGTTTATGTTTTGATGCCGATAGGTCAAGCCTCAAGGCTAAGGTCACAGCTGCGTGAGTAAGCTATCACGAATTACTGCGTTCTTTTTTACTTTGAATTTTCATTATAACTCAGTCAAAATCGTAGTGTCTATCCAACGCAACGTATGCAACGTAACGGACATAACGCAGCCGACGTAGCTGGCGCAACTTCCGTTTCCATCCTTACGTTTTGGTCGTTGCATCAGCTAGGGCCTACGTCTTGCGTTGTTGCGCACTTTCTTGCGTTTGCTGCGTACGTTGCGTGCGTTGCCTTGGATGAATACCACGCTTAAGCGTGTGATGTTACATGACCTTAACAACGCGCAGCATGTTCGCTACGTGACGCCACTGTCGGTGCACTTCATTGTGTCCCCCTGCGCTTAATCTGCTTCAAGAGTAACTGCAAATCGTTAAATAAATAAGCACGACAACGACGACAAGTCGTCTTTCGGGCTCAAACTCCATCTGCTTCAATTTGTTGCGGGTGTGTTGTAAACATGCTCTGGGCCTACAACAACTTCTATAGCAAGACTGAGCAATTTCCCAACAAGTTTACTGCAAATCGAAATAGTGGCATTAGAGCCTTAGCAATTACGTCGGACGGTGTGCAGCGTCACGAATGTTGGTGGCCGGCGTAATGAAAGAGTTGCACATGCCCGTTAAATGCGTGGTTTTATTCATCAAAAAATCAGACTTCCAGGGAGTGCAACGTTTGACCTTCGTCGTGTCGATTTGCCCTAAAGCTAAAGCGATCGTGACGGAGTGTAAAAATTATTGAAATTACAGGCAGGCGGACACATACAAATAAAAAAACTACCGATCGAAACATTGGCTATCGATTATTATCATAGCAGCCAAAACGCAAAAACTGGCATTAATAATTCACCAGAAAGTGCCGCAGAGTTTGACTTTAATTTCCAATAACTACGTCGAGCGCGACGGTGAAAAAAAGAAAATCGGTCAATATCCAACGCACTCATTACCAAAAAAAATCGGCACCTCGTTTTTCTTTACTTTCGCTGGGCCCACACTGTGTGGTCTTAGACCTACAGATTCAATCTGACTGCGTGAGGCCTTATGTTTGAGTACAACTTTATCATCGCTAAACACCCCAAAAGCGCATGATGAACTCGGTGCATATATAATTTTCGTACAGTAAGAAAAACTGGCAAAGAATACCGGCGTGATAGACGTCGAGACGAGACAGAGTCAAAGACGTTTATGGCAGAGGCGGATTTAGGCATGCTCATCATGTTCGACCGAAACTACGGTATCCACAGAAAGGGGCCCCAACAGGCTGAGAAAAAGTGAGAATGTTGGACATTGCAGCAGTGCGACATTTTCCGCCGTGTGGGGCCTCTTTATGACCTGTCGCGACATGGAAAAGTTTACTTGGTGCAGCACGACGTTCTCTGCTTGGTGTGGGGACTCTGTACGCCGTATTGCGAAATCTTGAATTCACTACGTTTCTTACTTATTTCATCCACGGTATTTTTTTCGCACATTAACGTCGGAACATTTACTTGTGAGCCCCATGCACATTTTCACCAAGGAGGGTGTAACCCGTTTTAAATCGGACCATGATCATCGGCTGCGGTTGCATGTAAAACAAAAACATTCTAAAAGCAGTTTTATGCTTACTTTTAAATGTAGGTCTAACCACATCTTAAAGATTGAGCACGAACGTTTAACTTTTGAGCTAGACAGTTATAATCTCAAAAGCGCCGTCGTCGGTGTGCCTCTGTCGTCAGCGCGCCGGAGTCGTGGGTTAAAAAAGTATCTTTTTAGTAGGCAAGGCAGGAAGTTGCACTTTTTCGACAAGCAGCTGCAAATTTCTGGCAGAAGAGGTTATGCATGCTCAACATTTTAAATTTTATTTCTGAATTTTCTCAAAATGGGGGTTTATTAGCTCAGGTTTTTTTCATTTTAAATAAAACTTTTCCGACAAGAAGATTTTCCCACAATTTTTCGACAGCCCAAAATTTTTGGAGAGGAATTGCCCCTAATCCCTGATAAGACGCCACTGCAATCTGTCGTTTATGTTAATAAGTTTACTCTTAAAATTTGTCTCAACTACTGAGATCAAATGAAAGTATAGCAGGTGTACCACACGCTATACTGACTTATACAGAAGCCTCGTGGCGGGAGCGTAACGCGATATAGAGCTATACAACGGTCTATAGTGCTTGCAACAAATTGTCTGCGCCGCTGCTACAATAATATTAACATTTCTAAAGTCGTGTCGAATTTCTCTTTGATGGTGTTAAGATTTTTCATTTTTGCAATTTTTTTCTCGACGCTCTGGTAGGCTAAGTGTCTCAGAAACAATGAGGATATGGCAGAGGTTGCTATTGAACACTAATAGAAAGTCGCATAACCTTTGGGATGAGACGAAAATCATCGACCTTGGATGATCTCGAAAGGTCATTACGCAATGTTGTAGGTAAACGTTTCTATTTGCAGCAGTATGGCCGCAATTTTGGACGCAAAGTTGCTGCTTGCAGCCATCATCATGTGCGTCGAATTACCGTATCGCATCCTAGCGTTAACTGTAGCGTTCGATATATCAGCGTCACCATAGCGTGTATAGCACTGTAGTCAGTCTGCGAAATCGTTTTTTTTTTGCGGCCGCAAACAACAGACGGCAGACAGACACTTCGTAGCAAAGGGCCGGACCTTTAAACTTGTGCGTTTCGTTACTTACTTACAGCGGCTTGTCTGGTGTAATTCAGAACTGTGCTGAGATGGAGCGGTACTTGGAGAATGAGCAGCTGATGACCAGTGGTTCGGAGCGCAAATCATCTCGGTCATGGACGAACTTTCTGTCCAGCGTCAAGCCTCGACCTTCATCGTTGCCTCTTCGGACAACTGCAATTGGTGTCGGTCCTTCGTCCGGTCTGGCGTCTCTGCCGCTACAGCAGCAGGTGACTGATGCCGTCTAATATCCAATTCACACCACGCGACTCGAAATTGAATATTGAAAATTTGGAAACTGAAAAAGTATAGAATTTATCCAGTTTGACCGCGTGCGACAACTGTCGTGACCCAGTTTCTAGTTTTACCTGTTTAGTGAGTAGTGCTAAAACAATACTGGGTCAGGACTGTTTTGACTCACTGTGTTGAGTTCCGCAGCGTCGTCAATTCCATTCATACCCGCGACGCGATTCAGCTCGACAGTTGAGTCGCGTCGGCGTCGCAAATGTAAATTGGGCAGAAAATCCAATTACCACTTGCTTCGATTGATGTGGATTTGTAGCACAATATGCTGTAGAACGAAAAATACACAACAAGCCGATGTAGTGGCCGCCTTAGTGTGCTTTTTTATCGCCGTTATTGCCTTAACTTTCTTTATTGCATAACAGTAGATGATTTTTCCACGTGATGGCTTTCAGCTCAAGCAATGTTTGTTTTTTTCTTCAATTAAAAACTTACCGAAGAACGGAATATTTAGTTGTTTTTCTGGTACGGTTGTATAGGCGGCGCCCGCAGTGCTACCGTCGAGTTTCACGTTTCATCGTCACAGTTCGACGCCGTCACCCACCACCTTGTCCTCGTCGCCGTTCCCCCTCGCCTCTCCGGCATCACTCGGTGCGACCACGCCGGACGACGACGGAACGAACCCCGTCGACATACTGTGCTTCCTCAACATCGATAGCGAGGGCGGGGTGGCTGTCGTCGGTCAGCCGCTGGGTGGTGGAGGGGAGTGCTGCGTCGTCAGTGCGGGTGATTTGGTTCCGTCGTCCTCTTCGTCGACCACGTCGTGGGACTCGACCCGAAGCGAGCCCGATTTACCCATACCAAGACCACCGCCCCCGCCGCCGTCCATGCCGTCTCCGCGGGGATCTGAAGGGTTGCCGGTCCACCAGCGCTACGTGCGTCGACCGACCGAGCTCCGTCCGACTCCTGGCGGCAAGCCAGGAGTCCGCCGTGCAACCGCGGCTGGCCCCTGGACGTCATCTCCTGGGGTCCTGGTCGATCCTCCGTCGTCGGGTGGCGTTAGTGCCGCCGCGGTGTCGAGCAAGCACGCGGCGGCGTGCGTCCGACGCATCGCCAAGAGA
>Ga0209367_1011462_pt1 | contig 11751 bp, 9 predicted proteins | sample WorMetLIZISLAND2_FD_187412 | JGI IMG/M metagenome (GOLD analysis project Ga0209367, IMG submission 187412) | Marine gutless worms symbiont microbial communities from Max Planck institute for Marine Microbiology, Germany - Olavius geniculatus... ... | reverse complement strand
ACACAAGTCTATATCATTCACAAGGTGGCGCCACGCTACTATCGTTATGCGATCCAGATAGAGAATTTGGTATTTGTATATTAACTTAGCGTGAACACCCCAATTTTCAGCTAAACTACTAAACCGCAACTGCTATAGGCTTTCGTGCGTTTCGTGAGCATTAGCTCAAATTTCTTGTAGTAATTAGTGATTATTTCGCCGCATTCCTGCATTGTGTTTTTGTTATTTCGGGTAGCGTCAGCGAGGTGATGAAAGTTATTTTCTGCGCCGTCAGTATCCAGTAAGCAAGAAAATTACCGGAAAACTTTTCACCCGCCACGGATGTAGGCAGAAGCCGCTTCACTGCTTGTGGCAAAAAAAGATCGTTTTGCTCGAATTTGCTGTCGCTTGATTTTACATGTGTCGATCGTTATTGAAAAAAAACAAAAATAAATTTAATAGTGTAAGCAATTTTATATGATTGCTAAAAGATGCGTTTGTTAATGGTAAGTATTGTATCATAATTGACATCTTCATAAATATTTATTTAACGATTGTCACATTTAATTATTAATCTAAATAATAAAAACAATACTTTAAACGGGAAAATGATTACTGGCTTGATTGCTAATAATAAAATGCTACAATATGTATAGGGCGTCCCAACAATTACACCAACACTGTTTAGATTATTATTTCGGTAACAACTTAATGAAAAGTGACATTAATTTGTTCAGCAGTATTTAAACATTAGTGGGCATATTATACGTTTTACGTTTTAAAATTTTGAGTCTAAAGATTTTGTTCACATTTTACCGTATACGCACGTATATAAATAGAATCTTTGCACCGAGATCAAACTAATTAGGCTTACGTTGTCATCGTCGGCCTTCGACAATGAATTTTAAGCCGAAAGACGTAGTACAAAAAGTATACGTATTTGAGAGACTTGTTTGCATGTAAACGTGGATCAACGCCAAAAAATTGATAATGAATAACAAAGAACTAAAAGCATGTACATATGTGGGTACATAAAATTCCCAGTTTTTAGTAGTTGACGGAAAGGTGGGTAATGGGTATTCACGTGCTGGCGGCTATGTGGACTGTCATTTTATTATGACACTTTTGTCCGTATTGAGCGCAGCTACATGCTGACGTAGTTGTCGCGGTGGCGTTCTCGTCATTCTTTAGAGTTCAATGCATCGCCGTCGTCGTCGTCATCATCATCATCAACAGCAGCAGCAGCAGCAACTGAATCACAGCTCGCGCTACAGCTCCATTGTCGACCCAGCCAATATCTTAAAAGAGATCGCGTCGACCGGGCCGTGAATCCACGCGGCAGCAGTGCGGCGCCGGGCTTTAAACAGCGACGACGTCCGCCTGGTCACCGGCTTTCCATTGACGACCGACCGATGGCCGGCTATTCATATAGTGTGGGCAGCTGGATCGGCCGGTGTCACGTTAAAATATCTCCAGCATGAAAAATCCGCCCGGGGAGAGATAATTACGGAACTGATATAGCCTACCTCCCCCTTATAAAAATATCACCGGTCCCATAAAAAGTCTCCCAATTATAGGATGGTCCTCCAGAAACGTCTCCCCGGCCGACAATTTACCGGTAAAAATCCGTCCTGCCCGGGGCGGGCGGATTTTTACCGGTAAATTGTCTGCCGTGGGGAGACTTTTCTGGGGGGGGCGATCTTATAATGGGGCACCGGCGAGGGACAGGGTGAGGTGGACTAGCTGTGTGAGGACGGAGAGACGGAAGCACACGGAAACTGTCGACGTACAACAACAACGAGCGGCATGACAGAAACTTGGTTCAGACGACGGCCGAGGCGGCGAATAATTTTACCAGCGCCCGCCCGCGTGCCGCGTCAATACTGTTTAAGCTTCACCTTTTATTCGCCAGTCGTGAAGCACGTCCGTCCGTCCGTCTTTTCTATAGCTGCCGTCGTCGCGTGGCCGTCAACGTATAGATTTTCCTATCTTAGCGCGCGCTGAAAGGAAGCGGCGACTTGTGCTGAAAGGAGCTTTCATTCACTGCTCGTCGCTTCTGTGCGGGGAGATCAGCCTGCAGTTGGTCTTGGGCCGGGAATCTGACGTCTGAGAACTTCACTCGGTCGTCCAGGACTGAAAATAACAAGTCGCTTCCATTTATGAATTTATCTGAAATCTGGCCAATTCGCTGGAGCTTGTCAGTTTAAGCTCAAGTGTAGAAGTTTTTTGTTTGATAAAAAAATGTGCAGTGTACACAAAAGTTTCAGTATTACTGGTTTGGTACCGTGTTAGGGCGAACTCGTGTCGAAGAGTCTGCAGCATGAGCGTTGAATTGTTGAGCAGCTTGAGCAGCAAGCACTCCGTCTGTGTGGAGAATTAAATGCCTGCAAACTATGAAATAGACGCAACTGAGAGAGTGAATCTAAAACTTTGTATCAGACTGCGCTCAGTTCTCAAGGATGAACAAGTGGCTGGATATCTGAAGATTTAGTTTGAAGTATTGTACTCTAAGCCCACGGGTAGATGAGTCGGAAAACAAACAGTTAGGCAAGTGCAAAATTACAGATGTTCGTAATGTTGCGGATGAACCTGCTGCAGAGTCTGGCCTGGTCTATCGTGACTCGTGGTTCATGGTAGGTGTGTTCATGGGGTGAAGCGCCTGGTGGAGAATTGTGATACATGACCAGCGACGACGGCGCCTTTGTGGACGCCTAATAATTACGCCGCGATAAATCAAGCTCGGCAAGAATACCAGCCGCCAAATTATCCACGTGTCGTGAATAGACAAGTCTGGCGAGCGCGCGCTTTGGTGTTGACGTATAGCCAGTGGGCGCTGCTGTGTGAGCCGGGGCTGCTAGCTCGGAGGAGTCGATCATTCAGTCTTTGAAAGTGGCGCCAGAAAGGAGAAAAGAACTGCTATAGAAATCCATCTCGGCAGAGCCAGCGCGCAATTACGTGCGCCTCGTGTCTTTGTGCGAGCCGCAGGCCGTCACGTGAACGGACGCAGCGCCTTTCATCACTCCGACTTCAGCTGAAACGCCGGATAAAGTTTATTGTTCCGGCTGCGGAGGCTGCTGACTGGACTGACTCGCCGGCAGTACTCAACTGTACCGGTCCGATATGTAATCAACATCAAAAACCACCACTGCACTGCAGCTTGGGAGTGTGCAGTAAAAAGGAACGTTAATCAAAGTTCAGATGATTGGATTCTGAAACTTAGTAGTACTGCAAGAAAGCAATACACTGCATTTAGATAACATTGTGTAATCAACCAATTAATCGTTCTACTCAAGTCAACGTGGTCCGTATGAAATGAGAAAGTAAGCTCAGCTATGCCAACATGCGCGGCAGCATTCTTGCTGCCAACTAGGGAATTAATGTGCAACGTGCAATATTGTATTATCGATGTAATTACATGACGTAACGTGCAAAAAATTTACATAATACTGCGTTTTGGAAGGGTATTCAAATTTGAGACCTTCATTACGTTCAAGCTCATTATTCGACACAGTTAGCTCTAATAAAAAAAACGGCCATTTTCACAAAAAAAATTAATTCTTAGTCACAGTGAAAGGTGTGATCGACAGTTAGGGCGGCGTTACCACCACACATCAGAGCGGTGTAAAGCCCAAATTCCATTGCGCCGACTTTCACCGAAACTTCCCCGCAGGAAAAGTCGCCGACACAAACCATCTCGACATGTCGAGATGTTTGCGACAAAGTCTGTGACAAGTTCGCGACAAACCCGTTTGTGTCGCTGTAATGGAATTCAGTCCGCTACAATGCACGGGAAAAGTCGGCGTCGCGAACTTTGTCGCATACACAAATCCTGAAAGTAGGCGACATGATTTGTGTCGCGAACTTTTACAATTTGTGTTCGCGACAAATTGTCGCAAAGTCGACGTAATGGAATTTGGGCTTTACACAGTGATTACTGATTTGGATACGCTGTTGCCGCAAATTATTGACTGAACGTCGTTCATGCGCGCTGAAACTTCTTTAGTCTTTGTTGCTGCAAATACGCCGTAATATACAAGCATGGGAGACGGACACGACGACACTGCTGCAAAATGCACGTGGCCAGCCGCCGGCAAAGCATCTCACGATGTTCACCCAGATTCTGCAGCGTCAACTGCACACCATCTGTGCAGCACGGCGTGATGGCTAGAAGACGAAGAAACTTTGCGTGCGGTCGCGCGCACAGTCTGCTTCGAGTGAAAGTGACAATGACACTTTGCTGACTATTACACTAATTCTTTTTTTTGGACATTTGCTGTGTACAGGGTGGGCCAAAAAATGACCCAACTTGTTTTTGTCCGAACTTCGTCAAATCTCCACCAAATTTGATAATTTTTGGCAAACATATAGCCAATACGATAGAACTAAGGTACACTTACTGTCCACCTCAACTTGTTTATGTCAACGCACTACCGTGTAAAACGCAGATGCTCCAAATTATTGCATAATGTCAGTTGTTGTCTCCGTAAAAGTTCTAACGACTTATCAAGCGCACAATAAACTAAAATGTGATTTATTCGAGAGAATTATAAGTTTTTGTAACAGCTTGCTTCTAAGTTATCAGAATGTATGTTCAAAGTGTATGTTCAATGGCTTAGAAGTGATGCACGGGCGTCATTTATGGAGGAGGGGCTGAAAAGATCTACGAACCCCCTAAGAATTTATGATTTTAGTTTTTTCCCTGTAAATCGTACTTTTGAAAGTGTCACTGCTGCAAAAACAATACGTTACGCAAAATTAGACCCCCAAGGATCACTGAGACCCCCAACGATTTACTGAAATGACGCCTCTGACGTGACGCCACAGCTGACAGCGGTATTAACGATCAACTGATCAAAATGCTCAGCACTCATTCATAGATAAATGTGTTTTAAGGTCGATCAATGAGTTATTTTGTTGTCTGCAGTTTTTAGCGAAAAATGTTTAATACCACAAAATTATTAAATCCCACGGTGTCTTATGTGGAATTGATAATGCACAAGTGAGCAATCTGATACTGATAATCACCGCGTAATATATGAGTTTATTTTTCGCAAAAATGCACACGATTAAAAATAGTAAAAATACACATAATACGATCAATAGTACATACAGTTAGGCCTACACACAAGCTGAAATAAATTTCAGGTTGACACAATGTCTTATACAAGAAATATTACTATGTGGGGTAACATCAGCAAATTGACACAGTTTGGAACATCTGCGTTTTACACGGTAGTGCGTTAACATAAATTATGTGATATAAACAATGAGTGTGCCTTACATATATCTACATAATTCTATCGTCTTGGCTATTTGCCCATGACCAGTTCTCGAAAAAATGTGGGTTGAGCGAATGCCAGGGTACTGTTTCCAGGAATTCCTCAAGCTGGGAGATAGCTTGACAAGCGTCCCGGCGCAAGCAACCCGAAAAAAAACCAAATTGGGGGAATTACTTAACATTTGCCCCTTCGTTCCCCGTTCAAAAGAGGGGGCCGAAATTTTGTCAACACGTCCCCCTCTGAGGCCCTTTGGAAAAAAAATTTCAGCGCCCCAGCTCCCCTAATAGGGGAGATATGAGGGGTCAACGAAAAAATTTCCCTTCACGCCCCCTCAAAATCCTTTGACGTATTCGCCCAAAATTCTGCCCCTGACCAGCCCTCGATGTCCCCTACAAATGGCCAAAATTTGGTGCACGTAACGGCCATAGCTTTTCGTCCAAAGAAAAAATGTGGGTTGAGCGAATGCCAGGGTACTGTTTCCAGGAATTCCTCAAGCTCGGAAATAGCTTGACACTCCTCTGACAGGAACTGCTAAGCTTATAGGCTGTTGGGTGTCTTATTAGCTCTGCTCAAATTCACTTTTACGTAGTTGCGTCCGAAAGCCACGCGAACGAATACAGTCAAAGCGACGCAGAAAACAGTTTTCAGCGTTAAAATGCGTCTAAAAGTCATTCAAGGTCAAGCAATTTATGGCCGTTGAAAAGCGATAAACTACTTTACGTCGCAATGTAGTAGGCTGATGTTGGTTTAAGCTGTAAAGGTTCCAAAAATGTATGCGCCCGAAATGACAAAAATGCATTTTCGGTGACCCTATTATCGATTGACTCTCAATTGCCACGAAAACCGTCAACTTTATACCGCCTGAAAGTAGAATCAGTGGGCTACACTTTTGCTGCTGATAGTTTGGATCTGTCGTCTTTCATAGGCCTATTTTCCTGGTCGCGCGATTAGCATAGTAGAGTGCGTAATGATCCTTCATGGTCATCTAGGGTCAGTGATTTTTTGTGTCATCCGAAAATGTTTATGCGACTTCCTATTAGTGACCAATAGCAACCTTAGCCCTATCTCTCGCCGTTTCTGATATGCAGCGAGTGTGACTTATCGATTAAAAACGCATATTTTTTACTCTTTCTGTTTAACTTCAAATTTGAAGATGTTCCCCTTGTCTAGATTACTCAGATTTTGCTTGCGAATAGCTGCAACATCGCGCTAATCAATCGTGTAGAAAATCTTAGGTAGCCCAACGTGTGTGATCACAATACAGCAACGTTACACCGGATAGACGGACAGACAGACCATCAATCATACGAGGCAATACCGTCCCATATGTGGGTAAATTGGAAAAAAGTATTGAAATTGCATCACTCTTTTTAAAATTAAAATAATAAAAAAGTGACGTGTTGTGAGACCGTGTGTTTTAGAGATACTAACCTAAAAGGTTTGCAGTAATTTAAATGATAAAATTACACTTAAGTAGCATCTCGAGATCATCATCGTTGCTATTACGACTTTTTGTGGGGCCAACCGTTATTCGTAAAGTGACTTATTAGACTTTCTTTTTAAAAACAAAATATGTTTGTAATGCTTAGCCATCCAAGGGACTAATTTCTGTCAAATATTATTTTGAATATTCTGTGTTTCGTATTTGATTGTATTTTAGATAATCAGACGCGGGCGTGGCTATAACGAACGTCAACTGATCGTACAGTTGCAGCAAGTTCTCGCGATTCCACGATTTTCGTTGTTATTAGTGTACGATTGTTCGACTTTCAAAATTTATCGTGTGCTAACATTTCAGCATTTCCCTGCGGCTGGCGAAACAAAGCATAAGTCAGTCATCGGTATGTTGATTACTGTAAAATGAAGCGATGGTCGAATTACTACGAAGTAAGCTTACGCCGGTTTATGTATATTTGTTTGTTCGTAATCTATATCGTTCAACAAGGTGGAACACCGCTTGTGGATTCTACGCAAAGTTTCAGAAGTCTCGGAAGTTATTTCACCAGTGACGTATGACGGGGGCGGGGCCCTTCAGCAACCGCAGTTGGGGGTCCGTACCTGCAGTGCCTGGCAAACGAGCGGGAAACTACTCGTGTCATAATGTTCGTTTATAAAAGTGCAAGAAAAGAATCGACCTGTGAAAGAACAAGGCAAAGCAAGGGCCGCAGTGAAAATTTCGCAAGATCGTCAAATGCGACAATGCGAGTCATCTGGATGCTTCGTAGAGAAGACGGATTACGTAGCCTGTCATTTTCAGCTGATACACATATCGACGGGTGCGTTTATTGCATGTTATTTGTAACTTTAGTTCTGCCTCGTAAATAAAGAAAACAGAGCTATAATAGGCCTAGCTACAGCCAGAGCGGGATAAAACTAGTGGGGGCCTAAAATATACCGACATACAGCCATCTGCAACCTTAACCCTGACCTTTGACCTTTGGAGCTGCAGTACACCGGTTACTCATGCCAATTTTGGTTTATCTGCGTTTTCCCCTTGGAGTTAGAAACTCGTACAGGACAGATGGACGGAGAGACGAATAGGCAAAACCCGCAATACGGCCTATTGGGACAGCCGCATAATAATTTTTACGTAAGCTATGGTTTTTTGCAGTCAACACTTTTTAATTTGTTGATGCGTGTGATAGGTCTACAACTAAACAAAACCTAATTTAGACTGTAGGCCTTTCCTAGACATAGGCCTAGAATGCATGAAAAATAGGCCTACAAACTTAGTAGGAACCTACTCTGCGCAAAGCCCGGGAATACGGTTAAGTCCAATTCTCGGGAAATCCTGTTGTTACATTATATACATGTACCACACGGCATATATATTGTGCGTTACTTTCATCTGCTTAGGCACAAAACTTAAAATTTTTGAAGTTTCACTTTTTTACACTTTTGTAGACTATCAAGTCATGAACGGGCCTTACATTGAGTTGAGTAAAATTGTTTCGATTTTAGAAACATTTTGTGAAAATTATGGGATAGGGAAGAAGACCAAAGTAGAAGTTATTATAGTGTTCTATTTCAGTTTTCGAAATGTGGCATAAGCCTCTGATGCTATTACCTTAAAAGTTCTTTAAACTATCGCAGAAAAAATCATGAGACAGTAGGCTGGTGAAAAAAGGGTTCTAGAGACTAGAAAGTAGGCTAGTTAAAAACATTCAGAATTTATTTTCGTACTAAGACGTGTACAATATTAACTGCAAAGCAAACCTTTATTTCAACATTTTCATAGGTTTTTTCCAGCATACTCGGAATGTCGATCATCGGATGGTTGTAGCCTGGTGCCATCGCAGCAGAATAAGGCTAATGGTAACGTGTGACAGTAAGTCTATCGCATTCACTAGGTGGCGATACGTGTTTGATGTCTGCGCGGCGAGTGGCGCCGTCTAGGGAATCGATAAGAAATAAGAATCCGAGCTGAACATGAAGACTGAAGTGCGTCGTCGGTGCGCGGTCTAAAGATTTTATAATAAAATAGAAAACATTTTCAAATGTTGCTGTGTTTTAGCTTATATGTAACCATCGTAAGCATATTGCAAGCGTTTAGCGTGATGGTTTTACGCGCGACAGCAGATAGGCTATGCTAAGCCGAAGCGCGTCTTAGCTATCATATGAGGCTTTCGGATCACGAAATCTTTACTGTAAGCTGCAACAAAAACCCTAGAATTTCGTGTAGCTGGGTGAAGAGTTCTCCTCAAACGAAAGCGTCAAAGAGAAAAATCTTTAAAAGTCGTTGTTTTACTGCTATCGACTCTTCATAGCGTAAAAACGGTTGCAGATAGGCACCGACTTCCTGCTTATTATAACAAGCAGATGCCAACATCGATGACCTTGAACGATCTTGAACGATCTTGAACCCCAAAACAGGGTATTTTAGCGATTTTATTTGTTCGATTTGGGTTGTTGCGCCTAATTAAACAGTGAATTGCGCCAAAATGGCAGGAGATAGACCTGAATATGAAATTTTCATCATTAGGCTAAACGTAAATTTTAGCAGTTTACATTTTGGCTCGTTATGTTCAAGCACTCATCCGTACAGAGGTGTCAAATTTAGGTAACCTTCAAAATGCGCGATTTCTGCTACTATCCACTAATTTAGCGTAAAATTGGTTGCACATAGACACAGACTTGCTGCTTACTGTAATAAGCACTGCTGACGAGCTTTCGAAAAGTACCAACAATGATGACTTTTGACGACCTTGAAATCTAAAAACGCATTTTAGTGATTTTTTTTACCCAATTTTAGTTTGCGACGCCTATTTTAACAGTAAATTGTAGCCCCCCCTTACCGAAGTTAGTATAGAAATACACTGTAGAGCAGGACAGTTTGCTTATGAATTTTTTTACATAAAACGTAGATCTTTAGCAGTCTAGGCTTCGACACTACGTTCAAGAAATTTTTCCTGAGAGGGCGTCAATTATGAGTACCCCTTCAAAACAAATTATTATTTTATTGCACGCTGTATACTGATTCTACGTGTGGCAGCATCGATGCTGTCGCGCGTCACGTGTAGGTCTACTGTGCTGTACTGGTTACTGGTTATAGGCTACAGTGTCATATAAAACTGACTATGCTTATGCATAATGTTTAAAGTAGAAAATCGCCCCATAATGAGGCGACACTTCTATTTTTATGATAACTGGCATAGATCTACTGGCTAATTTAATAATTATCTTACTATGTCTGAGTATACACACGTCCTTTGATTAATTTCAGTGCATGCAGTGCCGTGCACTTTAATGGCAACAGCTGCAGAAACTAATTCTCACAATTCTACTCAGAAAATCATTATAAGCTACAGTGTTTCAAGCAAACCGAAGTTATGGTCCAAGACTGCAGATTATTTCGGCTCTCGAGTGAATTTGGTGAATATACGCATGCAGATAAACATTTTAAATTTCACAGATAGCGTAAGACTTGATTTGCGGCGAGGTGTCGAATGTATTCTAGCTTCTTCGGCAGTTTCGCTCTGAAGTGAGCCGCAGCGGTCTATTCGTGGCCGCCATTCGCTGATCGTCAGCTACAAAGGCTCATCAACGGAGCGACTCGGTGTGTCGAGGTCTTGCAAGTTTCGTCGCCTGTCGCGTGAAACCCTGCTGCGACGTGACGTCAGCAGCGTCGGGGTGATTTGATTGGCTGACGGTAACGACTGTGGAGACCCCCCGCGTTGTGCGTTGCGCAACGCCGCCGCAGCTCGCGCCCTTTGTCGGCGCCGGCTCGACGGGAAGTGCGTGCCGCGCCGGCGGGCCGGAAGTCGGCACGTTGTTGTGCAACACGCCATTGTTGCTAGGCTGGTACCTGGACTCGCAGGCGATTGACATCGACTCTAGGTTAGACGATGCCACCTCCTGCTATAGCTCGTTAGCACAGGCCGCCGATACGCCTGTAATTGGAACGTGCGTCGCCTATTGCCGGAAACATTAGCGACACCTTGGTTGCGACTCTTCAGAGCGTGCTCTAACAATGTTCTGCTGCAGACAAGATGCTTCTGTGTCGTTAGACTGTATGCGTTCTTTTCTGTCGTTCTTTTGCGCAAATATCTCCGTGTTGATACGCAGCTATAGCCTACTACACTTGACGTTCGTGCTTATCTCGTCAACGCTATGAAATCACAAAGTTTATGCTGCTTTCGTTTTCTGTGCAGCTTGTAATATTATTGAACGCAACATCTCTTACACCCTTTTGCGAGTACGTTGTGTTTGGCGTTCGTGGAGTTTCGGTCTTATTTATCGTTTTGATATTTAGTACTTGAGCAAATATATAAAAAAAGTATCTGCCACAAAGGGTAACTATCGACGTATAAATGTGAAGATAGCTTTTCTTCCACATGCTATAATTTGTGCTTTCATTATGCTATATTTTCAGTCAGTGGCGGATTCAAGGGCTCCATTGACCGGGTGCATCTTAAAACAAGTAAAAGTTTTGCACGAAAATGCGTTATTTTTGCCTAAAATTTCCAAAAATTTTCTGGGAGGGGCCTATGCCCCCTCCCCAGACCTCACCCTTTACCCTTCCGCCCTTTATTCCAATTTTTTGGATCCGCCGCTGTTCGCAGTCTTGTAATGTGGGCAAGGAAACGTCACTTAGAATGACCCTATGCAACAAAAAATTTAAAATTGGGTTTATAATTGAAATACATGTATACTAAAGCCGAAATAGGAGTGCCGGTCGCAGCAGCTGCGATGGCGTGGGTGTTAGCTGTCTGTGTTTCTGAGAGTGACGGCGTCATCGCGTTTCGGCTCGTGGCGTAGACTACAGCACGTGCCGACTGGCACCCTGACGCTGCTTTACAGCAAGGCGTGCGTGCGGTCCGGCTCAGTACGTCTGTCCGTCCGTCCGTCCGTCGGTGGCGGGATTAAAGCCTGCACACCGGCGTGGCGTGTTATCGCGTCTGTGCCGGGCGCTCGTAGCCGGCGGGTCCCCTATTGTCGGTCGCCCGGACGGTCGGTCCGCGGGCGTTAATCTAGCGGCCGACCTGCCGACGAA
>Ga0209367_1011461_pt1 | contig 11752 bp, 6 predicted proteins | sample WorMetLIZISLAND2_FD_187412 | JGI IMG/M metagenome (GOLD analysis project Ga0209367, IMG submission 187412) | Marine gutless worms symbiont microbial communities from Max Planck institute for Marine Microbiology, Germany - Olavius geniculatus... ... | reverse complement strand
TTTTGACGAACTTAATAAAATTCTATGGTAAAATCGTCTGGTTTTGCTGGTATATGTTAGACTTTGCTTTTAAAATAATATCTTTGGGAATAACTACCTGTTTCTGCATTTTGATGGGTAAAATAACGCGAGAGGACAGAATTGTTCTAAAGGCATTACGGGTGGAAAAGAACTGGAGCTCTTGCCGCTTTCTGAAGGAATTTGCCAGCAAAGCTTGGTGCAGATCAAGCCTTGACCGACTCATCAAAAAAAATCGAAGCTGGATTATTACCTGCTGACGAAGTCATTGGTCGCATTCATCGCTGGCCACGGCCAGTAAGGACTGCAGCAAATGTCGCGCGTGTCAAGGAGCTGATCTGCAGTCAGGAGGATGCACCTGGCACCCACAAGAGTCCTCGGGAAATGTGGCGCCAACTAGCATGTTAAGTGTTTATTATGACAAAATTTTCTTAAAATTTGCACCACACCACTTCTTGCTGTATGCAGTTTACATTTGCAAAAAATCATTGAATTTTACCTATGCATTCAAATGTTACCAGCAAAAATGGCCTCACTTTAGCTGGACCACCCTGTATACAGGGGCTGCATAAATTCTGCGGTGTGACGAAACACCGCACTGGCCTCACCGACCGCACCGGCAGCAATTCCTACGTCACCAGCATCAGATCACCGCACCGGCGCCTAAAACGACCACTATGAGCATGGCGGCAGCTGCAGACAATTGGACGCTGTCTTAGGGTTAGGGTTAGGGTTAGGGTTAGTGGTCGTTTTAGGCGCCGGTGCGGTAATTTCCTGTCGGTGCCGTCGGTGAGGCCGGTGCGGTGTTTCGTCGCACCCTAAAATTCTGTACAGCAAAGTTAGAGTTTTTAAATTAAAAATTGTAGGCCTAGTTATTTTATATTTTATTGATATTTTAGTTATTTTATATCTTAATTTGAGTCTTTTCCATCTTTTTAGATACAAAAATTGTACTTTTTGTCGCTTAAGCTGTAAAATTGTGTTTTAGGTAAAACATAAGCATAAACTTGGCAGAGATGCAAAAACGTAAACGTTTTAAAACGTTGAATGAATAACTGTAGCCTTTATTAGTCGCAGTCTTCGGCGTAAAGGTGTGTAATCGTGTAATAATTTCTCCGTAAGACCTGCCGTTTAGCCACAATATTCACCGAAGCCACCAGAATTACTGGTGGTTTATGTAAGCACAGGCAAAAGCCATATAACGCTTAGGCCTACTATCCTAATACAGACGACAGACAGACGACACGTCGAACCCAAGGCTCGACCTAACGTTTGACCAAAAATTCATTTAGCGCACTTCGCCGTGTACTTGTAAAGATTTCTATCGCTATAGCCAGCTGTTGGTCTATTTACTTCAAAAGTACGTTACCACGTATTCACCGTTAATTGCTGCTGTTTTGTTAATCCTTGCTGTTTTACTAAACAGCACCAAGCTGCTATAGACGACGCCTACTAACAAAACTTTAACAAAACTAATAGACATCTTTGACTTTCGCACTCGCGCAATAATATTGTCAATTTGTCATGGCCAAGGCGGTCATGGCAACCGGCAACAACATGCTGAGGTGACGTCATTATTCATTTATTAGGAAGCAAGCAGTGGTTGCAAGCACGTTGCAAGTAAAAAGTAAGTAAATAAGTAAATAAGTAATTTTTATAGCTGTAACAACCTCGAACGCACTTGATGTGCTAGTAGAACGAAAAGTAAAAGTATTTCAGATGACGTCTGAAAATAGGTAAACAGTGTGAACCTTTACTTTACCTTTACTTGAATACTGTTCACCTGTTTGGAACCCTCATTATCATTGTGATATTGCAAAAATTGAATCGGTACAGCGCATAGATTTACGAAGTATATTGGTACGTTTAAGTCTTTTACATATGCTCATCGCCTTGATATATTATGCGCGGAGTCGCTTGAACTACGACGTTTAAAGTTTGACTTGATAATGATTTATTGTATTGTTCATGGTCTTAATGCTCTCGAGTTTTCTGATTTTTTCTACTTTTGGTTCTTCCATTACCCGCGGTCACCCACTCAAGCTGATGAAACAGGCTAGCTGTGTTAACAGCCGTTCGCATTAGCGTATTAACGATTTGGCAAGGGGGGCATGGCGAGCGCGTAGAGCGGAGCCTATAACGAGGGTCTGGGACGGGCCCCCAGCGGGGTCCAGGGGCAGAGCCGGTCGGGGGGTCGAGGGGCGAAGCCCCCTGAAGCTGAAACACTGTCGTAGCGCGTCTTAGCCATCGCAATTCTGTCTGTCCGTCTGTCACACGGGTGATTCAGTCAAAAACGGTGCAAGCTAGGATCACCAAATCTTTACCATCGGCCGCGTAGAAGACTCTAGTTTCAGGATCAGTAAAACTTTTCTATAAAGTCGAAAGGGGTCACCTCGAACGAAAGCGCTAAATGAGAGGTGGTAGGAGAAATTTGCGATATCCAGCCGATGCGCCGTTGGCAGAGCGAGAGGTGGCGCCCTTTGGAGAGTAGGCTAGAAATAAAACATTATAGATAATTTAGCCGCCGGTCATATGGCTGCCTCTGGCGACTGATTTTGTTTTACTGGTCTTTCTGTGAAACTTAGCCAAAAGCCGTACGGATGAGATCTAGGCCTACAGGTCTACGGATCACTAGCGTACGACGGTGCATCGCTGTTGCGCGTTCTCGTTTGCGTTAGCACGGCTTTTCTTGTATTTTTGAGAGACGGCGAGCCACCCAAACGTCGCGGGGCGCGGGGTAACTACCCCTTTCTGCCGCCCACCTGGAGACATAAGTGACTCTACACTATATATACTGCGTGTAAGCGTAAATTCATGCTCCTTGACTATTTTTTAGTCAGACGATCAGTTTTTCTATCATTGTAAAATGTTATTGTAGTAACCATTCCAACAAATGACGCAAAAGGGCAACGTGAAGTGCAACTGGTAGTTAAAGTGTAATGTTTTTTTTAGTTTAGTTAAACCGCTTCATAGTTTCCAAAATAAATTTTCTTGGCTGCAGAAAAGCTTTAGCTTAAATGTAAAAAAATAAAAAGCATTTATAACCATCACTGATCACAATGGAAGACAGACAGAGAGAGCTTTGCAGTCTTGGGTCGCGCGCTTCTGTCGGTGATGACATTCTTCGGAAGTTGGGATTTGAAAGACGGGATCAAGGTCTTTGCGTGGTCTTGAGGCGTATACGGTTAGGTCTAATACACGTAGGGCCTACACAAAAACGTCTTGGTGTCGGTCGGTTTTTGTCTTGGCCAGTCTTTAATATTTTTGTCATTTTTGGTCAAGAACAGTAATATTGTTGTACGATCTTATGCTCAAAAATAAAAGTTCAAGTAAACGCTTTACTTTAAAAGTTTGATTTTTTGTCCTTCAAATGTAAGTCCCTATGATGGTGCATACAAAACAGTTCAGCGGTTAAGCTCTTTGTATTTTCTCAGTACAAAACCTACTTTTTTCACAAGTTTTACTCATGTCACAACAACCGCCTGAACTGCCTCGGCATGAATCAGTATGCAACCATTCCAAATTTTCAAGGTCATCGAAATTTTAGGTTCTTTCTTTCGGTATTGCTGAATGGCTCCGTGCAGTAGGCTACATCCGTTAGTTTTGGAGCGCCGAAATTGAAAATTCTTAGCCTTGCACCGTTTTTCATGCAGGCTAGCCTATATTGCATGGGCCCTATCATCGAAAAAACATAATTGCGTTAGATTAATAAGATTTCGCTGGTTGGCAGGCCAAGTTTTGCGCTTTTAACTAGCACAATGAAGAAACGCGTTAGTGATAGATGTTATAATTCTGTTATTAACGAGATGAACAGAACAATCGTTCTGCCCTATAACAAGCCAAGATTTAAAATGCGGGTACTGAGCAAAGACCAACAGACAATGCTATACGTTGTTTAGTTTAGTTCAGATCGTACACTCTTAAAAACATTTCTCTGAGGTCCATTGAGTAAGCCAGATTGAAAAAAGACACTGATGGTCGTATAGAGGTCCCCATGAGCTATAGGCCCGTACGCTTAAATTTTAAGACGTCCAAATGATTCTTATTACGCCTATTTCGTTGTAATAAACTGGAAATTGACGCCAGAATTCGTTTTCCATAGGCCTAACTCTGTGTGCAATAAATAATTTTGATCCACAAACTGTGTTCGTTTTGCGTAGAACTAAAATTGAGCGTAGCTTGTTTTCAAGGCCTAGTGATGCATGTAATAAGTATATATTGTTTTGTATTATGTTAATTTTTTGCTCAAGTTTTCTTGTAGCTTACTGTATCACTTCCAGATTTCGTACACTGATGTCCACCTTTTTAGCTTGGAAGTCATGACGTCTTGAAAATTTAGATCTATTGAAAACCCTGGTTCCAGATAAGTGGCGCTGCAACAGTATTACAAGAACTGAATTTGCTGGCCGTATTTAACAATATAATTATTTACAGTACTGTCGTATTTCTCATCACCGATAATGAAACGATTAAACACTAAACAACAGAAGCGACTGTTTATTATCGAGTCGACTATCCTCGGTAAAGCTAAGCCTACGTGAGGCTCTGTGTTGTCATCACATAAAGCTATTGGATTAACGACTTGCTGACTGAGTGGGTGTGTGATTCTATCAATCGTCAGCAGTATAATTCCAGAAGCTGTACAACAGATCACAACTTTGAAACTTTGCACATAAAAAGTACGATAAAAAGTTAATACCTAAAATCCAGTAAGCAACAGTCAACAACAGGTACGATGCATGTAGAATGCTGGGGCGTCATTTAAGAGGGAGGAGAAGGGGCTACGAACCCCCAAGAATTTGTGATTTTAACTTTTTCCCTGTGAATCGCGCAGTAAACATTTCGGAAACATTTATAACGACTTTTGGGCGACACTTTTTTTTAAATTCTCCCATTTAGATAAACAAAAATCTATCGGTTGTTTATTTTTTAATCGGATATTGTACTGAGACTGATCCACCGGTCAAACTAACTTTAGTTAACTAAAACTACCGACAGCAGTCGATCACGTGCCATCGGCGTGGAAGCGCGGCGGTACTGTTAGATCGTAACCGGATGAGGCCGCCATCTCGATCCCTGCAGCGGGCGACGAGCATCCACGTGACACCGGGTCACTAGCGGAGCAGCAGCAGCGCCAGCAGCGCCAACGCCGGTAGCCGACGATGCGTGCGAACGCTCTCCGGAAATCCCTCAGCGAGCAGGCGTAGATCACCGGATTCATGCCGGAATTGATGTAGCCGAGCCAAGTGAAGACGGCGAACACAACGTCGGCGTGCCGGACGCAGTGCCGGCAGACGCCGTACAGCAGGTTGGTGACGAAGAACGGAACCCAGCAGGCGCAGAAGACGCCCATGACGATGCCGAGCGTCTTGGCGGCCTTGCGCTCGCGTGCGACGCGACCAAGACGACCCCCGCGACGACCACGACGACGACCGGTGCCGTGACTGAGTCGCGACCGCGTCACTAACGCCGTCCTCCAGCGACGAGCAAACTCACCACCGCCGGCACCACCCGACGTCGACGAACCACCGTCATCGTCGTCGTCGTCTTCATCGTCAGCAACGGTCATCAGTCTTCTACTGCTTACTCGCGCCGGCGCCGGTTGCATCTGTTCCACGGTATATCGTAACGGAGGCCTACGGTTAGTCGGTGATCGGCAAGGGCTGCGTCTATCGTCTGTCGTCTGGTCGGAGTCTGGCCGCGGTCGGTTGTACCAGACTGCACTGCCGCTGGGGCCAGACCGCGACAACGTTCCACCACCGCCGCGGTGGATTCTTAACGTCACCGTTTCACCCCGGCCACCCCCGAGCGACGCCGCCGAAGACCCACCCTTCAAGTTCGCCTCGAGCACCTTGGTGCCGCGCTCCAGACTTCGTATCTGCGCCGCCGCCGCGGCGTAAATGCGATAGTAGGCGTACAGTATGACGGAGACCGGGGCATAGAACGAGATCATGGACGAAAAGACCAGGTACGCTGAGTCGTCAGTGAACATACACGTCGACGCGAACGGCGTCTGGTTGGCGGCGGCAGCTGCCCGCCTCCACCAGACTATCGCCGGGAAGCTGATGGCTGCCGAGCAGACCCAGACGACGCCGATAAGCGCTCCGGCGCGCCCGGTCGACATGCGCCGCGGGTAAGCGATGGGGTCGGTGATGGCCCAGTAGCGGTCGAGCGCGATAACGGACAGGTTCAGGATGGACGCCGTACTGGCGAGCACGTCGAGCGAGTGCCAGAGATCGCACCAGTCGGCGCCGAACGGCCACCAGCCGTCAGTCGCTTCGAGCACGATGCTGAACGGCATCACCACGGCGCCGATGATGATGTCTGCGACCGCCAGCGACACTATGAAGTGATTGGTCACGCTGGCACGCAGACACGGCTCTCGAACGACGGCTACCATCACCAGAGCATTGCCGGCCACCGTGATGATGGCGAACGGCGTCAGAACGCAGCTGATCATCCAGCAGCGCTGCGCGTTGATGTCTGTAAGTGACGTCAGCAGCTGAGCGCTGCAGTCGGCTGAAGTTGAAGTCCAGTTGTTGTTGCATGTCGCCGCCGCAGTGGTCGTCGTCCAGTCGACTCCGCTCGTTGAGTTCACAATCATCGATACCAACATCACGTTCGACCAGCCGCCATCTGATAACCACGCAGATTCATCTCAATATTACGTTCACAAGATTACACTGTCAAAAATCATATACCTAAAACTGTGTTTCGACTTTGATTCTCAACATTTGATTCGATTTTTTTCTGAAAAAATTACGCCTTTGTGTCTTTGATTTTTACGCGCAAAAGCAGTTACTGCTTTCAGCGCGTCTTGGCTATCGCAATTCTGTCCGTCCGTCTGTCTGTCCGTCTGTCTGGCACACGGGTGGATCAGTCAAAAACAGTGCAAGCAAATCTTCAAGCAAATCATCACCAAATCTTCACCATCGGCTGCCTGGAAAACTCTAGTTTCAGGAGCCGTAAAGCTTTTCCATAAATTCGAAAGGGGCCACCTCGAACGAGGGCGTTAAATGAGAGGGGGTGGGAAAAATTTGCTTTTTTGGCCAATAAGTCGCTGTATCTCAATAACGGTGCGAGAAAGGGCCTAGGCTACTATTAATCACTTATACGAAGTCGTACACTGGCTCTCGATTGCCACCAAATTCAATGACCTTGGATGACCTTAAACGCTAAAATAGGGGTTTTTATGGATTTATTGGCGATTTCGGGCTGCGAGACACATTTCAGGAGCGAATTGCGCCGAAACCAATTGAGATAGACAGGAACAAGCTGCATATGAAATTTTCAGCATTGAACATAGATTTCGATGGTCTAAGTCTGGATTTTCTAGGTTTAAGAAAACCTGCGCACGAGGGCATCAAAGAGCGTTATCCCCGTGTATATATATATATATATATATATATATATATATATATATAATATATATATATATATAAAGTCGCGACGAAATGGCTAGAAATAGACTGACAGTTTTACGAACAGGAACTGCTATGAGCTGTGGCGCGTCTCGTGAGCATTAGCTTAAATTTCTTGTTCACACATGTACATCAGTGTTCGATTTGCCAAAAAGAGCAGTGGAAAGGTCGCCGGCTGGCGAGCGCCAAAGGGCTGAAGCACTACAGGCACCACAGGCATTACATTCTCATCCAGTCAGGGATTAAACCCCCAATCCTCCCCTACCTACGGCAAATCGAACACTGATGTATACCACACTAGTGTATAGTTTACCTGCAGTTTACTGCCGCTTTGCAAACTCAGGCATATGCACTGAGGGTTCAAACTCACTTTCGTCTCCCGACAGAAGCCGGATCGACCCTCCACAATAAAAAAATTTTAAAAAGTTCGCAGCGATGCCGCTGAACACGGCCCGTGAACACGGCTCGTGTGAACAGGCCGTTACTGCCGAATTACTTTGGTGGCTTAACCGGGGAGGCACTGCATTAGTGTTTTGCTATTTCTGTGCGAAACAGAAAAATAAGCATCACGATATTTAAAAAAACAAGCTAAACTGCTGCAAAACCGAACGAAACGAAACATTCCGCACTCTGCTGTAGACCTATTACTGTTTTTGCGCGGCGCCTATTGCCGACGCTTGTAACGACGTGCGTAGTGTCGGCATGCTGCCAACCGGCTTTGAAGTACGCAAATACCAATCACAAACGACTGAGCCGAGACGCGCTGTCTGTTTGTTGTTGGGGCCCTTATGTTGCCACGTCTGCGCTGATTATGTCTGCAAAATTCTCACACGCTGCAGCTGTTGATCATCTCCTATAGGCCTACGCTTATTTTTAAAACTTCCGTCAATCGGAGCTCAACTTTTTACGTTGCAATTAAAGTTGGTAAAGCTTAGCAGACGCAGACTCAATGTCATGATGAGGCAACTGAAACGTACTAGCGATCGGCACAAGCAGTACCTAGGCCTATTCAGTCACTGCCTGAAGTCCACTACCGTTCGACCATGTGTTTCAATGCAGCTGCTTTTCGTGCAAACATTATGGCTTACAATTACAGGTCTACAGCGCTTCAGTACCGGACAGCTGTGTGTGTTTGTAAACTGCACCACCAACACCATACGGTGTTTGCTGCGTTGCAAGCTGCTCGCGATGTTGGTCAAGGTCAAGGTCAAGATCCGAAGGACAAGCCGAGACGACGGACGGACGGACGTTGAGTGTGGTTACGACGTGGAACAGGTGAAGGAAGACATTCGGGCCGCCGCACGACCTACCTACCTGGTCCTGCGAGCAACGTCATTGGACGGCCAGACATTCAACCGAGAAGCACCACATCAGCGGCCGGCAGGCACCGCCTGATGAGAACCGTACAACGTAGTCGGTCGGTCGGTCGTACTGTCGGTCTGTTGTAGTCCGAACACGTGTCTGCCCAGGAATTACGCTACACTCCACCGTGCCATGGCGGGGCGCGTTGCATCCTTATCTTTCGGCTGCTGCGGCTGCTGCGGCTGCTGCTACAGCTGCAGCGGCGGCGCTAACGTATGCCCCACTTACGACGAGCGCGGTGTCAACCGGCCGCAGATGGAAAAATGTTCATTCATCATTTTTGCTGTCGGCATCTTTTCGCGTCGTCGTCGGCGTGCACGGCAGGCGTGATGGGAGCAATGCATAACAGATAAACAAGCGGAGGGCGGTGCTGTGCGCTGCGGTATATTCGCTGATCTGATTGAGGGCGGCGTGCGCGCGGCTGCGCTAAGCGTTCTTTTGCACTGTCCCCATTCGCAGATTCCAGACCGTGCGCATATGCCCCACACTGCCAATTTATTGCTTTCACACGCAATATTGCTTTCACCTCTAGGGCGTGACTGAATAGGCGTCTCACCTACAGGCTTGTTCCGCCATGCAGCCACGTTCGCACTTTATCTGCTGACCGATTATACCAGGGTCGATAAACGCACCGACTATTTGACCAAGAGCCGGTGAAATAGCCTGTAGGCTATCTGACCGGTCAAAACGAAAAATTGCAGTCGCCCGGCCACTAGCGAATGACATACAGTATACGCGCTACAGACTAAAACTCGCGTGAATATTACGTTGTAGTGTTTAGAGTTTAGAATTAGGGTTAAAGTTAGGGTTTGGGTTAGAGTTAGCGTTTTTAAAAGATAAATGTGAGAATAATAAACACAAAAAGTTAGTGTACAATATGGGTGGTAAATTAGGAGTTCCTGCATGCAACAAAAAACTTGCCAACTGATAATACGTGATAGCGAGGCTGCTTGCTAGGGTTGATGTGCCTGTTAGCCGACTGGCGGATCCGTGATACCGTACTTGCTGCGGTTGAAGTCGTCAGTTGCTCGGTGCCGCCGTCCCTGCGGCGGTGAGCAGGGACGCGGTCTTAGCCGGTACCTATGAGTATGAGCACCATTCGGTGCTTGTACGTACTGGCTAAAGCTGTTCAAATATTCGGCCCTCATAGGGCCGGATATTGGACCGGTCATGACCGGGCGAGTTTGATCGGTGACAAAATTTGACCGGTCATATAGTCTATAAGATATATGACCGGCTGCCGGTCAAATAGGCCTATCCTGTGCCGTCGATAAAACGTTCGTACCGGTAGTGTTCGGATATTAACGTTTCTGACAGCAAAACATGCCACCAAAATATTTATCATGTTGAGCATCTGTGATAGCCTACTACACGTAAAGAATCGTCTGTGTTGCAAACAAATTAATAAATTATTGATGATTCGGGTCACGGTACGAGTTGCCGCAAAAAGCGATCCGAAAATCAATCATCAGCTTCTGCGGGCGTCTATAGCATTGCAAAAGGCGGTTGTGAAAAAAATGTAAAATTATGCCAAGAATAATAATATTTTTATGAGTACTATTGCTGAACAGTTATGTATCGAATGATATCGTATTGTGCATAGTCTGTAGTTAAACGTTAAAATATAATAAATAAGGTCATAATAAATGTGGCTAAGCGTATGGTATAGTTCCGATTCGCTATGGCGGAAAAGCGACATAGTTTGTTATAATACAGCGTACATTGGGGCAGAAATTTTGGTTTTGCTAAACTCGTTTTTAAATTTGCGAAACGCTGTTCGGAGTATTAATTTCATTATATTCAAAAATAATCTGTAACTTACTGGTGATTGGCCTACAGTCGAAACTTAAAGCACGACGGCAGTGAAATTCGTTGCATACTTTCTCGGTGAAAATAAGCCAACGAGATGACTGTTGAGCTTCGGTAAAATGACGGCAGTGCAACTGTATTAAAAGCATTTTTACATAACTACTGATTATTTATCGATTGTCAGCATGCATATTGCAGTATAGCCATAACGCTAAACTATTTACTTTGTTTTATGGTTTTGTGGATACGAAACATCTATCAAAAATTATTACACCGTGTCCCGCTCCCCAAAAAACCAGTGTTATGTTTTTGAATGACTCCGTGAAACATTTGCCGATGATAGTAATTTTTGGCAAGCGACGTCGCGAAGAAAATTGACGTAAATGACTAGCTATAGGCCTAATTTTGCTCTCCCCACCTTAATACTGTTACTTCACTACACTGTAAAATTGTATGCAGAAGTCTTAGTTTCGTCGTTTGCAAAACGAAATCATACTGGCTAGCGCATGCGTCGGCTCAGTTACTGTTTTGTGTTTACTGCAGACTACAAACAGTGGTTTTTTGAAGTATTTCGGCGGAAAAAAATTTAGACTCGAAGGACTTGACTACTTGTTTTTACACATAAACAAATATGGGACTGCAAAAAGAGTTCCAGGCAGTGGGCGACCGCGCACGTCTGGCAACACGATCCCAAAGTGGATACAATAATATTAGTGCTCCGTAAATAACATATTTTTAATGACTTTATGGTATTATAAATTACGAAAATTTTCATAGCCGACGCACGCGATATGAATTCATTGTTGTAAACGGCCATTTAACTATGATTTCTGCATTTAACAATAATCTTCAGGTATAGTCATTTACTAAATATGTTTCGTCAAGTTTCTTCGTGATGTAGCACGCCAAAAATATTAAAAGCGGTCAATGTTCAAGGATGTGCACGAGACGTTCTGAGCCGAGACCGAGACGAAACCCGAGACCCATATCTCTGAGACAGAGACAAGACCGAGACGTTCAAAATTTTGTCCGGAACGAGACCGAGACGAGACGTTGCAGCTTCCGAGACGCTGGCCGAGACCTTTCAACGTCTCGCCGAGACGTTTTCCGTGACGTATGGTGAAACACATTAACAATGAATA
>Ga0209367_1011460_pt1 | contig 11752 bp, 8 predicted proteins | sample WorMetLIZISLAND2_FD_187412 | JGI IMG/M metagenome (GOLD analysis project Ga0209367, IMG submission 187412) | Marine gutless worms symbiont microbial communities from Max Planck institute for Marine Microbiology, Germany - Olavius geniculatus... ... | reverse complement strand
GTGGAGTAGAGGGGAAGGGGAAAGAGAAGAAAAGGAAGGGAAGCGCCACCCTCTCGCCAAGCAAAAACTCTAGCTACGGCCTTGGGTATAGGGAAAAAAGCCCCTAAATCCATTTCCCACGCAGTTTTGAATGAACTCTCAGCCAGAGACCACACGAGTAGACCCCTCTAGCGACATCATGCGACAGTGAGTAATGATGTAATGATATTTATAATGACGTTGAAGACGGAAGTACATCTTACATGCCACGAAGTCCACACATTTTAACAGCAGTAATTTTTTATGATTTATATTTTGTAGATAAAAATATAATAGTATAGCAATTTTGAAATTGATTTTTGTTTTTTAATCACGCATTTCGGGTTTTTGGAATTACAGGTACCAGTACCCGTAGGTCTTTACAATTTGTGGAATTGCTTATCATGTGCCTCGGTTACATTATCGACTAGTGTTTATTTGTGTATTGTTGTTTATTTGTGTCTTTTGTGAACTGTAAACGCTAAAATGTGTAAGTAGGTGATTTTAGCTACTTGTATTCTGAAATGTGTTTATAGTGTAGTCCGCTTGTTTGAACAGACTTAATATAGGAAATGTCGGCACTGATAATTGACGATAAAGGCAGCGGTGCCCTTGTGGACTCTGCTGACAGTGAAGTGAAAAAACTGCAGGACCTTGTGCGGAAGCTGCAAGTGCAGAATCAGATGCTGTTGGGCCAGAGCGAGAATCAGTCGGGAGATTCTGATGTCGACAATTCGGCGTTCGTCGTCGACGCGAACTGTAACACGGATTTATTTCAGCGCAAGACGCCTCCGCCGGCACGAACTAGTGGTGTCTTGCGTGAGCAGCAGCTGAATACCAGTAATAGCTCACTACTCACGAGTATACGGACTACTGACAATGTCGCTGACAGTGTTCATGGGGCCGTGTCGCCGATGGATCAAAGTTCTGCTGACAGCGATGTATTGCCGACGAATGCGGAAGTACTCACGGAGAATCTGAGTCTGGACACTGTGCAACTTGTCGATGTCGATGGAAAGTTATCTGATGAAGAAGAAAGCTGGTCAGTGAATCACAATGTTATCATTACTGCCATGGCCACTTGAAAGTTGCCACTGTAATTTTATTTGTGCTGCAGATTATATCAATAAGCCCTAATCTGTTAGTGTTAGTACAGCTGGTGTGCATGATATGGTGTACAGTTGCATCACATATATGGCAAAGTTTTGACAGAGAGTATTCGAGTGGATCAAGTGAACTGTGGCTTTTTTGTGGCAGTCAAAATACAATGGGTGACTTCATTTTTTGACTTAGACTTTCACTGAGCTTTTTCGCTGAGCCAAAGCTAAAGCTGAACGACCAAAGGCTGTCAGGTAAAATTAATAATATAACAACCGTGTTTGTTTTTGTATTCTTTCATCAAGTAATTGTCATTGGTGTAACTGTTATGTCTGCTGTGTCTGAAGGCTTTTGTGCAAGTTGGTCTTACATGCTTAGTTCTGTTACAGGTTGTACACGTCTCCAGTGAATGCCGCAAAGAATACAACATTGCATACTAGTCCTTATGAGTGGTTAAGGACTGACTTCGACCGACCAAGCCCCGAACTTTCATCCGCTAGGCGATCGCTTGTGATGAAATTGGATCTTGTTACAAAACGTAAGTTCAGGTTTCTGTGCTTGCTCGTGTGTTTTTCTGAGCATGTGCCTTGGTTTTAGTTTTTAACAGTGGCGTGACAATTGATGACAAGAAGATATTCACGATAATTTTTGTCATGCTATTATTATATAACCATGGATCACGGTGTAAAGTAGAGAGGCAGTTGTGCAGCCATTATTTGGAGATTGTGAGTTAGCTTTTGTCTGCAACAGCCATTATTATGGAGTATTTATTCATGCTAGCACATACCAGTAAATCTATATAATAATTAAGAGCTACGACCACCAATAACTTTTTGCCGGCAGGACATAAGGCCACAAAATTTTGCAAGCAGATTCGTGTCGTACGTGAGTGGGACATGGGCTAGGTGAAATGTTGCTGAAGGGTCGTCTGTTTGAGAAAATTGCACTTTTTGCAAAAAAAGTGTTTCCATCCTTGCAGCGACTAGCGATGATCGGATGGTCGGAGTCTTCTCATTGGCTGCTGTGTTGCATTGCCACTCGCTGGCTTATGAGCGCTGTATGTCAACTGTGGATTAGAAACATACGGCAGCCTCTCTGTTGTCACTGCAGCAACATTGAGGTGGCAGGCCGCTGGCAGCGAGGCAATGCACATGTAAAATGTAGGCCTATGCCAGGTAAACCTACTCACAGTGCGTTGGACTGATTGAATGTCTACTGGAGACCGCTGCCAAAGTCCACACTTTGCAGATTTCTTTAGGCGCAATATTATCACGACGTCATCAGCTAAACTGTACGGTATGGCAGTCAGTGTGCCTCCTCCTGGGTTTTTTCAGTAGATTTACTTTTTTCTTAAATCGTCTGGGTATTTGGGGTTTTTTCTATCATTAAAAGGCAGATGTCAATGTTAATAGGCTTAGGCCTACATGTGGTGCTTAATTGGACTTATTAGTGACGTTTGGTGGGGAATTTAGCTTAGGTAACGGGCTATAGAATATTTGGGGAATCGAGATGAAAACACACTCGTAGAAATATAAAGTTTGGGAAACCCTTGTATTAACAGCAAATCAAGCGAGATGCTCTTGCTAAAATCAGATGGCAGCGAATGAATTGCAGTGAGCCGTTACCGAGTTGCTGCGTACGCTAATTAGTTATGCTTGCTCAGTGTCAGGCTACGTCATCTCACATAATGTAGTCCTATCAGACTCTGCCATCTAACACATCTATACTGTATATGATTTGCGACCGCCGATAACTTCTAAACAGCACGACTTACAGCTGTTAAATTTTGCACGCAGATCAGTGCCTTATGCCGGGACATGGGCTAGGTGAGATGTCGCTGAGTGGTTGTCCGTTTGAGAAAATTTTACCTTTTCTAAAACTTTGCAGCCACTCTTAGGCCGCAGCAGAGCTGTGCGCAGTGATTGGCTGTGACGTCATATAGACTTCGTCACTATGGTGATGCATCATCAGCACTGCAACGCATACGGGAGCGTCCAAATGCTGCTGAGTAACCTGGATCGAGTTGAAGCCCAAAGGACCAAAAATTGAGGCCACAGGCTGAGATCGAGGCCGCAGGCCGAGTTGAGGCCTGAAGGGTCAAAAACTGAGGCCGCAGGCCAAAAATTGACGTCGCAGGCTCAGATCGAGGCCACAGGTCGAGTTGAGGCTTGAAGGGCCGAAAATGGAGGCCGCAGGCTGATACTATGGTAAAGGTCAAGTGAACAGGGAGCGTAGCGACCTGTCCACTTGTATTGAAAAACTTGGTAGGTTTGCTACATCTAATTTAATTATTCTAGTTTTATATGATGTGTGTGCAACATGCACACTTTGCCTTATTTTTTTGGTGAAACAAAATTTAGCGAAACACTGTCTGTTGCTTTGTTGAACTTACAGGACCATCGGTAGATCTGTTGTCGAAGGTGGGAGTTCATCACAAGTTTGACATAAAGAAGGCTCTGGCTGACATTCAGTCGGTCAATCGTGGTGATGTTACCGAAATCTTGAGTATTCATCCGGCAGTCTGCAGTACCGGCAGATCCACTCCTGTGTCGGGTGGTTCAAGACTGCATGGGAGTGATGTAAGGTCAAATTCTCCGCAGGTCACTGGTACACGTAGAGTGTCAGCAGTGGAGGATTGCAACTCTGGTGGGGACGTTCTGAAGGCATCAGCTGACCTGTCAAAGAGCTATGAAGAACTTGATGGAATCGCTCCATCACTGGAAATAGCACCGAGCAGCATGGCTACAGCTGTGCTAGATAGCAGGGTAGCTGAGAGGAATCTGGATGAAGCTGTTAAAAGGACAAGTGCAAGTGAAGAGAATCTACTGAGTAGTGATCACCGTCTCAACGATGTCATGGACATCAAACAACTGGCACGTCTTCAGGAAGAAAGTTAGTAGTCTCTTGGTCGTTGATCAGATAAATCTTACAGAAAGTGCCGGACAGGACAAAAATTTAGCAGATTATTTGATGTAGGACTAAAATGTCATTTGTAATCTTACTTTATTTTTTTTTATTTATTTTTGTCTTTAACTTGGACTTTGCATTTGATCAGTCTCTGTAGTTTGAGATGCCTAGCTCTCCAAGAAAAGAATCATTAATCAGACTTTGTATTATAGCTTACAGTATACGACTGATGCTGATTGCTGACATGAGACATGGAATGTTGTAGTACTTGCATGTTGTCATATATTTATGCTAGTAATGTTGTATTGCTTCTGTCTGTTCATTACTGAGATGTACTGTTTATTTTTTATGATTTTTTGACAACTGGGAGATTAATGACATTCTCTTCTGTTTGTCTTTGGCTTTTTACTTCATGTTGTCATGATTTTTGCTTATGATTTTGTTTAGCATTTGTAGGCATTTCCTGTTCTTTTCCCTTACATCCTCCTTTCTGTTATGTCCTGTAACAGTGAGTCACATATTGATATATGCTTACTAGTGATCTTTCACTGTGTGAAGTTTTATTGCAGTACTGTGTGTAACTTTTGATGCATGTGTCATTTGCTGTTAGTATTGCAGTATGTTGGTACCGTAGTTTTATTGTGTGATCTGTGCTGAGTACATGCTTTTTGCCGTTGTGCACAGGTCTCAGGCTTAGCTACAATGCTCCTCTTGTCATGTCCAAGAAAGGTAGTGTTCAGTTCTTTTTTTTACAATCGATACCCCAATATTTAATATAGCTGTACTTTCTTGTATTATTGCGTATGAAATCTTTATACAGCATATTCAGCAGATTGTAATGGGAATAAGTATTAAGATTAATTATTAAATAAAATGTATTTCTTATGTAGCCATTGTAATAGGCTGCATTACGTATCTTGCCAATCCGTCTGTCTGTCTGTCCTTCTCCTTCTATACATCCGATACAGGCTGTAAATGCAAAAACCAATTATAGAAAAATTAAAATCGGCATGGTCATTTTTCAGGGCATGGGTAATCACTGTGCCAATTTTCAGTTTAACAAGGAAAGCCCTGCTAACGCAAAGGGGAACGCGCAATAGCAGTGCGCTGTCGTACGCTGGTGATCCATAGACTTCATCCGTAGATCTCATCCGTACAGCTGTTGGCTAGAGTTTCAAAGAAAGCCCAGTAAAACAAGATCAGTCGCCAGAGGGCGCTAGATGACCGGCGGCTAAATTATCTATAGTGTTTTACTTGTACTCGTCAGATGGCGACACCTGTCTCGCTCTGCCAACACCGTATCGGCTGGAAATTGCTAATTTTATCTACCCCCTTCTTATTTAGCACTCTCAATTGGGGTGACCCCTTTCGAATTTATGGAAAAGCTTTACTGATCCTAAAACTAGAGTCTTACAGGCAGCCGATGGTGAAGATTTGGTGATCTTAGCTTGCACCGTTTTTGACTGATCCACTCATGTGACCGATGGATGGACAGACAGAATTGCAATGGCTAAGATGCGCTACAGCAGTAGCTGCTGTTGTGCATAAAAATGGAGGTTTAGAGGTTCACTGTCCATTGTATAGCTAAGCAGCAGCCACATGGCACTGGATTTGTTGCTGATTCCATCAATACTTGTAGCATAATCTGAATTTGTTTGACAGTAATGCTGGAAAGTATACTTGATAGATGACTTAGAGGAGAAAAAGCACAATGGAAAAAGCTTAATTACCCGAAAGCACAGAGGGGACAGGGCAGTACTATATGAGGCTTTAGTAGCAGCAGAAGTCTAGAAATTGGGGATCTGGTGCATCATGCATGGGAATTTACAAGATTTTTGGTCAACTTGTATGTATGTGTTGTATTTTTTTTCTATAAATGTACTTTTCGGTTTTCTGTGATAAATATTTTAATCCTAGTTAACGTGATGTCATTTTGTTTGTGCATTTAAGGCTTGTCAAAGAGTTTAAATCGTTCGTCGGGTGCACTTGTTGTGGATGATCGTGATGGCCCAGAACCTGACACATGTAAGTTTTGTTGTTTTGTTTTTAAATCTAGCTAAATTTATTATTTTTGCTTTGTGCTAAATGGTCATATTATTTAACATACTGTGCTATGCTGTACTTTAACTACTCTGTCTGCCATATTATTAGAGTAATTAGAAATATTGATTGTGTGTTCGCAATTTTTAGATGTGACGAAGAGTTTGAATAGGTCCAGTTCACTGCGGCAGCCTGCAGTGCCGGCTGTCAATAACATTGATACATTACCAGCTAAACTTGATGGTATGTCTAAACAGATTTTGCATTGTATATTATATAACTTGATATCAGTGTGCTAGCTGTTCTAAGTGTGTTAAAATGTATGCATTTATTCATAACTGAATGTAAGTTAAGGAATCCAGAGTTTGACTTTTATGGGTTTGTGGTATTAATCATTTTGCCACATTTCCTCACTATAGAAATTTTTATAGCAGGTTTTATTTGTACTTTTAATGACATGTGTTGTTAATGAAAATAATGTGTGCTTTACCTGATCAAATTTCTAGCGTATTGCTATAACGTAGAACACTTGTTAGATGTTCTCTAGAGCTGTTTAGATTTAAGCTGTTTGTCTTTGGCCCATTGTTGAATTATGTTATTCATTTTAGCTCTAGTTTAAGAAAAATCGTAAGTGTACATATTATGGTTTGATCAGTGAGTTTGTTATTAAGAATTTTGTGGGAGTTAACTTCTGTCATCTAACAGATGACATGGCAAGAGTTGTAGTTGGTGACAAAAGAAATTCCACGTCGTTAGCATTTTTGTCTGCAAACAGCATTTGTGCTTTATGGTTGCTTTGAGTGGTTACAGTGATGCAGAACATGGCAGTTGCTCCCATGGACACTATGTTTTCTGACCATTTGTATTTTGCTTTATCTGTGACAATGTTTACAGGTAGTTCACGTCACACAAGTAGATCTGCCAGCAACCTGCTGAGCTCAAGGACTGGTTATGCCAACGATCGGTTGTCGCAGCCTGCATCAAGGCCTGGTTACGCTGCTGCTCAGCGTACGTCGTCATCTGTTGTCAATGACCAGTTGCCAGTGTCTGTGTCAAATGGTGCACGCAAGTCGAACGCTGGTGGCCTGCGCACTCTGCGCTCGGCACTATGCACCAACAAGCAACCGACAGCAAAGTCCGAGCCGCGCAGCACAAGTCTCAGTGCACCGAGATTGAACAATGCAGCTGCAAGAACTGGCGCGGCATCAAAGAATGGTTTGTCACTACCAGCGCATGAACCAGCAAGCAGTCTTCCCAGCAGTCCTCACTCGAGTGATGCCGACAGCTTGAATGAGCCTGGTAAACACGTCTGCTCATTGGCATTCTGTTATTTCGGATGATTCTTATCAGAATAATGTGAGAACTTAGATGTGTGGTGTACTTTAAATACTGTCATCTTGATGTTTGATCTGCCCTGCTGGTGTGTATAAATGTAGAAATATCTTAACATTTGTTTTTAGGAATTGAGAGTACATTTCACTTGTGTCCAGGATGTTTAATTTTGATTGTGTTGATATGATATGTCTGTTATTCATATTGCACATGAATTATATTGCAACAACATTATTAGTTACTGTTTTTTTTACTGAAAACTATAGTTACCTTGGTGATAGCTGGGATGATATTATATGTACACGATGTTTCATAAAATAGGCACCCTTCTGTTTCTTTTATAACTCAGTCGAATGCTGATCAATTTGCATTAAATTTTTACTCAACGTAGCTGAAGAAATACATATTCAAATTATTTCAACAAAATGTGGCCATTAGTTAAATATTCTTTGCTATTCATAATGTAATGCTGACATCATAATGTGTCGTGAGTTTAAACTGGCTTGCCTCAACTGGTTCTGTCAGTAGCTACCCTGCTTCGATGGTGAACTTTATCTGGTTTACTGATGAAAAATGTTTATCGTGTCACACTTAGCATCGTGGAGGGGATTGGAGGCATAAAATCAGGTGTCTTACAATCCAAAAACTCATCCATCTCGTAAGCAGAGTGTGCTGGTGCACTGTATTGCTGTAAAGTGTAAAAGTTAAGCTATCCCCACAAGTGTGTGAAAGTGATTATTTTGGGTATTTTTGTGGATACAATGTTAAAACTTCAACAGTTTGTCATCAGTAAACCAGATAAAGTCCGCCATCGATGCAGGGCAGCTATTCAGCAAGTCTGTCTGCATCAGTTTCAACAAGCCAGTTTGTACTTGCAGCACACTATGGCATCAGCATTACATCATGACTAGCAAAAATTTCATGTAAATTGATCATCATTTGACTGAAATATGAAAGAAAGAAAAACGGTGCCTTTTTTATGAAACACCGTGTATTATATTGCAGCCTTTCGGCTGCAATACAAATAAGTGTTTGTTTCTTTTCATTGTTGTTGTTGTTGTAGGGCTTTTTATTTTTTACAGATAATTCTTGTACTTACTAGGTGTGAATAGAATAGACTGTTTTGTATACTTTGCTCTCTAACAATCACATGTAATACTTTTATGTGGCATGCATGTGTAATTAGCATAATTGTCATTTGTTTTATTATGCCTAGCTGGGATTAAGGCAATATATGTTCATCTGTATCTCGTGGTGGGTGACAGTGTTTAATCCCATATAGCAGATGATGCTTCATAGTTCTCTGATGGGTTCTTTTGAAGAGTCTAGACTTTTGACTTGTTTAACTAGTGTAACAGAATCGGCAGTTGCCAGCCCATATAGACAATGATCAAATTGTCAGTGAGGTGTTACTTTTCTTCTTTGCCACATGGCAGTTCTGGAATGCGGAATTGTTCACACGTGTATGTGAATGCTGACACTGTGCAAAGGTGAAGTTGCCTGCGCGACGTTGCCACGAATGAGGCACCAGCAGAGCATGCCGAACCTGAGCCGTAGTTCAAAGCTGAGTCTGGCAACGACGTCAACGCCTACCCGTTCCAGTGCTCAGCAGTCGGCACGTGGCGCACTGTATACAAGGCGTGCTTCTGCCGGCCAGCCGCTAGCAGCAGCCAGCCTCAGCAGGGTGAAACAACCAGCACCATCACAACGCACAACATCTAGAACCATTACACCAAGACAGCAGCCATCGTCACTGAGAGATTTCAAGACACATGCTGCAAGAGAACAATCTCCGTCGTCATCGACAGCGTTGCTGGCAAAAACAAATGACACAACCCCTCGACAGCCGTCGCGACTCGTTGCTTCCAGCAGGTAATGTAACACATTGTTACTTTGCCCGATTTTGCTACCTCGTGGCAGAAGTTATCAAATTTTAATGAAGTAATTGACAAACTGCTGTTTGTTGTGAGTAACATGAGTTGAAGTAAAATTGCCAATAAAGAGATTCAATGTGTAACACTGTCATGATAAAGTTTTTACGCGCAACAGCAGCTGCTGCTGTAGCGCGTCTTAGCCATCGCAATTCTGTTCCTCTTTCTGTCTCTCTGTCTGTCCGTCCATCCGTCTGTCCGTTACACTTGTGGATCAGTCAAAAACGGTGCAAGCTAGGATCACCAAATCTTCACCGTCGGCTGCATGGAAGACTCTAGTTTCAGGATCAGTAAAGCTTTTCCATTTATTCGAAAGGCGTTGCCCCGAACGAGGGCGCTAAATGAGAGGGGGTAAAGAAAATTTGTGATATCCAGCTGATACGACGTTAGCAATGCAAGAGGTGGTGCCCTCTGGTGAGTACAAGTAAAACACTGTAGATGATTTTGCCGCCGGTCGTCTGGCGGCCTCTGGCTGCTGATTTTGTTTTACTGGGCTTTCTTTGAAATTTGTAGCCAAAAGCCATACGGATGAGATCCACAGATGAAGTCTACGGATCACAAGCTTACGACGGTGCATTGCTGTTGCGTGTTTTTGTTTGCGTTAGCAGGGCTTTTTTGTTTATTTTTTGAGGACTACTGTAAACATTTTTATTATGTGTTGAAGCCAATGACTTGTCTAAAAACATAAAAAATACTTGACTAAAAGTAATGTGCTGCAGCAGTACTTTTGCTACAGCATTTGGTAATACATCTTTAGAACCGTTGACTGTGTTGTATTTATGGTAACGTACCATATGTCATGTAGTATGTAGAAAAGCTGTTCGACTGAACTTATCATCTGCATTTGCTTGGTGTGTTAGCATCAAGAACGTATTATAATGCAGGCAATTTTTTTCTCTTTATTAGCATAATAAATCGTCTTTATTTCAGGTCAAGAATTCCGAGTCCCGGTGCACAACGCAACATCGTATCGACAACTCCGTCAGCAGCAGAAGCCGATGACAGCTGGATGGACGGGTGTTTCTAATTTTTCCACTCCCTTTGTCCTCCAATAGACAGCATTATCACATTGATGACTGTCTGGAGGATAACAGGGAAGATTATTAGAACTACCATTATGTTAATTACATATGCACGCGTATAATGGAGTTCTTACAATTTTAGGTTAACCTCATTTTTGTGTTTTGTGTTTCTGTGAAGGTTAAACTTTCTGTTTATTGTAAAGTTTAAACTTACCGTTCCATTATTGTGTTCATGTGCATTCTACCTGAAAAGGCCGTCTCCGAAATGACCTACACTGTGTCGGATGGGACGATAAACCCTACTCACTCACTCACTCATTCAGCAAGTCTTAGCCATCACAATTCTGTCTGTCTATCTGTGTGTCTGTCTGTCTATCGCACAGGTGGGTCAGTCAAAAGCGGTGCAAGCTAGAATCACCAAATCTTCACCGTCGGCTGCCTGGAAGACTCTAGTTTCAGGAACCGTAAAGCTTTTCCATAAATTCGAAGGGGGTCACCCCGAACAAGGGTGCTAAATGGGAGGGGTAGCGAAAATCTGCGATATCCAGTCGATACGGCGTTGGCAAAGCGATAGGTGGCGACCTCTGTGAGTACAAGTAAAACTATAGACGCTATAGCCACGGGTCGTCTGGAACCTGGCGCTCTCTGGTGACTGACTTAGACTTGTTTGTTTTATACTGTCCTTTCAAACATGCACCGCGGCTGTTGTGCATTGCCGTTTGCGTTAGCAGATCACTTGTTTTATTTCTAGTCTTAACCCACATGCAGACAATAAAATTAGTGAAAAAACTAAAGAGGATAATAATAAAGGCGACAACTGTATTTTTGTTGGACTGTGACAGTTGTTTGTGCTGCTAATTATTTGCGATGCCGTCTGCTGGTAAAGCAATGTCGTGGCTGTTTAAGATGTCACATGAGAAGCAAGATACACTGCTGAAGATGACTGTTCTTACAATGGCATCTATTTTATGTGAGGATTCAGTTTGTTTTTATTATTGCATTTTATTATTTTATTATTGTTTTAAAAAGTTGCTATTGAGATTGACAGTCATATTTGTGGAATATTTAGACTAAGTCTCAACGAAGTATATGCAAAAATTATTTATGTCATGATAGAACTGTCATTGTATTAGAGAAAAAGCTGTCTAAAATTCCTATAATCCTGTCATGTGTTAGCATATAATGTCGCATTTGGTGCTGTGGAACATATCTAGCGGCTAGAGTCCTAGGACTGTTGTTATTTTGTGCATTTTTACGCGCGAAAGCAGCTATGCTTTCAGCGCGTCTTAGCTATCGCAATTCTGTCCGTCCGTCCGTCCGTCTGTCTGTCACACGGGTGGATCAGGCAAAAACGGTCCAAGCTAGGATCTCCAAATTTTCACCATCGGCTGCCTGGAAGACTCT
>Ga0209367_1011459_pt1 | contig 11753 bp, 12 predicted proteins | sample WorMetLIZISLAND2_FD_187412 | JGI IMG/M metagenome (GOLD analysis project Ga0209367, IMG submission 187412) | Marine gutless worms symbiont microbial communities from Max Planck institute for Marine Microbiology, Germany - Olavius geniculatus... ... | reverse complement strand
CCCTTATACTCAGCTGCTAGGCTATATAGCGTGGCAGTGGGACAGATATTTCGTTCCACAGAACGTATTTTTAGTTAGTTCTATTTTTGTTGCATTTTATTCGGCTTATACATATGCTATACTAGTTAGTGATGAATATACACCGTGTCTAAAAAAACAAGCCACTCTTTGAATAGCTCCGTAAAACATTGGCCGATTTAATTATTAATTTTTGGCATGCTACATATCGTAGAAACGTAACGTGAATGACTGTAATTTTGCCCATCTCAACTTAATACTGTCGCTACACTACCTTGTAAAATTTCGAAGTCGTAGTTTGACCGCTTGCAACGATACGTTCATACTGGGTAGCGCATGCGTTTTTTGAGACACGGTGTAGTTCCGTATCTGAAAGAATCATGGTACGAAGAACAAATGTTTTGTCGCGCGCTGTCTACAGACTACGTTCGTACGGGCGCTGCTTTCTCAGTCATCGCAGTACTTCTATCCGCCGGTTCCAACTTCTTCACGTGGTATTCGATCAACGAACCGCGATACATGTTTAAGCGCGTCGCCGGCTCTCTTCATCTCATCACAGGCGAGTTTGCCGCTTCTTGGTTTCAGGAAAAAAATGTGTGGCCGTTGTGATAGGCCGCATTGCGCGCCTTGCCCATCCGTTTGTCTGTTTATTCTGTAACTAATCAGTGTAGTTGCGAATGGCTTGGTTACAACGGTTAACGGTTACAACGTTGGACTTACGATCGAGAAGTCGTGGGTTCGACTGCCGGTCGGATTGTTATCAATTAGTGATTCCTATTTGAATGGGTGAGACTGTCTGCGGACAGGTAAACCATCTCGGTATATAATCAACACCAACGTCAATTCAGCCTTTCATCCCTTCGGAGTTGGTAAATCGGCCTGTCTAGCTGTTGTTAAGGCGGGGCGCGTTCACCTGTGTTGAGCGGCAGGTGTGATTCGCACACGACAGGTGACGCTCCGTAGCTCAGCGATGGGTTTCCTATTAAGAGCAGATGGACGGCCGAACATTAGGCCTGTGCATGCTGTCGTGCGTTAAAATGTGCAAAATAGATAAAAACTTAGTAAATATCTTCTCGAAAAGCTAATCCTGAATTATCACTGAGTAATTGTTCATAACTTTTTGAGATATTTTACACACACAGGCAATAGTACTCCGTTCGTTAGCTGTGAGACGTGTTTCCGTGAAGAGTTATTTCATCCGCGTGTTTAACCTTTAACCTTCAAGACACACAGACCGCTACGAAAACGCAGCCTCCGTGACCGATGTAGCTATAATAACGAGCTGTCAGTTTCAGGACTTTTAGCACCTCTCATAATGACGTCATTATAATTTAATGTTGACGCCTGCATGCACTGGTAGTGTGTCCACGACTGCGAAAAAGGAGGAACATAAGCTACATGGTGCGTAACGCTGTAACGAACGGTCGGAAAACCAGAGAGCAGTGGGCGGACAGAGGCTGCTTATAAAGCGGAACTCAATAAAACCACTTAAAAACCAAGCCAAACTTAGTAACGCGTCCAACTAAAGAGAGCATTTTTATAGTTCATAATCATGCCACATTACTTTAGAGTGAAACTGTTATACTGACAATGTATGAAAATAATAAACCACCATTTTAGAAACTAGGCCTATGCGATTAACATTAGTTTTACGGTTACACAAAAGCGTTATTTTTGACTGCGTCAAATGCAGCGAAATCCGTTTGGCGGCCGGGTTTTGCCTCTGCAGACCCGAGAACGGGCGGGGAAGAAGATGAAAATGTAAACCCACATTTCGAAATCCTGAGTACGCCACTGTGGCCCACCCACCGAAACTATGATGGTCATGGAGCTCTCTCTCTCTCCCTTCCTCGCTTCCATAGTGTGTATCGCCACACGGACTAATTGCATCGATTGATTGGTTTGTACCGATGACGTGGTGTTGCGCTATGGTTGTTATAGAAGACACCGCGATGCATGTAGGCCAGAAGTTAGTCCCTAGTTTTTTTCTCGCTTCTTTTTTCTCTCTTCCTTTTAAATTTCTATCTCTGTCTTTCTCTCTCACACACACAGACTTTTAAAAAACTGACGACCGTGCTCGGGTCCGCGAACTTGGGTCCATCGGTATTTTTTTACTGTAACTTTGTCAAACGTGGTCTGTTTGCTACAAAATTTTGTACACATACAGGGTGGAGCAAAAAAGTAGCCCTTTAAAGTTTTTCGCTGTTTTCACAGCAACCGTCCGAATTTTAATTTAAAATTTTACAGATTTCTTTACTAAAACCTTTTACATCTAACTGCCAAGTAAAATGTGATTCTGTTGAAAAACGACGAAGTTACAGACTTTTTAACATGACCCCCTACTGATTTTTTTTAGCATTCAAAAATGTTCCGGCTACAACACCAAATTAATAACATCGTTAAAACAACACGGTTAAATAATGATCATATGCCAGAATTCCATTATCACTGTGAATGTTTGAAGTGTCCACGGTCCACCGTTTGCTCCAAGCTACAACACCAGCCTCCAGTCGCCTTATTTGAGAAATCTTTTACAGCCTTGTCGATCGGTCCCTGTGGCAGGTTGCCCCAGATAACCTGAAGCGCTTTCTTGAGTTCGGCGCTTGTTTTTGTCTTTGTTTTAAGCTTGCGGTAAGCCTCCAACATTGCACCACACACGTGATAGTCCATTGGGTTTATATTTGGCAAACTTGGAGGCCATTGTAAGTTATACCGCATTCAGTAAAGGGTTGTTCGCGTGGATCGTTGCTAGTAGGCTATTATACGGATCTCTTGGTGGGTCTTGAGTGTCAGAAACGAATAGGCCCTTTTCTGAACAACAGCATCCGTCGATTGTGTGACGGTCCCTACGATCTTTATAAGACGCATTTGAAAGTAAGGAAGTAAGTAAAACGTGAATTTATGCAACACATAACCTTAAAGTGACTTATAATTTGCTAGTTAAAATTAACTGAAAACAAATAAGAAAGAAACTCGATATAATTTATATCCTCATCCTAAATCATGCCAACTCGATTTCGCTTCCCTCTAACCCTCCGAAGAACCGAAAAAATCTTTCCTCTAGTTCTACGACAAAACACTCGTTCCAAGGTTTGTGAGTTGTAGGACTGACGGTTGTTTCTGCGCGGTGGTGCTTGTTGTTCTAGCGGGCACGGTGCTGATCTGTCTGGAGGTATTCCGTAACTCGCTGGAGTACGCGCGGTCCGACCTGCCCGACCGAGTGCCGGCGGACACCGAGCAAAGGTTCGGCGCGTCGTTCGGTGTGGCCTGGGCCTCGCTGGCCGTCTATGTCGGCGTCGGTATCTCGATGTTTCTTCTGTCCGGCAAGCGGAAGGGCGAGCGTGCTTATAGCGACAAGGAGGCCGCCGAGAACGAGCCCGTGCACCTTGGACGCATGTGAATAACGCACTCCGTTCCGTTACCCGTGTACAGTTGTCTGAACCCCGCAGATCGCATCGCAAATCAACCGCAGATCCCAGAAACTGCTCATGTTAGTAGCCGCAAATCAGTCATTGTCTCTGTCACCGCAGATCAGATCCGGTCGCAGAAATAGTCTTATAGTTAGTGATCTGCGGTAAGGTGACTAATATAAGCAATTTCTGGGACGAGATGATGTGCGGTTGATTTGCAGTGATCTGCGGTGTTTAGACAGACCCCTCGTTTATGCACGCTTGAACCACTACCTTCTCCCTGCGACAGTGCATCGGTTAAAAGGTTTGCGGAGGAAGTTGTGTCGCATTTTCCGACATACAGTTGCGAATTTTGCACATAGGAAGTTATATGGGTGCTCGCAGTATTAATTTTGCTCTTAAATTCCTTTGAAATGAAGGATTTTTAGCCTTTAATTTTCACTATTTTTCGAAGAAAGTTGGCCGATAGGCTCAAATTTAGAGGGGGGATTGCCTATCAATTGCAACGACGCCGTTGTTTTTTTCATAGTTGTAATAAACTTGTTTGTACATACACTTTTTTGTGCTTTTTATAAGATAAATATAAAATATTGTTTGTGTTTTTTTTTATTAATGAAAAAAAATAAAGCCAAAACAAAATCTTAACGCCACGTCAAGTGCATGCATTATTTTGCGATAAAAAGATACCAAAACCAAAACGTAAAACTGTTTCAAGCTCACTATTTTAGTTGTGATAAACGTCAAACAGTCACTGTAAAAATGACGGCGAATAGGCCTATTATTTTTTTAATTTTTTTTTTAAATCAAAGCGTAGCTAATAGTAGATTTTGTATATGTTGTGTTATGTATGATGACAAAAAACTCGATAAGTATGATGAGATTGTATTTTGAATAATTTAATCGATGCGTTAGTAAAAGAATTTAACTTTTTTTGTTTTCCAAACATTTATTAGGCCTACATCGATGTCTTTTCCGAGATTGTTCTTTAAGCTGTTCGTTGCGAGACTCTGCGTTCAACGCGTTGACTGGCAACTCGTTAAAACTACAAGTATTTTAATGAGAATTGCATGTTTATTGATTATTGCATTGACATTGCCCCCAAAGTTTTACTGCAACCCTTATGTTACTGTTGATACCTTTGGAGACGTTTTGTTTTTTGTCGTTCGTTTTACCGTTCGCGATTTCTCTACGAGACTACGACATCTATTCAGGGCTGGAAAAACCAAGTTTTTGTAAAAAAAATTCAATTTTTTAGCTTCTTTTACCTTTTTATGTAAGCTATATAGTAAAGGGGGCACAAATCTTAAGGATCATGCATGTAGACCTACACCATATACCATTTTACATGTCACATCGTTGTTGTTAAGTAACGACGTGAAGTCAAAACTTACAAATCAATGAAATCATTATGAAAGAACGAAATTAAATTTCATTTGTAGTCTACCCTAAATTGCGCAACTGATAAAAAAACCTAAGCACAACAAAAAATTGCACTTTTGGGGTTTTGCGGTTTTTGAACAATTAAAAACCTATTTTTGCAAACCAGTTTTCCAGTCCTGATCTATTACATGCATTATGACCAAAGTTTTGTCCGTGGTGTTGCGTCGTGGAATAAAAATCGACGAACAAAAAATTGTTTGCTGTCTAATCTAGGAAGGGAGCGAAACTGTTAGTTTCGTTAAGCCTAATGAAACATAATTCGTTTGTGCCCAAGCGTTTTAAATGGCTTTTCTAAAACTCAGTCTTATAACGTTGATAATTTTACCAAAGTTTTAAAAAATTTAATAAACGTTGAGTGAGCGGTGTATGTAAAAATGACAGCGATTTAAAATGTTTAGGCTTATTTACAAATTTGAGTGTTACTGATAAAATATTAACTCTTTGCGTTCAAATGCAGGATAACAAAGTTGGATGAATACGGTAAAAAAACTGTATCCTAAAGCAATGGAATTCATCAGCATATTGACTAAAACGAGGTTTATGCTTTTTATTCAACGTTTACAAACGTTGTTAGTATTTTTTACTCCTCGCGCGCTTCGTTCCGAACGTAGCGAAGAGATCAGTGTAATATTGAGGACCGACCTCTGTTCCTGGAAGAACCTTCCTGGAAGAACTTCAAACGGCCATATCTCCATAACGGTGTTAGAAAGACGCATGGTCACTATGAACCACCGATAGGAAGTCGACCCCCGGGAGTCGAACGGTCACGTGACCGATGACGTCACGTAACCCCAAAAGGTCAAGGTCGTGACCCCATTATGTTTGAAGCGCCATATCTCTGTAATGGTGTCAAATAGACGCATGCGTTGAGATATAGCAACACAAATGGCAACAAGCGTCGTCGACCATTATTGGAAAGTTTTCCTCTCAGTTCCTAAAATCGGGCAATATTTTATGAACTTCGGGGAAACATTTCCGATAACGACCTCGACGCCGGGTCTCTAATACCAACCGAAAGAAACGAAAAAGCTCTTGAAAGAATTACAAAAGAAAATGATACTCGAGAGGATACATTAGATTGGTCACAATCTAATAATATTTTTTGTTTAGCGTAAAAAATATCCTAACTTTTACAATTTTTTGGCATTCGTTACATCTACGCTATGAACTGTAGGCATATTTCCAGAAAATAAAGCTGCAAGCTCACTTCAACTTCGTTGTTCTATTAATGACGATAATTCTAACGGTGTTGCTTGCCTTTGCAATCTGAGACGTAGCAGCTGATTTTCGAAATAGCATAGTTAGTTATTCCTGCATTATAATAATTAGTTGAACAACAGCGTAAAAGATCTCGCATAACGAGCTACATGCAACAGAGTTCGCGCTTTAGGCTTACGCAGTTCATACAGTTTACGAGCAAACAGTGATGTAATAACGGGAAAAAATCACCTTTAGATGGCGTAAAATGCACAAGCAAACTGTTCTGACGTTTCAGCTGTTGGAAAAATGTTGTGTCAACTGCATGTTGTCGGCGGTCAGTCAAAGTTACTAGTTTGAGTAAAGAACATGCGTCTTCATACAAGTATAGTAGCTATAGGCACCCTGTAAATTTTAAGTCGGTGCAAGAGAAGTGCTCTGGTAAAAATACTTGGTGCTACGGTCGTGCCCTGGTGAGGAAAAATTTCTGGCGCTACCTCGCACTGGTAGGCCTAACTGAACCGAATGATGCCTCTAACATACTGACAGTTTCAGTTGAGTCAGTTTTGACCTTTTCATCGTTACAGTTTGACGCACAGACCTTGACGGCAGTGTTCTTATAGACAACAATAACTTAAAATATTTAGTCTAAGTTCATTAGCCGTAGGCCTACATTATTAATCAGTAATCACCATTTACCTCATAGTTATATATACACCACGAAAAAAAATTCGACATATGCGTAGCCTTTCCAATTGATAATGTCTTCCATATTTTATATGCACTAGCCGAAATTAGACAATCTATTTCTTTCACAATTCTACGTTTCTAGTTCTTTTTAGCTGACCGTACTTAAGTAACGGCCGAGCTGTTGTCATGGTTGTCGTCCGTCTGTCCGTCTGTAACGTTGTACCCTGGCTAACGGATAGGGCCTAGGGGAAAACTTTACACGAATAATTTGCCATGGGTGTTAAACTCGGGCATGCAAAATTTCAGCCATATACTTTAAAGGAAACATTTTGAAATTGGGGATTGAATAAAGGGGGAGTAGCAAAAATGTGCGTTTTCAACGAAAAACTGGCCATATCCCAGAAACGGTGGGGGATACGGTTTAGGTTACTATTAATTACTAATAGGAAGTGGCATACGCCCTGTCAGATTAGACGGAAATCATTGATTTTAGATGACCTTGAAAGCCGTTATGCGCTATTGTGGCTAAACGGTGCGAGATAGGGCATAAGTTGCTATTGATAGGAAGTGGCATATTGGCTTTTAAATAACATAAAAAATCATTGACTTTGGATAACCTTGAAGGTCAGTACGCGCTATTGTGGCTAAACGGTGCGAGATATGGCTTAGGTTGCTATTAATACTAATAGAAAGTCGCATAGCCTATTGGCTTTCCAATGACATGAAAATCATTCACCTTGATTGACCTTGAAGGTCAGTACTGCAACAGGAACAGTATAGGCTGTAGCATGTCTTCCCGAGCAAAATGTTTTTATTGTGAGAAATATTTGCAAAACATGCGTTCGACATTTTCCTTGTTTATTCACTATGTAGTTAATTATATCACCGGCGAGATGACAACGTGCATGGAACTGTGTCACCTCTGACAAATCGCTTTCTCTCCGAGACTGAAAGTCTGACGCTGGGTTTAGGACGTAGGCGGAACAGACGGCTTTTCCTAGCGATAGCTGAGCTTCTTGTTAAAACTTTTATGTCAAAAGTATTTCCCCGAGACGCTGTTGTGGAAGCAGTAAGAGTAGAAGCAATAAATATACTTTCCTATAAAAAAAACTTAAATGTCTACTGTTTAGGCCTGTATGCTAGATCGAGGGAATCAGGAATCACAGAATTACAGAATCAGCAGGAGTCTACGTTAGTCGTCAAGCGGGCATTCGCTCAAATCAATTTCGGTCTCATCACTTAGGCCTATCAAGTTATTCCGTATCATCAACGTTTTCGAGTTCATTCGCCAGGTGCAATCTTCTAATGTTGTGACCTGCTGTGTTGTAAGGCGAGACTACCGTCCCATCCGACACTGTGAGCAGGATCGAAATGTCAAGACCAAATCAAAAGCAAACTGACTAGAAAGCACCCAAGAAAAAGTTCAGTTACCCCTGCTGAGAACTGCAGTGCTTTGTTCTTGATTGTGTAGATAGTACTGAGTGAAGAGTCTTCTGAAAAAAAATTTGCAGTCTCATATTGATGAGGCCTAAAAAGTTTCGCGCTTCCGGTTGCCGTCCGTCCGTAGAAAAAAATCTGCGTCCCTAAAAATTTTATTAGACCTTCAAAAATATGAGTGCAATTTTTAGTATGTTTTCGAAGTTTTACTATAAAATACTGTTTCATTTTGAAATGTTGCAGTAACTTTCCTTAAGCTAACTCTCACGAGTACTATTCGGTGTGTCAGTTTGTCTTTTTATGAGTTGTTTGGTAATAATACATGACACGTCAAGACATAAAAATAAATAATTAGAAAAAAATTTCCGCCGCCCCCCCGTCCCTAATTTTTTTGACGGCTGCAACCGGAAGCACGACATTTTTTACCAGGTACGCCTGAGCATCGCCACCAAAATGTAGGCCTAGGCCTAATCACATTTTTTTGCCCACTCAGCAACGATTCAGTAGAATTTCGTTATAATCTGTTATTAACTTTTACGTGACTTCGCAAGCAGACAAAAAGCAAATAAACAGACAACAGTGAAAACATTAACTTCCTTCTTTCGACGAGTTAACATGCAGTGCATCAATGTGATAGCTGGATAGTAGCCTAAACTGTAAAAACTATGGTGAATCCAATATTAAATCAAATCGAGCTTGCTCTAGAAAAAAAAACAATAAACTAAAGTAATATTACACACGAGCCAACCTGGAGCGAGCTACCTGTAATGTATTCTAATAATAGAGAACATTGGAACATTTTAAAACAACAGCAAAAAACTACTAGACTAGCCTATATAAAAATACGCAACGACCAATGAACAAGCATCATATTGCACTTAACTGTCAATCTGATGATTCTAACAACTGCCTTATTTACTGCCTTATACTAAATTTGTATTACTGGTAACCAGTAAATAACTAAACGAGCAAGCAATGTTTTAACTGCAGTGTACATACCGCTTTACATATAAATTTTTAAGCTAACATCTAAATACTGATTGAAGACAAATACTTTAAAATACTTGTCACATACAGACAGACAAACAGACAGACAAGCCGGTACGTAACGTGGCTCGCTACGCTGCAAGCTTTGCAAGCGTAGTGTGAAAGTTGTTGTTGACGCGTTTCTGTCTGAGGCTAACCACGGCAAGCAAACACAACCACGGAAACGCTGTCTGTCAATAATGGGGTGTTTACACGATCCAGCAAACGTCCAGCAAACTTCCAGCAAAGTATTCAAAATACACGTGCTAATGTTGGACGTCTACTGGACGTTTGCTGAATCGTGTAAACACCCTATAAGGGTCGCTTATATCTCGCAGCGTTGCGAGCCAACAGGCAAACAGCTGGACCACTGGCAAGTCTATGGCATAAACCACGATTGCACGCACAAATGGGAAAGCAAATAAAAAAGCAAAGATAGGAAAAAACCAAACATCAAACAGCAACAAAAAAGTGAAAACGCATAATAAAACATAAAATATGAACTAAAGACTAAAAAACTCAACAACATGATTATAACAATATAAGCCTAACAACAGTTACTGGCTGTTATACTGTCAAAACCAGGTGGTCCGGTCAAAAACGGACTCTTAAGTGTAGGCCCCCTATCCTATGTGGGCGGCTAACAATGATAATATTGCAAGGTGTCACCAACGAATCACATTTTTACGGTAAAATCAAACAAGAATGATCTCCATTTCCAGGCTCCACAGCGTCTTAAAGTTTGTCTTACTTTCCCATAGATTTCATCATCTGTTCTTTCTTCTCAGCCCTATGAGTGTCCCAGGCCTTCATCTGTTTCGTCCTTATGATGTTTTGCTCTGCCCATCTACCTACAGTGCAACACACAGCACATGCAACAAATTCTAAAAAAAATTATAAAAAATACCAGTTAAATCAATAATTATACCTTGTACATTAATAGCGGATCTAAGTATAAATTTTGTACGACGAATTAAGACTTTTCTTCACCGGCTTGATGCTGCTGTTGATTGGGCAACAGAAAATGAATCTGACTTGTAAAAACTATCCGTCCCACGGTCCCACAGTATACTCCCACTGCACTGCCACTAGTGTGCAGTGGGCCAATTATAACGCTTTAACTGACTTCATCATTTGACCTTTCTGAAACAGAAGTTGGCAGACCAGTTTCTCCAGCTTTAAAAAATCGTAACGCCAATTTTGGTTTTCTACTACGCCTAAGTTGGAGCGTGATGGAACAGACGGTCGGACAGACGGACAAACAGGCGTTAAGGGCAAGACCCGTGTTGCGGTGTATTAAAACGGCCGCATCATAATTTCACATGCTGAAGGGCATGTGAAATCACTGCAAGTCGTAAGCGTGAAAATAATAGCGGTATATAGCTTTTAATAGAATACCCATCACAGAGCTAGGGAACATCACCTGCCTTATGGGATCACACGTAGTGTTAGCTGTCACCCGACGCAGGTAAACGCGTCCCACTTTAACCCCAGCCACCAGCCAGGCAGGCATTTGATCTATTTACCGCAGAGTGATAAAAGGCTGAGTTGACCTTGGTGTTGGTTTTATACCACGATGGTTCACCTGTCCGCAGACAGTCACCCATCCAAGTAGTAACCACTTGATTGTGACCCGTCCGAGATCAAGTGGAACTTACGACCTGTCGATCGTGAGTCGGACACCCTACAGTTACAGCATCAAGCCACCTACTGAGATCGTCTCGTCGCTTGTGATGCTCGCTCGTCGTCGTCTGTTCCTGCTGGTGCGTCTGTCGCCGCGGATCGAACACGGACTCGTTGAAGTCTGTCTGCGTCACGCCGCGCTGGTAGTGGCGCGCGTCTCCACGCACGACGTTTGTGCGAATGATCCGGCCCAGAGTTTCGTACTGAAACCCCGGCTTCAGCGGATCCAGCACAACGTGCCGCCACCTTTCAGCGTCCGCCTGTTAACCACTATTAACGTTTAGCTATTGCATATCATTTCACTTCTATAGACTTGAGAACCCAGTGGCTTTGTGGCAGCGCACGGGAAGGGGGGGCAATTGCCTTTGCGTCCCTCCACAAATTTTGGGCCGTCAAAAAATTGTCCGAACATCTTCTTATCTAAAAATTGCAAGATTAGGCCTAGGTAGCTAAATAAAATGTTGAGCACCCACAATGGCATAATCTCTTCTGTTGAAGCTCTCTGTTGAAAAAATGCAACTCCCTTTTTGTCTACTTTTTACGCGTGCGCGTCTTAGCCATCGCAATTTTGTCCGTCCGTCCGTCACATGGGTGGATCAGTCAAAAACGGTGCAAGATAGGATCACCAAATCTTCACCATCGGCTGCCCGAAAGACTCTAATTTCAGGAACCGTTAAGCTTTTCTATAAACTCGGAGGGGGTCATCCTGAACGAGGGCGCTAAATAAGAGAGGAGTGGAAAAAATTTGCGATTTTTTAGCCAATAAGTCGCTGTATGTCAATAACGGTGCGAGATAGGGCTTAGGTTACTATTAATCACTAATAGGAAGTCGTACAATGGCTCTCGATTGCC
>Ga0209367_1011458_pt1 | contig 11754 bp, 10 predicted proteins | sample WorMetLIZISLAND2_FD_187412 | JGI IMG/M metagenome (GOLD analysis project Ga0209367, IMG submission 187412) | Marine gutless worms symbiont microbial communities from Max Planck institute for Marine Microbiology, Germany - Olavius geniculatus... ... | reverse complement strand
ACCAATAGGAAGTCGTAGGCCTATAAGTTCTTCGACATGACAATGAAAAACATTAGCTGGCTTTCCGACACCCGAGCTTAAACAGATATATTACAGCAATATATATATATATATATATATATATATGACGCTATGTCCGAGAAAGGAACAGTAAGGGTAGTTCGGTTTAACAATCGCTAAAAATTCCCATATTATCGCCCACCCGAGAAGCGACAACAAAAATTGCTGATAACTTATTTTCCCCACGGGTTCAAACGGGATCATTTCCAGAACGTCAATCAGCTAAATGTTACCTTTGCAGAACACTTAATAAACGCTTGTCCGGAATTACTTATGTGTACGTCACGAATAATTTTTCAACGACCCGACTATTGGTCGGTCTTATCTAGCGAAGGCTGCGCTTTTTGTTACAGCTCTGCACATACCGAGCGTGAGTTTCCTTTACTTATTTATTATATTGGATACCCTAGTTCTATAAATAGGCTTCAGAGTTTGTGTTGATAAACAAAGATGTTCGTTCTTGTAAAGTTAATTTGGTGTTGAGCGCATGATGTGATATATATCAAAACTGCGATGAAATCGACGATGCCTTTTGTTGATGGCGGGGATATTGAAAAGGTGAAAGTGTGCGCTGATCTTGCGGTGTTTTGAGTCGATCTGGCATCATCGACGGCCTTGGCCCCCGGGTCGAGCCCACAGTAACTTTTTTCAGTTTTGGGCAGTAGTGACCATGTACTGTTTGTTGCATTCTGGCACATTTTTTTCGACATTTCCAATTTTTGAATTGTTACTTTGCTATGCTTATTGCCGTTTTGTTACATGTCATTTATCCATTTGCTTTAGTTTTATGCATTTAACTTTGTCATATATTATGCGTTATTGTAATTTTGATGTATTTTATGTGACGACTCTCAGCATAATAAATGATTGATTGATTGATTGATGATGATGTAAACATTACCTTAGAATTTAACACCGTGACCCAGAACCATTCAACATGTAGTCTTGTTATAGTCCAGAACCTAAGAGGAATGTTTCATGCTAACATAATTTTCTGATATGCATGCTGATGGGTGGCACTAAATACCGAAACAACCTAACCTTATCAAAAAAATGGTTTTTGGCAGTTTCCTGTAAATGTAAATGCCGAAAACAACCTAAATACAGTACTGAAAGCATGGTGTTATTTACTGTGTGCTCGCACGGTCCAATGTGGCACAGAAAATGATATTGACCATGCGAGCTCGCATGGCCTATCCATTGAAGTCACGGTTAGGTCTAATTTCCATGCCTGTGTATGGTCTGAACTTCCGAAGTGGATTGTATGACATCTTGGGTGGTATTACGTCATCTAAGGACACCCTGGATGGTTTCCTGGGCGGCAGGTTTTTCATCGTAAAGACTTAAAGGTTGACATGATTCGAAACTGAATATCAGCTCAGCAGCATCTTTAGTTGTCAACACTGCTGTAACCAAAACGGCCTCAAATATTTCTAAAGTTAGTTTTCTGATCATAACTAAGTAATAGCAGCAAAATTAACAAAAAAGTGGCCACGCAACTTTTCACTTATATGCTGTCGGTAAGCATGTGTGATCTGCGCACGGTAAATAACACTTTGTGAATGGACGGTGCGTGCACATGGTAAGTATAATCATTGGTACTAAAAACCCTAGCCTTAAGCCTAACCGACAACAATTAAGGTTTTCACTAGTTTGCGGTAGTTTTCGGTAAGTTTTTGGTTGTTTCTCATATTTTTTTGCTACTGCGTGTTGATTACTGAAGAAGTACTCCATGTAGTTAGTTATATTGTAGCAACGTGATTGTTATGTGTTTAGCTGGATGTGAGGTTATCAGAAGTGATGGTGCAGTGTGTTGTACATCATGAGCTGGACAGTGAGAATATGCCGCTCACATTTCACATCCCAGTGTCGACCTTGTGCCAGGAGTTCATCGATGAGATTTCTTTTTTACTGGCGTGCTCTCCTGAGAAGCTCTTCATTTACCATGACCAGCATTCTTTGTTCAATTCAGTTGACAAGGTACAAGCTTTTTCCAGAACATTTTGTTAGATGGTGCAACAAAAATTCTAAAATGTACAAATAGCCATTAACAAGGTCAGTTATCTAAAAGTTTACAAAATATTGACCTTTCTTATGGAATCGTGGATAAATTTCTGGATTTGTAATGGAATTTGGTGTTATTTTAGAATAATCATATTTGTGTAATGACTGTGATCGATCGTATGTGATCCCATCTTGTACAAAATATTGTTCCTATATCAATACATTTGAATTTTTTTTCATTTGCCATGTGTCTAGTCACCCTAGATTACCAGTACTTTGGAAATAACTGTTTTTTCTGCTAACAGTAGCTTGATTAATTCACTGGTAATGTAATTACTGTTGGCATTTCGTAGAGTTTTGAGTCTGTGCTGCTAGCAATTGATATCTTTCTGTTTGGTGTATATTCACAGGTTTTGTTGAACGACATTGCCGATCAGCCATTAAGCAGCATACTGACTGGTGACACTGACCAGATGCAGAGTTTTCGTGCAGTTGTGACAAAAAGCAATCCTCCGAGTTTCGACGACGATTTGACGGTTGTCGTGAGTCAAAATCTTCGCACGGTGACCATGTCGAAAGCAGCTACTGCTATTACAGTGTCACCTCGACAGAAGGACAGTCTGGATGTCGAGAGTGGAATGCCACAGCCTGACCACGGTGAGGCCGTTGGTCAGAAATCATCGAGTCAGGGGTTGGACACAGCTGCATTGGCTGCTGCTTTGCCTTCTGCTAGTTCCACTGCTTCTGGCTCAGCTTTTGCTGCCTATAATTTCTCAACAACGTTCACCAAGTCAGAAACAGGTCGGAGTTGATTGAAACATCTATATAGAGTTTAATGCTGTTAATCGATTTGCTGTCAGCATTTTGACACAGTTGGTTGGGGGACAAGAAGGGCATGTGGCCTGTAAGCAGTCCTGCTTTAGCAATCTATAATTTTTAAAAAACATTTTTAAACACAGAATTTTATAACTGTTGTTAAACTTGCTATGTCTGCTCCTCTAATGATGATGATGATAGTAATCTTTAATGATGATTCCCACTTGTGCTGGGAGTGAGCATAGAAAATATTCAATATGTTAGTTACACAGAAATCAAGTAGCAGCAGCTTAAATATAAGTTGTGTGCAAAAAAGTGATGTTTGATAGTTTGTGATTAAATGTCTTTCATTACATTTGTGTTTAAAGTGAGCTTGTTATGCTATGATTGAAGGGTCATTGAACACTGGATATAATGACAATTATTGCTTGTTTATGTGCTGACAACATCACATTAATGATGGTCTATTTTTTGCAATCAGGTTACGTTGGTCTGGTTAACCAGGCAATGACTTGCTACCTCAATAGTCTGCTACAGACCCTCTACATGACGCCTGAGTTTCACAATGCAATATATAGGTCTGTATGGTTTTGTAGTGTTTGTAGTAAAACACAAGCCATTCATGGAGCCAGTCATGAGTGACTTGCCTTTTGTGCTAGCTTAATTGGATTAACTCTTACTTGCTACTTTGGCTGTGCCGAATAGTAGATTTTATTATTTGACCAAATCTGAGTAATTTATGATACCGAATAGTTGACACAAGTTCAAACACATTGCCCAATGCTTTAGTTTCATTGCGATGTGGTAAAAAATTTCGAAATAGGGTTTTGCCTTGAAAGTGGAGCTGTGTGACGATTTCTTTGTTCTCTGCCGGCCGTCAATTCAAGCGACGCCCGCCGCCCGCCGTGTGTTTGCTTACCCTTTTCTCCTCTTCCCTCCCTGCATACCGCTGCGGAGTGCCAGGGAACGCCTTTGGCACGTGTTGTAAACTACTGATGCAAGCTATCAAAGTGACAGATCTTGGTGGCCCAAACACAGAGCAGACATCAATTGATGGCAATAGAGCAGCGACATGGCTTGACGTCCTGGCTGATTGCACTGTTGATAGACAGCGTGTGGCGTGCATGCTGTGACCTTCAAACGCAAATTGCTTAAGCTTCTCCACAAATATATAAACGAAGTTCGAATTTAATCCAAATTTTAGCGGTGGAAATTCGAATTTAGAAAAAAAACGAATTTAACATCCCTGTTTCCAAATGAGATGTTCTGCATCCATGTTAAACAAATGATACTAACAAAGATTACTGACACTAATAAAACACAGCAGTGTTTGAAGACAAACTCGACTGTAAACAAACATAAAGCACATGTGGGTGTTATGCTGTTAAGACTGCCGGGCTGACAGCAGCTGTCTTTGAGGTTAAATGCAGCAGTAATTATTTGTATTTGGTCTATTTATGACACTACTGTTTGGCCAAATATGATTGCACTATTTGGCCTACTATTCGGATCAAATAGAATATGAATGGAATTTGGTACAGCGTAGTTGCCACAAAGGGGATTAGCTCTGGTGCAATGCATTTAACTGTCTGTGCAAAATCTTTTTTTAGGAAAGCCATTCTAGCCTGTTAAATAATTTTTCAGTTAGTTTTCGAATTGTTTCTCATGTGTCCAGTAAAAAAACATAAATGCTGTTGTTATTGGTAATATTCAATAGTTTTTATCACAGATATAAATAGATGTGGTTAGAGAATAATTTGTTTTTCTTCTTACCTTCATGCTAATGTCATTTGACATAAACTGAACTGTCAGCTAATTTTGCTTTTTATCTCCGCCAAGTGTGAACGTAGTGAACATTGTAGGAGATTAAGAGATTGGTCGTTCCTGTCCATGTTTCTGTCGTTCCGTCATTCCGTGTACATGATGACTAATTATAGCAATGACGTCATTGCACCAACAGCACAAGCAGCAATGCCGGCTGTTACTTTTCCTTCCCTCTGCAGCGAAGCGGCTCTTCCTTGTCCCTCCCCTTTTCTTGTTGTATCGTGTAGTTGTAGGTGTTGTTGTATTTGTACTTTGTAGGTGTAGTAGTAGTAACAGTAATGTTTAAATCACTTCACTTGGCAGAGATATGCACTCTCACAAGCTTTTTTTGGTACTATTTTTCAATGTCTTGCAGTTCTAGCTGTATGATCTCTTTGTTGTCAGTGAGTGGATTATTGTAGTTGGGAGTTCACTGGCACTGAGGAAGAAGGTGCAAAGAGCATACCATATCAGTTGCAGAGATTGTTTCTTCAGTTGCAGGTATGCTTGTCGGTACAGGTATCATATGCAATATTTTTTCATGTGAATGTTTCTTCTGTGTGACTGATATTTATGTACACTGTGTCTCAAAAAAGTAGTACACCAAGATATATCCATAGTTTTGCCATTTTTCAACGGATTTTCAAAATTCTTTCACTCTCACATTCTGCAGACAATTGGCAGTAAAATTGTCATTGCACATCCCACCACACCAAACACGTGTTGCTATACTACCTTGCAAAAATTATATGTTCAAAAATAGCACCAATTGAAGCACGACAGTGGCAAATTAAGCGCACATGAAACAAAGAAAATGTGGTCATGGTAGATGTGCTGGTAGTAAGCCAGTAGAACCAACTTCACATTTATTATTTTATAGTACACCAAGCAGCGCAAGCGGGTGTTATGAGGATCATTTTTTTCATAGAGATTTTAGTTTGAAGTGTTTAAAGTAGTGGCTGCTACAGAGCTGATTGAAGCGAACTGTTATTCTAGCCACAGCTGCTCAAAACTGTTGCTGATTGATGTTATTTTTTGGGGTTTAGTGATAATATGCTGTTCACACTAACTACACTGAAAAATTTGGAGAATGGCATCTGCCACAGCAAAGAATAGAACGCTGGATCGAAAAACATTTTTGTTCATGCCAGAATGATGTCTAGACAGTCGCTAACGGTGACAGACAGAGCATTGAAATTCGACTGCACCAGTGCGATAGTCGTCGATCATGGAGTCCACATTTATGAAACCTGCCTTAATTAACTTACCACAGTTATTGCCTGCCATACACAAGGTCTCTGTTAGTTCGTAACTTCGCAAAACTGGTTCAACGCATCCAAAATTTGCTAGTTTACAGCATTCGTGTTCCACAAGGTAAGGTAGCAACGTGTTTTGGGTGTAGTGGGAACTTTGTCGCAAATTGTCTGCAGAATGTGCCAGTAGTAAAAATTTTGAAAATCTGTTGAGAATTGACAGAGTTATTGATATAGCTTGATGTACCACTTTTTTGAGATACAGTTTAGTGCTCTTCTGAAATTTCCAATAAATTTTTTTCTTTTGGAGTATCCCTGGAGAAATTGGCTAAGTAAACCAGCACCAAAATTTTAATATTCCTGCTATTTGTTAAGTTTTTGTATTATTCGGCAAAGCTTTTGCGCCTACGATTCGAACTTCTGTTTTGACATATGGCACGTTACAAATGCAGACTACTTACTTACTTACTTACTTGCTTGGTGACATTTTTTGTTTGGTGTAGAGAAGTGACAGTTTGTGCTGATAGTTGAGTTTTGTTCGTGACTTTAGATGACTTCTGACAATTTATGCTGTTGTTCAATCGTGCAAGTTAGCCTAGTCATTTTCGCATGCTATAAAATATTTGATGTGTATATTGTATATTGGAGACAACTAGTAGGATGTTTTTTGTCAAATCTTGTTATTGATATTGTTGTAAAAGATGTATTGGTACGTTTCTGTAGACAAGCCATCGACGATCGGTGGAAACGACGCACATTACTCGCAGCTTTGGTTGGGACAGCAGTGAAGGTTTGATCCGCATGATAATTTTGTCTGTAAAGCTATCTTATAGTGTACTATTTCTCATATTAGCAGCTAGCGCATCTCGCTGTGTCTCCGTATGGGTCATTGGAATGAGTACTGGTGAAAGCTGGGAGTTAAACAGAAACTTTGTACTGTATGCTAGTTGCATGTCTGGTTCTATGTATGCTGCTGTCTGGCTGGATGTCTCGACAAAACCGGGACCAACAAAACTGAGAAACATTGATATAGACTTTGATAGGGTTAGGGTTAGTGTTAGGAATTAGGGTTAGGGATTAATGTTCAGGATAGGGCTAGGGATTGGTATAGGGTTAGAAATCAGGGTTACGGATAGGGAAAGGGTTAGGTAAGTGTTAAGGTTAGGGTTGGGGTTTATGTTGCGGGGTAGTTTTGATGGTCCGGTGCTGTCGGTCCCAGTCTGACTGAGGGCTGTGGAAATGGAGATCAGCAACACTGCCACTGTCGTCATTGTCATCATTTGGAGAGGTTTTATTTGGTTTGAATTACAAATTATATATTTCTGCAACCACAACAGTAAAGTGTCGTGCAGATATGTGACCGAAACAGGACAATTTTGAGATGCTGCCTGAAGACTGAGAGAAACAGTGCACTGTGATGATGTTAGATGGGAAGGTTGTTTCGTAGTTTGGTGCCGTAGACTGGAAATGCTCATTTGTTTATCATAGCAATGAGCATTGGTAGCTTGGAGTTAATATTACTATCACTGCTATTCATAATTGCAGTTGTACACTCCGTCGTTCATCGCAGAGCTCTCGGGATATAACAGTTAATTAATAAGTTTATGAGCATTGCATATTAGCACTTATTAGTATTTCTTGTAATTGTTTTTTGGTTTGTTTATTTTTATGCATGTATTTTGTACGTCTGTCATGATATGGGCCAAGTATGCCGTTCCTACATGCATCGATTTCCTTGTCTGATGTGTCATCTGAGCTTTTCAGACAAGAAATCAGACAAAATGAAAAAGCTGTATCTATGTGGATTATGCACAGCTACATGCACCAATTTTTTTTGTTTGAGGTGTTGTTCAGTGTTGCTGAGCCTTCTGAGGTTTGAAAGCCTTGTTCAAGGAAATCAGACAGAATGTACATGCTCATTCTTTTCGAATCTTTCGGATAAGGTTTTTTTGCCTGTCGGCCAAAAGATGCCTGTCTAAACTTCGGATGAAGAAATTGGGGTGTGTCTGATTTCCTCATCTGAGAAGCTTGGACAACACCTCGGATGATCAAATTAGTGCATATAGCCATGGTTTTACATGGTGAAGTTTAGCTGGTAAGTTCTTTGCTGTCGTCTGATGCCAGTGAGTGAGTAAGTAAGTAAGTAAGTAAGTAAATGAAAGAATCAGAAAGAATCAGGCGCATAGGATGATGGACGCTAGGTGGCAGAAAAGGCTGACTGAAAGTAGTGGGTCTTTAAGTGACGTTTGAAGGTAGCCAGGGTTTGACATTGACGAATTTGAGGAGATAAGGAGTTCCAAATTTTCGGCTCCGAGACACGAAAAGAACAAGAACCAAAGGATAAGTTATGCAGTGGAATTGCAAGTAACTGACTGGTAGAAGAGCGCGTGGACACTGACTTGGATATTGCCTTAATGTGAGGTCCCAAGGTGAGACTAGAATCAAGTGTAACCCCGAGAATCTTGATAGTGTCAGAAAACTGAAAACTGAGTGAGTGAGTGGGTCTGCGCGGTTGTCGATGCATGCAGCATGGCAGCAGCATGACGTGCAAGAGCTCTGCCGAGCAATGTTCGATGCTCTGGAGCTGACCTGGCAGAACACCACGCAGTCAAATGTCATCAATGAGTTGTATGAGGGCAAGATGAAGGACTGCGTCCAGTGTCTTGAGGTAATACTCATACAAACACCGAAGACTGATCTCTTACAATGTTTTGAGTGATATTTGGCATTTTGCATGCTTCTAGTCAGGTCTGCACATAGGCCTGAAATTGTCCTGCATGGTCTGTTTACTTTTCTTGTCTGACTTGGCTTTAATTGACCGAATCAGTTTTAGAGTGTCTTCACGCATTTGCTCACTTCTCACCAGATGGATTTCCATTGCCGTTATTCAACATCAAAAGTTTCATAGTTTGCCTTATCTGCTTATGGATTGCAGCAGTTATACATGAAAATGATTGGATGCCATTCTGTCCAATTAAAATTATCTTTTGCTTTAGAGTGAACTCAGGTATTTGAAACTTTTTACCTCTGATCGTCACCTCATATTAGTTCGGCACAGCCCATCCTTTTTTGACAGAGTAGTTGCTAGGCCTATGCAGGTCTGGCCTGCATAGGCCTGGCACTTGCACTTTTTTAAAAGGTATAAAGGTGAGGGGGTGTTTACCTCTCAATTGGAAACCCATTACAAAACAACGGAGCGTCACCTGCCATATGGGATCACCCAGTGTTAGCTGTCACCTGACACAGTTGAATGTGCCCCACCTTAATTCCATCCAGATGCGACAGTACTTGACTTACCCACCCCGGAGGGGCCAAGTTATAGTCAGTTTTGTCCCAAAATTCGTTGCCATGGCAACGGGTCAGCAGTGGAGAAATTTAAATGACACCGTCAAATAGCTTCGGCTCGAAAATAGGGGGTAGGTGGTAGGTGCAAACAGTGTGCAGTTATCTTTTACAGGGACCGAGTTACACCGCCTTGAATCTTTATTGGCTGTGATGCAAAATTTTGCAACTTTTGAATGGTTGCTGTGGCAACTAAGGTCGATAGGGGGTAAATTTAAATTACACCGTTAGGTTGCCCAACCCCGAAAATAGGGGAGTAGTAGGTAAACAGCATGCAATTAGCTTTTACGGGGACCAAGTTATACTGCTTTGAACTCCCTGTAGACCATAATGCAAATTTTTAAAAATTGGGGTAAAATAGGGGAAGTAGTTATCAGATTTTTATCCCAAACAAACTCGATCTTACTTTTCGAAGCACTGTGCAAAATTTCATCAAAATCGAATCAAAATTGTGGCCGTAGTTGTGTTTACAGACAGACTGACAGAATGACAGACAGATGCAAATGATTTTATAATCTGTGCCATGCTATGCTGTAGCATTAGGACAGATAATAATGAGATGTGTTGTTGTTGGCTGGTACAGTGTGGATATGAGAGTGCTCGTGTTGTTGTTTACCTCGACATTCAGTTGCCTGTTCGGCCGTTCGGTGCCACAACTCAAGCCTATGGCAGCGTGGTCAGTATGGCTTTGCTGTGCCAGTTAGCTTTGAAATCTCACCATTACTACAGTGTGTTGGAATTTTGAGTTTATTTGTTATTTGTTGTTGCTTCCAGTTTATGACATTGTAACCGAGGGACCAGTTTTTAGCCGACCATACTTCAGTAACGGTCAAGCTAATGTCATGGTTGTCGTTTGTCTTTCTGTTTGTTTGTCTGTAACAGATGTACCTTGATTAACGGGTAGGTCTTAGGGGAAATTTTTTTACATGAATATTTGAATAATTAGCTGTGTCTTAAATCTAGGCATGCAAAATTTTAGCAGTTTACTCAAGGGGAACATTTTCAAATTTGGGGCTGAATAAAGGGAGGTAGGAAAAATGTGCATTTTTTAACAAAAAAAACTGGCCATATTTTGGAAACGGTGAGAGATACGGCCAAGGTTGCTATTTATCACTAATAGGAAGTGGCATATTGGCTTTCAAATTACATAAAAATCATTGCCCTTGGATTACCTTGAAGGTCATTGACAACCAGTATGGTCGTCTGTCCTAGCGACAGCTGGGCTTCTTGTATTAACAGCATGTTTGTGGAACATCTTCTAGACTTTGATGTGTTTTGAGGACAAAGAGCAGTGTCCTTGGTATTGGCCTTGTCTTTGGTCCCAAGTCATTGGCCTTGGTTTTCTCCTTGAGATAAAGTCCTTGGCCATAATGTTGAGAACTAGTAAATTCTGTTTATTATTACCGACAGCTTGAGCACAAAACTGAAAAAGTGTTGAGCATTAGCTTTTGACATTAATGAAACTCGTGAAAATTGTCGCTGCAGTAGCGACTTCTGGATGTCCTTGGTTTTGGCCTTGAGTTTTTTTGGCAAGTACTTGGAGTGGCAGAGAACCACAGTTGTTGTCATTACAATCATACAATTGTATGTAGAATAGCGGGGCTGCGTGCTTGTTTCAGACTGAAGCGATGCGCGCGTTCTGTGCACCTGAGGTACTTGATGGTAACAATCAGTTCTACTGTGAACGATGTCAGGCCAAACGTGATGCGCACAAGGTCCAGTGACTTACACCTTATCTCAACATCTATTGGTTTAGTTATTCTTTTAGGAACTTGGAGTAATTCCTGAAAAATGGTGATTTTCAGAATTTAGGGTTACTACTAGTACTACAGGGTGGGCCAAAAAAACCGGACCTGTTTGAGCGGTGATAACTCAGCGATGGTAAGCGGTAGAAAAATGTGTGATACATCAAAAGTTTCAGAATGCGGTAAAGAATAAACGACAAACTTGCACATTGAAGCATTTGAATATTTTTCACCTAATTTGCATAAATCGTTATTACCCCCTGAAATTAGGCATTTGCCTGCACTTCCATGTGCCCGAGTTTACTGAACTCAAAAACTCGCTGCCAAAAAGTCCAGATTTAAATTCTGTGAATTGTTCAATGTGGGGGCATTGTAACAGATAGCATGGTCACAAAATTTTAGTAACTGACCAGCTAAAACGTATGCTAATCGAATGCTGGGCTGAGCTGATCCTGAACACATTGACTCTAGATCGATCAGCTGCGAAAAAAACTGATAACGGTTATGAATGCAGAAGCTGGGCAACTGCCTATGTCGAATTTCATCTGAACTTAACGTATGTGTTAATGATTGTTGATATTTCACTGTATGCTGAATGAAAATCAACTTAAATTCACACGTTACTGCCAATTTAGCATCATTTTAGGGGTAGGACAGATTTGTGTAAATCAGGCAAAGAATATTTAAATGCTGAGACATGCAAGTTGTACACTTCTTCTGTACACAATTTC